>QWCW01000423.1_pt1 | contig 14690 bp, 13 predicted proteins | sample 1972691 | NCBI WGS metagenome assembly QWCW01 (sample SAMN09866698, study PRJNA288562) | Human oral metagenome isolate pre2_saliva, whole genome shotgun sequencing... | reverse complement strand
GGGGGCTTACTTTTCGAAAAAAGAATCCGCAACGCCTATTGATGGGCGTTGCGGATAGGGAAATCGTGTCGTTTTGAAGTTTAGCGGACAGCAATATATCTCTATACAGGGAAAGACTCTATTTTAGGTACTTGGGAGAAAGGAAAGTTGACCGGTGACGCCCTGGTCAAAACTTCGACATTCGTTTATGAAGGTGGATTTGTCGACAACAGCCCCACCGGAATTGGCATTCTAACTTCTTTAGATGGCACCTACTACTCAGGATCTTGGGTAGAAGGCAAACGAAACGGAATTGGAGATATCTATTATGCCGGCGGAGATAGCTACTCCGGAGAATGGAAAGACAACGAGTTTCATGGTAGTGGAAGATTTTTCTATAGCCGTGCTTATGCAGCCTATGAGGGCGAATGGAAAAATGGCCTCCAAGACGGTAAAGGATATTACCAGTCCCCTGAGTTTGCCTATAGAGGTGAATGGGAAAAAGGATGGATGGACGGACAAGGTATCATGGTCTTCAACAATGGAGATCGTTACGAGGGAGTCGTGCATGAAAACAAGCTCGACGGCATAGGCTGCTACGAATTCGCCAACGGCAATCGATATGAAGGTGAATTTATCGAGGGAAAAATGTCGGGCAACGGTATTTTTCAATTCAAAGACGGCAATCGATATGAAGGAGAGTTCTACAATAATAAAATCTATGGTGATGGCACTCTCTATCTAAAAACAACCGATGGCGTTATATCAATTACCGGTTTTTGGCCATTAGAAAGAGGACTTCCTAAGGAGGCGAGCATTCAGTTCGAAAATGGAGACTTATATGAAGGGCCCTTAAACAAAGGCGTACCCACAGAGCAAGGAACATGGATTTCCGGAAAGGAACGGCTTGCAAAGATAAACGAAATCAAAAACTCGACTCTGCACAAGGCCAATGAGTTCTATAAAAAAAACCGAGCGAAAATCGAAAGATGTCTGCTCATCGCAAGTTTTGTTGTAACTACTATTGAAACATCTTGTTCTGTAACTTGTCCTCCAGTTGCAGCTATTGCCCAAGTAGTAAATGTGGTAATTAATGTAGCAGACGCAGGTTCATCCATCGTATCTGCCGGAGTGGATTCTTACGAAGCTCGGAAGCTCGGCGAAGATCCTTCAGAGGCAGACAAACGCCTTGCAATGGAAATGGGGATAGGAGTCGCACAAATTCTAATTCCCAAAGTTTGCGCCAAAGTGGCCAAGCCACTAGGAAAAGTGGCTAAAGGGGTTATTCGCAGTTCAGCCTCCTTAATAGGCAGAAATGGAAGCATCGTCAAGAAATCTGCTTTCAAATTCATCAAAGGGAAACTTTCTAGCAAAGTATGCAAATTATCAATTAGCCTCCAAAAAGGTGGGCGTAGGGTAGAAAAGGCGCTGATAAAATCAGACATTACCCGAAAAGCAATGATTGCAACCGGAAGACTTTTCACAAGATTGAAAGACCAAACCGTTTCATACGGAAACTACATCAATCAAATAAAAAAGCATCCCGAATTGCTCCAAAAATTGAATCTTTCAGGAGAAGGCAGTTCTAAAGTTTTGGAGAAAAACATGCGGGAGGTCGGTTTGAGTAAATGGATCTACAAAAATGAGCGTATCAAAAGATACCTCAAAATTAAACGCCAAGTAGAAGCCCACCACGTTATTCCCACGAATCCAACGACAGAAAGTTCAAAGCAAGCAAAAGAAATATGGGTAAAATACTTCGATAGTGTCGACCACCCATGCAATGGAATTTGGTTAGGACGCTCCAACAAGACAAACGGATACAAATATCTGGCAAAAGGCTCAAACCACAGCCCGAATACAAAAGAGTACGAAGAATATGTGGGGAAGGTTATCAACGACACTTACAGCCGCTTCCAAAAACAATACGCAAACAATCCTGAGATGATGAGAAAGATGCTTGGGGAATCTGTCGACAACATTAAAAAGCAGCTCTTCCAAGGTAAACTTGCCATTGGCGGCGCATCGCACCAAGTGCATACAACGTTGAGTATTTTCAAAGAATCAGGTAGCATCATAAGAGAAGGGGCGAAACCTATACAACAACTCGTGCTTAAAGCCATACAACCACAATGAGTAGTAAGATTTATCAAATAGGATTCGACTTCTCCTATGCACTGGCTGATATTGCGAAACAAAAAAGTAACATTTGTTCGATCGAGTTGTTCGACAACACCCCAGAACTGTTCGACCAATTTGAATACGAATGGAATACGGAAGAGTCAAACCAAATTCCGAACCTGATTCTTATTATGTCCAAACTATTGGGAGTGTCCTCTGAATACTACTCAACGATTGCTCATATTGTGTCCCCGATAAAGACAAAGCTTGTCGATATCGGGGGGAAGAGCTACAATATATTTACGGAAGTCCGCATGATTAAGAGCGCCCTTAATCTCCGAAAATCAAAACTCACACGATTCTCTACAGGAGATATACTATCGGTAGACTCTCCCGTATTCCTACCTCAAAACTATCCCCCCCTCTTCAAGATAGAAGAAGCACCAACCACGTTTTTCTGTTCAGAATTGCTTTACGATGAAATCATCGCGAACAAGTTGCAAGGTTGGAAGTTCAAAGCTTGTCCTATCAAAGACGATTCTTGGTTCAAATTTTAATATAGCATATCTATGGGTACAACAAACACCACGCCTCAAGGGGCGCAGCCGCAATGCACCGTATGCAGTAAACCTCTGGCTGCACCCCCCAACAATGCAAGCAGCAACGCAAGTGCAGACACCATTTGTGATGAATGCAAACAGAAGAAAAAGCGAAAAAAAATGCTGATCGGTGCCTTGCTTTTAGGTACTGCACTCATTGGTGCCGGCAGTTGGTACTATCTATCTGATAGGGCAATTCGCTCAGCAGAAGGCTTCGGAGGGGTTGCAACAATCGACGATTCTATCAAGGTGAAAGTTCAAAACACTGATAAACTAGCTTTGAATATCGCATCGGCTACATTGGCTAGCAGTCCCGCTTCCGCACAAGCTCCCATTAGCAATATTGAAGACTTCAATAGTACTATCTTTGAGAATGCACGAAAGGCAAAAGATAAAGGAGAAAACACCCTTACTGTCCCTACATCTACTTTGCAATTTCTACTTAACTCGCAAGACTTGTCTGACGCATCGAATCACATGATTGAAGGACTGGCAAAATTCTTCAAGCAAACCAATCAACAGGCGAGCATTGTCGTGGAAGGTTTTACTTGCAATTTGGGCGACAAGGACGTAAATAATACGCTTTCACAACAAAGAGCAGAAGCTGTTAAAGAGGCTCTCGTTAACCTCGGAATTGATCCAAGCAAAATCAAAGTGAAATGGTACGGAAAATCAAGAAACAAAGAATTTCATTTGGCTGATCAAGCAGATTACCGCCGAGTGCTCGTATCCTTCCAATAGAAGAATCTACGTCTATCCAAAAGTACGCGCATCAACTCATTAAAATCAGCCTCACTATAGGCCATTTCCGAAAATTTCAGATCTTTGTTCCGTTGTAAGCTTCATTGTTCTTGATTTGATTTTTGATTTCACCACAAATATAAGAACTTTGGAGCTTACGCACGTTTTGGGGACAGTATCACTTAACTCTTTGCGAGTACAGTTAAAAAAACCGCGCTTCCCTATTCAGGAAGCGCGGTTTTATTGATATGCGATTGGCGAAAGGGATCACTCATTGACGAGGGGCAAGAAGTGATAGTCGCGTGAGTAGCGGAGGTTCTGCGCGTCGAAGGCTTCGTCGTAGCTGATCTTCACATCGGTGATGTTGCCTTGTGCATCGCGCACAGGGGTGTAGACGGGGTTGATGAAGCCCTTGTAGGGGGAGAGCTTCAGACGCTCGTAGCGCGCGAGAATCTCGCGATGGATGGCGGGATCGACCTTCACACCGTAAGTCTCGACGAGGCGACGGGCGGCTTCGTAGTCGCCTTCGCTCTTGATGCGTTGCACCTCAGCCAAGAGCGTGCCGAATAGGTTGCGCATCTCGGCATAGTCGTTGACACGAACGAAGGTCTTGCCTTTCTGCTTCACGAGTTCCACACAGGGCTTGGCTGTCTTGCGCTGCTTGGCCTGCTCGAGCACCCAATGGGCGATGAAGGCACGGTTGCGCATGTGGGCTTCTTCGATGTTGTTGCCGGGTTTGATGCGCACGAGCTGCGTGAGTGCACCGTTTTGGATGTAGGTGTAGTAGGCCGCTTGGTAAGCATCGGTCGTGGGCGTGAGTCCCAGTTCGGTGAGTTTGGGATCGGCCAGGTAGTAGAGCGCGAAGAGGTCGGCACGGCCTTCCTCGATGGTGGAGCCGTAGGACTTGAGCGAATCGGTGTCGGTGCCGGGCAGGAGCTGTCCGCTGCCATGACCGAGACACTCGTGGAGGTCGGTGTGGAGGTCGTCGCAACGATCGCCGTATTGCTGAATCAGTTGGCGCGTGGGTTCGTCGATGATGAACTCTTTGTCCATACCACTGCCGTGAGCTGCTTTGGCATAGGCGCCGGTAAGGTTGGAAATGGTGACGGACTTCGATCCGAAATCGCGACGAACCCAGTCGGAGTTGGGCAGGTTGATGCCGATGGCGGTGGAGGGATAGAGATCGCCGGCGAGGATGGCGGCGGTGATGACCTTGGCGGAAACACCTTTCACTTCCTTTTTCTTGAAACGGGCATCGACGGGGCTGTGATCTTCGAACCACTGCGCATTGAGGGCGAGGGTGTGGGCACGCTCTGTGGCGGCCACGTCCTTGAAGTTGACGATGCTCTCCCAAGAGGCTTTCATGCCGAGAGGATCGCCGTAGCTTTCGATAAATCCGTTGACGAAATCGACGTTACTCTTCACGTCTTTGAGCCACTGGATGGAATAGTGGTCGAAGGTGCGGAGGTCACCGGTGCGATAGAACTCGATGAGGCGACGAATGACGGCGGCTTGGTCGTCATTTTCAGCAAAGGGAACGGCGGCTTCGAGGTGTTTGATAATCTGCGTGATGGCAGCACCGTAGAGTCCGCCTTCGCGCCACACGTTTTCTTCGAGGAAACCATACTGTCCACGAACCAGGCGGGAGTTCATACCCATCATGACGGGACGGGGATCGCCGGTGGGCTTGCGCTGTGCGTAGAACTCTTCGGCTTCGGCCTGCGTGACATCGGGACCGTAGTAGTTGCCGGCGCTGGTGAGCACGAGATCATCGCCGTCCTTTTGGTTGGTGCGCATCTTCATCACGTTGGGATCGAAGAGCACGGGATAGATGGCTTCGTCGAGGGTGTAGTTGAGCGAACGGAGCGTGGTGCGCAACCATTGTTCGGAGAAGCCGGGAACGAACTTCTCATTGCCGTAATGGTGGTGCAGGCCGGAGGAGAACCAAAAGCGCTTGACGTAGGTGACGAAGGCTTGGAAATCCTTGGACTTGCGATCGCCGCGGTAGTCACGATAGACGGTTTCGAGCATGTCGCGAATGCGGAGGTTGTAACGACCGTTTTGATCGTAAAGGATGTCGCGTCCGGCAAGGGCGGCCTCAGCAAGGTGGTAGATGAGGGTTTTCTGACGGAGAGAGAGTTGGTCGAAACCTTCGACCTTGTAGCGCAACATTTGAATGTCGGCAAACTGCTCGTTGGTGTAGGCGAAATCATCGCCGGGAGCGGGAGCGGCTTGCGCTGTCGTACCCAGACTGAGAGCAGAGAGGGAAATGAGCATGGTGAATAAGGACTTTTTCATTCGGAAAAGGAAGAGGGAATGAGTTGATATTGTTCGAGTTGCGGGAGAATGGGCGCTTGTCCGTCGTTGATGAGCACAACATCGGCCAAGCGTGCTTTCTCGGCTTCAGGCATTTGGAGGGCGATCCAACGACAAGCGGTGGCGCGATCGATGGCATCGCGTGCCATGACGCGACGGATGCGCTCTTCTTCGGGACAACTGACCAACACCGTGCGGTCGACCAGTCGTTGCCAACCGACTTCGAAGAGCAGGGCGCACTCCATATATATATAAGGCGTATCGGCATGTGCGCTCACAAAATCGTGCCACGCCTGTTCCACACGGGGATGCACAATGGCGTCGACTTGCGTGCTGTGCGCTCGTCCTTGACAGAGAAATGCGGCCAAGACAGACTTGACGAGCTGGCCTTGCGCATCGTAGACCTCTGCGCCGACTAAATCGGTCAGCGCGGCGCGCACTTGCGGATCGGTGCGAATGATGTGCTTCGCCGCGGGATCGGCATAGAAAATGGGGGCGCCGGTGCGTGCGATGATTGCGCAAACGTGACTTTTGCCCGATCCGATGCCGCCGGTGAGGGCGATGCGCTGTGTCGTGGGTGTTGGAGCCGGATTATTCGAGTTCATCTGGAGAGGTGTCTTCGACAACGTATTCCACCTCCGAGGGATTAATGCGTGCACGACGCACACCGAGCGGCAAGGACTTGAGCGATAGACGACAACGATTTTCGTTGTTGTTGAGCAAATCGGCATAGTTCACCACCAACACGAAGCTCTCGGGCGTCACGCTCTTATACTGGCTCATTCCGACTTGGAAGGTGATATTGACCTTGGGCGGGAAGGTACGCAGGGTTTTGGCGGCAGGGAAATTGACACCCTGCACGGGAACTTGCACCGTCTTTTCGATCATGCGGTCGGTGACAATCGTGATGCGTGCGGATGAAGGCACGAACTTCACGCCGGGCACTTTGACAAATCGGCGCTTCACGGTGGTGGTGTCGATGAGGTTGGAAAGGTGCACCGGCTCAAGATAGGCCGCGGTGAGCGTGTCGAGCACATTGCGCGACGCATAGACGCGTACCGTGCGGGGCTCGACGTCGAGCGACACCAAAGAATAGGCACTGTCGGGAGTGATTTTGCCTTGGAAGACGACCGGTAGGGCTTTGCTCTGTCCGTAATTGTAGTAGAACTCGATCGTTTCGGGACGCACGCTGACGAGTTTTGTTCCTGAGGCTTTCGCAGACAAAATGGGTTTGAGCAGTTCGACGGCCGAAAGGCTGACATGACCGCCGGCCGTGTTGATGTCATCCCATTTGATGACGATGGGGCCGAGTTTGCGAAAATAGCGATAACTCATGAGCGTCAGTCCGCGATCGCGCAGGGTGACTCGAACGGTTGCGGGCGGCTCGGTGGTGAGCACGACGTTGTCGGGCACGCCGGTGAGTCGAACGGGGATATTAAATTCGCGTTCGATCGTCTCGTAGCCGCTCTGCAAGAACCAAAAGACGGAGGAGAGAAGCAGAAAAAACAAAAACGTGAGGAACTGCCGGTTCCACAAACGTGACCAGCAGTTCTTCACGAAGAAAAGAAATTCTTTAATTATGCGCATCCTGTTGTGTAAGAAAAACATTCGCGCCGCCCGAGGGCGTTGATCGCATGATTACTGTTGTGCGATGGCCGTGGCCGAAGCGGTGGCGTTGATCGCAGCTTTTTCGAAACGAAGGTCGACGCCGTTGGCGGCATGGAGTACGATGGCGGTGTCTTCGATGCTCTTCACCGTGCCGTGCAGTCCGCCAATCGTCACGACGGCCTGACCAACTTTGAGAGAGTCGCGAAATTCGCGCTCTTCCTTTTGTTTCTTCTGCTGGGGGCGGATCATGAAGACGTACATGATGGCACCGAGCGCTACAACCATCAGGATGGTAGGTATGATGCTGGGGCTTTCGGGAGTGGCGGCAGGCGCTGCAGTGAGAAGGGCAATGAGAAAGTTCATAAGAATAAAAAAGTTGAGGGAATGATTAAATCTGAGGAGGGAGTCGCCGAGTGAGGCTTGGAGGCTGTAAGACGCGCTTTACTCGACAACGCTTGCGCCGGCGGGGCTTATTTTTCTTTGAAGATGATGCCGTCGGCACGGAGTTTCTTGACGATGTTGTCGACCATGCCGTGGATGTAGCTCGACGAACGGGGCGTGCTGTAGACTTTGGCGATATCGAGGTACTCGTTGAAGCTCACGTTGAGCGGAATTTGGTCGAACTCCATAATTTCGGCCAACATGATTTGCATGATGATCAAATCCATGAATGCCAAGCGAGAGAATTCCCAGTTCTTGGTATTGGCGCGGATGAGGTCACGGAGTTCTTCGGCGCGCGCAAGCGTCACAGTGAACAAACGCGCTGCGAAAGCCTGATCTTCGTCTGCGGCATAGGGAGGGAGCAGGGCTTGCTCTTCGCCGTTGGCGGGATCGAAACGCTTGATGGTCTTCAACACGAAGGAATCGACAATCTCTTTATCGTCGTTCCAATACAAACTCTGTTCTTCGAGCAGCGCATCGAAAGCCTCATTATTTACAATGTGCGTTTTGTAGAGCTTTCGAACGATCTCACGATCGGCGTTATAGTCTTTTTCTTTGTCGTCGACGTAACTTTGGAACAACTCGTCGTTCGTCCAAAGATCATAGACTTTCTTGACGAGGTTTTCGTCGTCGGTAAGGAAGACCTTTTGTTTTTCGGCAAATTCTTTGAGTGCCTTATTTTCGGCCAACTGCGTAAGGAAGCGGTTTTCGATCATCACTTTGTCGTTGCCTCCACCTGCGGGAGTTCCCAAACGCTTCACTCTCGCCTCTCGAGCTGACTCACGCTGAATGGCACGCTCCCGAAGCCCGACCAGGAACAACAATAGCATACGATACAAGTCATAGGATTTTTGAAGGCTGAATTCAACTTCCTTCAAAGCCACCTCTGTGGTTTTGCCTTCATTCTGATAGTACGCGTAAACAAGTTGTACGATCTTCAAACGGATAAGTGCACGATTAATCATAGTCGCAATTCATTTTTTGTCGCTCCCGTTGGAGCATTAAAAGTGAAACAAAGGTACAAAGTTTTTCCGACCAAGGAAAGTAATTGCGCGGTTTTCTCATTTTAGGGTTAGCAGAAAGGAGAAAACTAGTCAATAAATCACAAAATAGAGTTGAAGTATTTGCTACTATGAAAAGAAAAACACACCTTTGCCAGTGGAAACAACTGCCTACACATATTGTGCTAAGGCTTAATACGAAAGGAACTACAGATATGATGACAGATCACCCCGAACCTCGGAAAGATTATGCCGATAACGGCATTCTCTTTTCTCGCGTCGTCAAGGCCGGGAAACGTGTTTATTACATCGATGTAAAACGCGATCGCCGAGACGAATTCTACATCTCGATGACCGAGAGCAAGCGCGTCAAAGAAGGAAGCGCCGAAGAGCCGCCCGCCTTCGAGAAGCACAAGATCTTTCTCTACAGAGAAGACTTGCTTAAGTTTCTCTCTGCGCTCAACGATGCGGCCGATTTCGTGGCAGAACAACGCCCTTTGACTCCCTTCGAACATACACAGGCCGAAGCCTCTGTCAATATGGGAGATTACAGCGCACGATTCGCACTCACTCCGGAGATTTCGGAAGAAAACAAACCGCTCCAAACAGAATTCGACTTGGAATTCTGAACAACAGAACGACAAAAATACTTTTCGACCTTTTTCCTCCTGCTGAACAACGCAATTCGCGGAGGTTTCGTCCGCTCTTCTGCGACCCCCACAGACCGTAACTCGGAACTGTTGAGATCGAGAAAAAACTTTTGATTCGTCCCCCCACGCTCTTGAATTGATGCTAAACGCCGAAAAAACAACGCTTTTTGGCGATTTCTCTTTGCACTTTGACGCGAAATGGCTAATTTCGCACCCGAATTTGTCTCCTTGGAATGATTTTCGTTCCGGTGTGATGGCGAATTATACAACAACTATTGTTTAATTCAGAGTAACACAAACAGACTCATGAAATCTATTTCTATCAGCGGTGCCAAGCGTGCCGACCTCGGCAAGAAGGCCACCAAAGAAGTTCGTAAGCAAGGTCTCGTACCCTGCGTTATCTACGGTGAGAAGAAAGACGCCAACGGCGCTCCCGAAGCTCTTCACTTCGTTGTAGACGAAAAGCAAATCAACAAGCTCGTCTACTCGCCCGATATCTACGCTGTAAACCTCGACGTTGACGGCGAAAAGCACCTCGCTATCCTCAAGGAAATCCAATTCCACCCCGTAAAGGACAACGTCCTCCACGTTGACTTCTACGAAGTAACGCCTGAGAAGCCCATCGTTATGGCTGTGCCCATCGCTCCCGTTGGCCTCGCAGAAGGTGTACGTGCCGGTGGTAAGCTCGTGACGATGGTACGCCGCCTCAAAGTGCGCGCTACGATCGACGCAATTCCTGAGAAGCTCACGATCGACGTAGCTCACCTCGGCCTCGGTAAGTCCATCAAGTGTGGCGAACTTTCCTTCGAAGGTCTCGAACTCGTTACGCCGAAGGAAGTGGTGGTTGTCACTGTTAAGATGACGCGTGCCGCTATGGGTGCTGCAGCTGCCGCTGCCGCTGCCGGCAAATAAGCGCTGTTCGTTCATCGAACAATCCCCCTACGTGCCGATGTCCTTTCGGGGGCATCGGCACGCTTTTCTTTATTCTCATTCCTACTCTCAGCTTTTCCATGAATCATCTCATCGTCGGACTCGGCAATATCGGACACGAATATGAAGGCACGCGACACAACATCGGTTTCAGCGTAGTCGATTATTTGGCTGCTGAAGCCGGTGCCACGTGGGAGGACAAAAGATACGGCTTTGTCACCACGTTTCGGCTCAAGAACCAAACCCTCATCTTGCTCAAGCCCTCAACGTACATGAATCTTTCGGGCAATGCTGTTCGCTATTGGATGAACGAGAAGAAAATTCCCATTGAGCAAACCTTGATTGTCGTTGATGACCTCGCACTTCCCTTTGGACAACTGCGACTCAAGCCGTCGGGCAGCGAAGCCGGACACAATGGGTTGAAACACATCACACAAATACTCGGCACGCAGAAATACGCACGTTTGCGTTTCGGCATCGGCAATGACTTCCCCAAAGGCGGACAAGTGGATTTCGTTCTCGGAAAGTTTGAAGCTGAAGATCTCCAACAAATGCCCGAAGCCCTCAAACGCGCCGGCGAAGCGGTCAAAAGTTACGCCCTGCAAGGCATCGACCGCACCATGAATCTCTACAATCGATAATCCCCACTCACGCATCGACCTATGAATTCCGAAGCACGCATTGACAAGTGGCTTTGGGCAGCACGCGTCTACAAAACGCGCACACTGGCCTCAGACGCTTGTAAAAACGGACGAATCACCATCAACGGTGCACTGGCTAAACCATCGAGAACCGTTAAAGTCGGTGATCAAGTGGGAGTAAAAAAATCGCCCATCACCTACACGTTTCGCGTGCTCCAAGCCATCGAGAAACGAGTCGGCGCCAAACTGCTTCCCGAAGTCTTTGAAAACATCACTCCGCCGGAGCAATATGAATTGCTCGAAATGAATCGAATCAGTGGGTTCATCGATCGAGCACGCGGCACCGGCCGCCCGACGAAAAAAGACCGCCGAGCACTCGATGACTTTGCGGACACCCCCATTTTCCTCGACGAGGATTTTGACCTCGACTGAAAACAACCTTATTCTGCCACTTTTCATCGTACATCAATTTGGCGCCTTTTCGGTTTACTTACATTCTTAAAACGCCGCTTTGGGGCGGTCGCGACATCGTTGAACTCAAAAAGCTCGACGACTACTACACTGTGGGCGAAAGTTGGGAAATTTCCCCCTTGCCTCACAACGAAAGTCAAGTAGTCGGTGGGGACTTTGACGGCATGCCGCTGCACCGGCTCATTGATCAACTCGGACCGGCACTCGTCGGTCGGCAAAACTTTGAGCGCTTTGGCAACCAATTCCCCTTGCTGGTCAAATTTCTCAGCACGGCCGCCGATCTTTCCATACAGGTACACCCTGATAATGCCATGGCGCAAGCGGTGGAAGGTGAAGCGAACGGCAAAAGCGAATGCTGGTATGTGGTAAAAACAGGTCCCAAGGCCTCGCTCTACTGCGGATTTGATCGTAACATCGATCTGAAAGCCTACGATGAAATCACGCGCGAAGGCACCTTGCCCAACATATTGGCTCGCTACGAAACGCGCCCCGGCGACGCCTTCTTCATTCCCGCGGGACAAATTCATTGCATCGGCGCCAACAATTTCATTATCGAGATCCAGCAACCCAGCGACGTGACCTATCGTGTGCACGATTTCGATCGTCGCGACGCGCAAGGCAATCTTCGTCAGCTTCACACCGAGAAGGCACGTCGTGCCCTGCGACTTGAGGAGAAAGCCTACCACCACGCGCATTACAATCCCGCGCCCAACGCGCGTATCCCTCTCGAACAGCACCCGGAATTCACCACGGCACTCTACAAGATCGACGCTCCCTACCGCATAGACTACCGGAATCTCGATTCATTTGCCATCCTTATCGCCTTCGAAGGCGAAGCCCAACTCACCGACGACGAAGGGAACACCACACTCCTCCGCGCCGGCGAAACCCTGCTCTATCCCGCCACTACACAATACGTCGATGTGGTGCCGCGCGGAACAACTTTCTCTTGCATCGAGACCTATGTCGATGCACAATAAAACGAACTCAGCTCGCTTGTCACTCAAGAGTCACAAGCGAGCTGAGTTCGTTTTTGCTCAAAGTCCACGACTTTTCGCCAAAAACAAGTCGACTTTTTTAAAGAATCCCACAGTTTTCTGCCGAAAATCCCCTTGTTTTGGCTATCTTTGCCCCATCATTCATTCTCTTCAGTCCTATCTATGAATCCCACGCACACAAAATCTGACATACATTTGGTGATTGTCGACGTTCAGCACGACTTTGCTCACCCCGAAGGCGCTCTCTTTGTTCCAGGAGCAGAACAAGCAGTGAAGAACATTGCTAATTTACTTCACGATCAATACGTTACGCAGGTTACCTTCACCCTCGACTGGCACCCCTTCGACCACTCGTCGTTCAAAGCTCACGGCGGCATTTGGCCGCGCCACTGCGTGCAATTCTCCAAAGGGGCATCCTTGCACGAAAGTCTGTGGGTGGAAAATTTCGATCGCTTCACCACGCACTTTGTGCGCAAGGGACAACTCCGCGACTGCGAAGAATACGGAGCCTTTGCCGAACCCACACCCGAACAACGCGAATGGCTCAACCAAGGGCGGCTCGTGGTATGCGGCATTGCCGGCGACTATTGTGTACTCGAAACGCTGAAAAATATTCTTCACGTTCGTCCCGATGCCGAAGTCTTTACGGCCGGCGTGGCCTCCATCGACGGAGGAACGGCACTCGAAGCCTATCTTTCTGAAAACAACATTCCGGTTTTCACTCGTTGATCTTCCCCTTTCTCCCCTACCCCCATGTCTACTTCCAGTTTCAATAAGCGCAGCGTCGCTCTCCTCACCGATCTCTACGAAATTACCATGGCTCACGGCTATTTCGAAGAAGGTCGTGCCGAAACCATCGTAACTTTCGATGTTTTCTATCGCCAAAACCCCGATAACGGTGGCTTCTCTATCTTCGCGGGACTCGAGCAAATTGTCGAATATATCAACGAATTGCATTTCTCTGACGACGATATCGCCTACCTCCGCTCTTTGGGCTTATTTTCCGAGCCTTTCCTTGAGTATCTGCACAATTTCCGCTTCACAGGCGACATCGATGCCGTACCAGAAGGGAGCATCGTCTATCCCAATGAGCCACTCATCACTGTCACTGCGCCCATCATTGAAGCTCAGTTGATCGAAACGTTCTTGCTTACGCAGGTCAACCACCAATCCCTCATCGCCACAAAGGCCAATCGCATTGTGCGCGCAGCACAAGGACGTTCCGTGGCCGACATGGGTGCCCGCCGTGCGCACAACATCGACGCTGCGGTCTACGGTGCTCGCGCGGCTTACATCGGTGGGGTGAACAGTACGGCCACCGCGCTCGCAGGAAAAGCCTTCGGCATCCCCGTGGTCGGTACCATGGCGCACAGCTGGATCATGTTCTTCGACGGGGAATACGATGCCTTCAAGCGATATGCCGAAATTTATGGCAGTTCCTCGGTCTTCCTGGTCGACACTTACGACACACTCAAGTCGGGTGTGCCCACCGCTATCCGGGTTGCCCAAGAAGTGCTCATCCCTCGCGGTCAACGTCTCCTCGGCGTGCGCATTGACTCGGGCGACATGGCCTATCTCTCCAAGAAAGTACGCGCTATGCTCGATGAGGCGGGATTGCAAGACTGCAAAATCATGGCTTCCAACAGTTTGGACGAACGCACTATCACGTCGATCATCGCCCAAGGCGGCTGTGTCGACAGCTATGGTGTGGGCGAACGTCTCATCACAGCCTATAGCGATGCCAAATTCGGCGCTGTCTATAAATTAGCAGCCATCAAACACGGCGAAACCTTCGTTCCGAAAATCAAACTCTCGGAAAATGTGGGTAAAATCACCAACCCGGGACGCAAACGCCTCTATCGCGTTTACTCAGAAAAGGGACATTCCATCGCCGACCTCATCACCTGCGATACCGAAACGGTCAATGATGGTGCTCCTTTCGAATACCTTTCGCCCGAAAAGCCGTGGGCGGTTCGCACCTTCGAGCACTGCACCTTCCGCGAGCTCCTCAACCCGCTCTTCCGCAATGGGCAACTCGTGGCGAAACTCCCCGCACTCGAGGAGATTCGTGCCTACGTTCGTCGCCAACTCGACGAAGAGGTGTGGAAAGAAGAGCAGCGTTTCGAAAATCCCCACATCCACTATCTCGATATGAGCGTCAAATACTATCAAATGAAGATGGATTTGATGAAGA
>QWCW01000420.1_pt1 | contig 14735 bp, 9 predicted proteins | sample 1972691 | NCBI WGS metagenome assembly QWCW01 (sample SAMN09866698, study PRJNA288562) | Human oral metagenome isolate pre2_saliva, whole genome shotgun sequencing... | reverse complement strand
TCTCTCTCTCTCTCTCTCTCATATAGGCCAGGCCTAACCTCCCCACTTCTTTCTTCATACGCGTGCGCGCGAGGAGCGCCGTGTGAACCCATGTAGACAAAGGATTTGTTGTGATTTCCCTTTGTCTTTTTTCGTGTTATAAAATTAATTAGCTAAAAGGGAAATAAAGTAATATTCGACTATTAAAAAACGAGAATTATAATATAAAGTTTATTCAACGATTAAGAATGTCATTATACTATGTTGTACATAGAATGATAGTATTTGATCACCTAAAGTTATCTCAAAATGACAGAATTAGAAAAAGAAAGACAGGATTATTTAAGACCTTCATGCAATGTTGTAGATGTAGATACATGTATGTTTATTTGTACAAGTGTAATGTTAGATACTCAAACATCGACAGAAGAAGAATGGGAAAACGACACAGAAGTTGATGGCGGTGATTATGAAATTTAACTATATGTATTAATGTTCGAATATATTCGATGATAAATAATTATAACATAATGAAAACAAAATTTTTTTATCCAATCTTATTACTTTGCTGTATTATTATAGTTAGTTGTTCTAGTGATAATGACTCGATAAATGAGGTTCAGTCGATAAAATTAGAAGATGCACAGTTTACTTTTGATATTAGAAATTTTGGTAGTGATGTAGAAATAACGCGTGCTTCAAAAAGTGAATCTACTGACACTATTAATATAGGAGATAGATTAGAGGCAGCAATTAGTATTGAAAATGATTCTAAAGATCCCTTGACTAGAAGTTCTGTAGAAATGACTAATCAGCATTATACTATATATGCTACGAAAGGAGGACAAATTGTTCCTAATTCTATATTAAAGGGAACTTTGAGTGGGAATGGTGCTAATAAAATCTTTACTCCAGATGCAGGTACACCTTCAAAAGTTCAAATACCAGCTGGAACTTATACGTTTGTTTGTTTCAATGATGCTTTAAAGTTTACTTCGACTGGTGGATTAGAACTTGTGAATACACAAAAAGCGACTATGGCGAAAGCTTTGATTGGTACTACAACACAAACTATATCTGGAAATAAATGGAAAGTGCCATTTGTTATGCGTCCTTGTTTTGCTCGTGTACGTGTGAAAATGGTAACCTTTTGGAAATTCAATGATATAAAAGGTGATATAACGACTTCATCTACGATGCCATTACCTAGTAGTACTGCGTATAACACAGATGGAACTGATTCTCAAACTTCTGGTACAGGAGTTTTAGGGAACTGTGAATTTGCAAATACAGCAACTGAGGCAAGTGATTACACATATACCTCAACTAGTGATTATGTTTATTTGTTACCACATACAGATCTTAATACCCTAAAGTTAGCTTTTACGAATGGAGAACTTTATCGCAAGCAACTTTCCACTACAGGCGGTATTAATTTTAAGAACTTTACCTCAACAGTAAAGCAAGGTGATTCATACACCTTTAAAGCTAAGGTATTTTATAAATATAATTATCTTTTCGCTTCGGGGACTCCTAAAACAGGAACCTTGGTTGCTAACCCTGGACGTACTCCTATCGCTGCTGTAATAAATGGTAATTTGGCAATTGCATTAAAAAATGCAAATAATGGTAATCCATGTCAATGGGCAGCAGAAAATTCTCCAGCAAATACTAGAGATAATACAAATTTATATAATAACTATCAATTTTCAAGTACTTATAACACATATAATGGTGAACAAGAGACATATAATGGAAGTAATAGTTCTCGTTTCCCAGGTGTTATTAAAGCAAATGAGTTAGTAAGATATCCTGCATTTTATTATGCAGCGCATTATTCCCCAGGAGTGTCTACCACATATACGCGTTGGTTCCTCCCCTCTTATGGTGAAATAAAGTTAGCTCTAACTGCACTATGTGGTTTCGATCAAAACTCTGTAACAGATTATAATGATATTAAAGAGGGGCATCAACATTGGGATGCAGATTTGGTAAAAGTAATAATGGTGCAGGCTGGTGGAGTCTCTCCCGTAAATGAAGAAGTTTACCTGTCAAGTACAGAGTTTTATACAACAAATCAATGTGCGGTTCGTCTGAAACAGAATCTTGTAAATTTTGGTTTTAGAGAAAAGACGACGTTAAGGTATGTACGCTCATTTATACATTATTAAAACAAAATCATTTCTGTTTCACTGTAGACGGTTTATTGTAATGTAGATATAATAAGGCAGCTATTTCGGTAATTTAATTTTCGTTTTCTTGTCTCCTAACGTTCCTGTAGCGTTCAGGGGGCAAGTTTTTCTTTTGTTGCTTGAGTTAGTGATACAGAAAAGACTGATGGTAATAGGGTAGGGTTACTCACCCCTTGCAGTCTTAAATCAGCTATAGAGTTCTGTTACTCCGCCAAAAGGCGTTAACCCTGTTACTTTGTCTTCTCGTACCCTGTCTACGTTCCGTTCACTTTGTTACCCTGTCTCTTGCATACCCTGTCCTCGGTTAATACTGTCTTAACGATGCTATTCAGTCAAAACGATGTTTCCTGTCATTCCTGTCAGCCTTGGTCTCCACGTAACTCTTTAGTACACAGTGAGGTTACACGAAATGTTAAAAGTGACAGCAAATAAGAATAAAACTTTTTCTTGTAGTTTGTTTAGTTTACGAGTTTACAAGTTAACGAGTTAACGAGTTATTTGTTGCGATAATGATTTGTGTAATTCGTGTAATTCGTAGTTTGTTTTTCACACGGAGAGATGGAGAGACGGAGGTGGGTAGTAAAGCCACAGAGGGCCAATGGCACAAGGAGAGATAGAGAAATGCCACACAGATTGTTAATACCTTTGCTGTTTAGTTATCTTTTGTTTCTATTTATAATGATAAGACTTTGGTATTATTATATGAAGCCTTTTAACTCTTATGATTATAGGGAAAGTGAAAGGGGGAGCAGTGAACTTTTTTGAATTATAGTTGACTTCATGCTAAATAGCGTGTAATTGTAGGTTTATAAGAATAAGGGGTTTTAGGTTTTCGGATAAGGTCGGCTTTCGGTTTTTCATTCTTTCATTCTTTGTTATTAGAGATAAATTCAGTACTTTTGTAACTACATTAAAATAGGAGAGAATTATGGAACCATTGGCAGAACGGCTGCGACCACGTAGGCTTGAAGACTATATCGGACAGGAACACCTTGTCGGTGAGGGTGCTGTGCTGCGTCGGATGATTGATTCGGGGCGTATTGCGTCGTTTATCCTATGGGGACCTCCGGGCGTGGGGAAGACCACCTTGGCCCAAATCATAGCCCAACGGCTGGAGACACCATTCTTTACGCTGTCGGCAGTGACGAGTGGTGTGAAGGATGTACGTGAGGTTATCGAGCGTGCACAGAGCAATCGTTTCTTCAATTCGGCCTCGCCTATCCTCTTTATCGATGAGATTCATCGTTTCTCAAAGTCGCAGCAAGACTCGCTCTTAGGGGCGGTGGAGAAGGGGACAGTCACCCTGATTGGTGCGACAACAGAGAACCCTTCCTTCGAGGTGATACGTCCGTTGCTCTCTCGCTGCCAACTCTATGTGCTGAAATCATTAGAGAAGGCCGACCTGCTGAAGCTCTTGCACAGGGCAGTGACAGAGGATGTCGAACTGAAGAAACGGCATATCGAGTTAAGGGAGACGGATGCCATCCTGCGTTATAGCGGTGGTGACGCTCGTAAGTTACTGAATATTCTCGACTTAATCGTGGCTGCCGAGACTGGCGATGACATCGTTGTGACAGATAAGATGGTGGAGGAGCGACTGCAAGAGAACCCCTTAGCCTACGATAAGGGCGGTGAGATGCACTATGATATAGTGTCGGCTTTCATCAAGTCGATACGTGGCTCCGACCCTGATGCGGCCCTTTATTGGATGGCTCGTATGATAGAAGGAGGCGAAGACCCAAAGTTTATTGCGCGACGTGTCGTCATCAGTGCTGCAGAAGACATCGGACTGGCTAATCCGAATGCGCTTCTTTTGGCCAATGCGGCCTTTGATGCTGTGACGAAGATTGGTTGGCCCGAAGGGAGAATACCCTTGGCTGAGGCGGTGGTCTACCTCGCTCGTTCGAAGAAGGACAACTCTGCTTATAAAGCCATCAATCGAGCGATAGAGTTGGTGCGCCAGACGGGTAATCTGCCTGTGCCTCTCCATCTGCGTAATGCGCCTACTCAGCTGATGAAGGACTTGGGGTATGGCGATGGATATAAGTATCCTCACGACTACGAAGGACATTATGTCAAACAGCAGTATATGCCAGATGAGTTGGTACCTCCCCCAACCCCTCCGAAGGAGGGGAGTGCCTAACGGAGTGTTATCTCCCTATGTCTCTCCTTATGATAGTAATAATATGTAGTGAAAGCTCACTAAATTGTACCCCAAACCCAACCAAATTGTGCCTCAAACCCTACCAAACTGTACCCCGTTAGGCACTCCCCTCCCTTTTGGGGAGGGGTTGGGGGAGAGGTCCTAACACCTAAAGTATGAAAATAGTAATTAAGTTGTAAACCAAACCCAACCAAACTCTACCTCAAACCCTACCAAGCTGTACCCCGTTAGGCACTCCCCTCCTTCGGAGGGGTTGGGGGAGGTCCCCATTGGGGAGGGGGTGGGGGAGAGGTTCTAACACCCAAAAAGTATGAAAATAGTAATTCTCGACTGCCATGCAGTCAACCCTGGCGACTTGTCATGGGAACCCATCAAAGAGATAGCAGACTGCGTTGTTTATGATCGAACAAAGCAGGATGAAGTTGTTGAACGAGCTAAGGATGCCGACGGTATCCTTATTAATAAGGTGAATATCACACGTGAGCTGCTCGACCAACTGCCCCGATTGAAGTATATCGGTGAGCTTGCAACGGGTTATAATAACATCGACGTTGAGGCCGCACACGAGCGTGGTATCATCGTTTGTAATATCCCTGCGTATAGCACGGACAGCGTGGCACAGCATGTCTTCGCCCTCCTCTTCAACGCAACTACACATGTCGACCACTACGCCGAGGCTGTGCGTCGAGGCGAATGGAGCAAGCAGAAGGATTTTTGTTACTGGGATACGCCCCTCATCGAACTATCTGGTAAGACCTTAGGTATCGTTGGCTTGGGCCATATTGGGCAGAAGGTGGCCAGGATAGCACATGCGTTAGGGATGGACATCTCGGCTTATACGAGTAAGAACAGTAGTGACCTTCCTGAGTGTATCCGCAAGACAACCCTCGAGGGACTGCTTAGTACGTCGGATGTCATCACCCTTCATTGTCCGCTGACACCAGCCAACACACGTATGATTAATGCCGAAACGCTGAAGAAGGTGCGCCGAGGTGCAATCTTGATCAACACTGGCCGTGGTGGACTCATCGACGAACAAGCTGTTGCCGATGCCCTTGCGAGTGGACAACTCAGTGCTTACTGTGCCGATGTGATGACCGATGAGCCACCACACAACGACAATCCGCTCTTCAATCAGCCGAATGCTTATATCACTCCTCATATCGCTTGGGCTACACGCGAAGCACGCGAACGCCTCATGAATATCTGTGTTGAGAATATAAAAAAGTTCATCGAAGGAGAACCACAGAATAGGGTTTGATGGGTGATGGGTGTTAAATGTTAGGTGTTGATGGCTTGCGTTGCACCTTTCCGCTGTCTGACATATATGCCCTAAATACCTTGCTGATAGGGTGATGGGTGTTAAGTGTTAGGTGTTGATGGCTTGCGTTGCAACTTTCCGCAGTCTGACATATACGCCCCAAATACCCTGCTGTTAGGGTGATGGGTGTTAAATGTTAGGTGTTGATGGCTTGCGATGCACCTTTCCGCAGTCTGACATATATGCCCCAAATACCCTGCTGTTAGGGTGATGGGTGTTAAATGTTAGGTGTTGATGGCTTGCGTTGCAGCTTTCCGTAGATTAGCATGTACATCTAAAATACCTTACTGTTAAGGTGTTGATGGCTTGCGTTACACCTTCCCGCAGTTCCCTTTCGGTGGAATAAGGGCCTTTAAGGCATCTTTTAGTTAGTTTTCATAGACAAAAATGTTATACACTGACCCACATCTTGTCCGTACGCTGCAGGTGATACTGGAGTTTCTTGGGACATTCGCGTTTGCCATATCGGGTATTCGCCACGCCGCACAGAAACACTTCGATTGGTTCGGAGGATATGTGTGTGGCTTTGCCGTCGCCATCGGGGGCGGTACTATTCGTGACACCATGTTAGGAGTACGACCCTTCTGGATGACCAATATCATGTATGTGCTATGTACGGGTCTGGCCCTCTTCTTGGTTATCTTGTCACGACGATGGATTAAACGACTTAGCAACGCATGGTTTGTTTTCGACACACTCGGCCTTGCCCTCTTCACGATAGCGGGTATTCAGAAGACTGTCGCACTCGGTTATCCCTTCTGGGTGGCTATCATCATGGGCTGCATAACCGGTGTGGCGGGTGGTGTCATCCGTGATGTACTCCTAAACAACATCCCCGTCATCTTCCACAAGGAAATCTATGCCGTAGCAAGTGTGGGCGGTGGACTCATCTATTGGGGCCTCTTCGCGCTCGGTATGTCGCTTCCTCTGACCGTCATCATCACCTTCGTCGCCATCTGTATAATTCGTTTTATTGCAGTGGGTTACCATATCTCGCTGCCAACCCTGCAAGATGAAGATGAAAAAAAAGAGTAAAAAAGATAGTAAAACATTTGGTGGTTTGGGGAAAAAGTCCTACCTTTGCACTCGCAATTCAGCAATGAAGCAATTCATTACTCCACTTGCAACCATAACATGGTTCCGTAGCTCAACTGAATAGAGCACTTGACTACGGATCAAGAGGTTACAGGTTTGAATCCTGTCGGAATCACTTAAGGACACTCGTAAGGGTGTCCTTTTTTTTGTGTGGGTATAAGGATGCCTCACCCCCAACCCCTCTCCGAATGGAGAGGGGAGTGATCACCGAGATACCCCCATGCTTAGCTAAACTTAATCTTTAATTTCGTTGTAACGATTTTTCGCTTCCCTAACACGTAATACATGCTTTTGATGGTTATAGAAGAGGCTTTTCTACGTCTGAGAACATGCTCTTCTTGCCACGAGAAGGGCGTTTTCTACGAGCAAGAAGGGCATATACTCGAATGCAAAACGTAACACGCTGATTACTTGTGTGTTATATCCTCGATTGTAGGCGATGATAGCTGTGTGTTTTGAGGGTGGTCGGCTTGGTGAGTTGTAAGGATTTTTTACGATTTTATAGAGGTGTTGCAGGTAGTACGTAAAATATGAGTCTACGCCTACAATACTATTCACATGAGGAGTTGGGCGTATTTTCTCTCACAGAAGACATTCCTTTTTCTCATGCTGGATATTTTTTTTCTCTCACAGAGAACACGGAGGTCACGGAGGTTTTAAGCGCACGGTTTCGAGCCCACAGAACGCCTCCGGCATACAGAGTTCACAGAGCGTTACTGCCAAAGATGGCTGTAAGGTTCTGTGAAATCGGTTGACTTAATGTCTCTGTGGGCCTTTGTGTGTTCTGTTTATCTGTGATTTTCTGTGAGAAAAAGAACAATTGCGAGACTCGCTGGGGAGTTTTATCTCTCACAGAGCGCACAGAGTTCACTGAGCATTATTGCGCACAGTTTCGAGCTCACAGAACGCCTCCGGCATACAGAGTTCACAGAGCGTTACTGCTAAAGATGGCTGTAACGCTCTGTGAAATCGGTTGACTTAATGTCTCTGTGGAATGCTGTGTATTCTGTTCTTCTGTATTCTTCTGTGAGAAATAGCACACCCCTCTCTACTTCTGATGTTTATATACAACGTAGAAGAAGATACATAATGCGATGTCAGAGACGAGGCTCCCAAAGGCGCTAAGAAACGGTGAATACGTATATACTAAATTCAGTGGGAAGAAATCAAGGGTATCTACAAAGAATGAAATGATACCAGTGTTGTAGGCCAAAAAGTAAAGAGAAACCACAAGACTGGTGATTGCACCAATCAAGCCAATTAATGTTGCTGTTTTAATCTTCATATTCTGTTTGTTTTAGTTAATATCTTCTCAGCCTCATAGATGGGTGTTGGGTGATGGGTGTTAGGTGTTGATGAATAGCTATAGACGGGTGTTGGGTGATGAGTGACAGGTGTTGGGTGATGGGTGTTAGGTGTTGATGATTAGCGATAGAAGCGTCGAAGCGGGTCCACACCTTCATCAAGACATAAGCAGCTCCATAGGGGTATCTCGGTGATTACGCCCCTCCCTTCGGGGGAGGGGACGGGGGAGGGGCCTCATAGATGGGTGTTGGGTGATGGGTGTTAGGTGTTGATGATTAGCGAAAGAAGCGTCGAAGCGGGTCCACACCTTCATCAAGACATAAGCAGTCCCATAGGGGTATCTCGGTGATCACGCCCCTCCCTTTGGGGGAGGGGACGGGGGAGGGGCCAGTTCTTGGCTGTCGAGGGGCCACTGCTGTTGGTTGTCGATGGCCCGCTAATACACCTTACACCCCCTCCCTTCCTTATCCTTCACGATAACTATCTGGCGTCGTCCTGCCTGTTGGTGGTCGGTTTTTACACCAGAGAGGGTGTAGGCAGTAGACGGCTGAGCGGCATTGTCTACAGGGAGCGAGGTGATAGCTGCTGTTGTATTCAGCGGTGAATAGCGGAACGAGATCGTGTTATCATGGTTCTTCACAATCCCTGTTATGCCCGCTAAGTCCGTCACTCTATAGTTCGTATAGAAGCTAAGACGCGGGTCGGTAGTGCTCGTCAGACTATTGTTCAAGGCCGTTGGGAACGGGTCATTGTCCTGTGAGTCACTATCGAGGATGCCATCCGCAGGCACTATCGTGAACCGTGGATGACGCTGAGAGGCAGCCGCATTAAGATTGTTCATCCTCCACGCCACCGCATCATAGTCTACATGGAACACTATCAGGCCGTGGGCAGGCAGCTCACTGTCCCATCTGTAGGGCGTACGGTTCTCTAAGATGTAATATTCATCCTTGTTGTCAGGGTTATAGAGGAAGTACGCCTCACCACCTTCCGAGAGTCCTTTCATATTCTTCACGTCCACGGCAGCATTGCCGAGGGTGGTAGGCTTCAGCCAACCCATGAACGCCTTCTCGTAAGCATCATATCCTGCAGGCACCGTGCCGATACCCGTTCCGCCATAAACATTTACTAAACTCTCTGGTCCACCATTGTAACTACCGCCACACATAAGGTCGTATCGTCCCGAGCCAACGTTCTTTCCGCCCCTTGTATCATAGAAGTCAGGGAGCCCTAAGCAGTGAGAAAACTCATGACAGATGGTTCCTATACCCGAATAGAACACTCGTTCCATACCGTTCAGTTGTGCTCTAATAATCTCATTACTACATGCGTAGGTGTCAATCGTCTGTCCATTGAAATGGAGCGCACTCAGTCCTGCGTCCGTGAGCGAATACTTATGTGGCCAAACCGTGTCTGCATTGCCACCCGTAGCCTCGCCTTCACCCGCATAGATAACGTACACCTGTTCCACTTCTCCGTCTCCGTCCCAGTCGTAACGACGCCAGTCTACCTGTCCTTTGACGGCTTTACAAGCGTCGATAATCATCTGTGGCGCATTAGCATCGTTCATGTTCTGTGTGTGTTCACCGTAGTATTTATACGGATGAGCCAACTTCACGGGTCCAATGACATCAAAGGTAAGATCGAACCTACCGTTGCTCTGGTCCTTGAAATAGTCGTGTACACTCCCGATAGCCCCATTGTCGTTCTTATAACCCTCCTCGTTAAGCATCTTCTCATAGAGGGTCTTGATGTCAGACTCACGTGGTCGGAGTGTGAGAACATTCTGTGGATTGGTGAAGGACTTGTCTGCGAACTCCACTAAGATGACGAGTCCCTTCTTACTTCCCTCCCATGTCGTCCCATCACTGAGTCCGAAAGGCTTCGAGCTAACCTGCTGTTCCTTGTTTCTCTGCAGTTGTCTTACCTCCTCCAGAGCGGCCGCAGCGAGTTCCTCGCGGCCGTGTCTGAGTTCTTTATTATGTGCCAGAACCGACGAGGCCACCAACTGTTGGTCTACGATATGCGCATAGTAGTAGTTGCCATGATAGGGTACAAGGGGAATACCGTCCTCTGTCATGGCATAGTTGAAATGCTCATCACCGACGGTCATCACCTTCAGTAACGTGCCATCGGCCTGCTTAACTGTTCGCCAAATCGCCATCGCTGGTATGGCAAACGATGATGACGCGATGAGCAAACCAGCAAGGAGTGTAAATATCTTCTTCATCTTCTTGTCCTTAAAACGATTTCTATTAGATTATTGATAAAATGTAACTGTCTCACAATAGATGCCTACAAAGATAAAGAAAAATATAGAGAAAGGAAAGAAATCAGTATGGTTTTCTGGCGGGGAGGGGTGTTGGGGCATAGAATACATGGGCGGCCCCTCCCCCATCCCCTCCCCCGTAGGGAGGGGCGTAATATGTGAGGTTACCCCTATTGGCCTGCTTGCGTGAGGCGTAGAAGGTTTTTCTTTCACGAAGGACATTTCTTTCTCTCACAGAGCCCACAGATTTAACAGAACTTTTCCACCAACGTTTCGAACCCACAGAACGCCTCCGGCATACGGAATTCACAGAGGCCTCACCCCCAGCCCCTCTCCGAATGGAGAGGGGAGTAGTATGTGAGGTTACCCCTATTGGCCTGCTGATAGGAGGAGAATACATACGAATCATACGGAGGACATACAGGGGTATCTCGGTGATCACTCCCCTCTCCATTCGGAGAGGGGCTGGGGGTGAGGCTTCTGTTGGCTGTAACGTTCTGTGTTATCGGTTGACTTAATGTCTCTGTGGGCCTTTGTGTGTTCTGTTCTTCTGTGTTATTCTGTGAGAAAAAGAATATTGGAAACGTGTGGGGGGAGGTTTTTCTCTCACGCTGGTGAGTTTTTTCTCTCACAGAGCACACAGAGTTCACGGAGCATTTTTGCGCACAGTTTCGAGCCCACAGAACGCCTTCGGCATACAGAGTTCACAGAGGCCTTTCAACTAAGATTAGCTGTAACGCTCTGTGTTATCGGTTGACTTAATGTCTCTGTGGGCCTTTTTGTGTTCTGTTCATCTGTGTAAATCTGTGAAAGAAAGAAAGGCTCTCTGTGAGAGAAAGAAAGGTCCTTTGTGAGAGATAGAGTACTAACCATGTAAATAGGAAATGTCAAGATATTTCGCAGGTTGTTCCTTTCTTTTTTCGAGAAAAGGCTGAGTATGCAACAAGAAGAGGCTCTTTAGCGTTTGAGAACATGCCTTTCTTGCATCAAGAAGGGCGTCTTCTACGAGCAAGAAGGGCATATACTCGAATGCAAAACATAACACGCTGATTTCTTGTGGGTTATATTCTCGATTGTAGACGATGCTATCTGGGTGTTGTGAGGGTGGTCGGCTTGGTGGATTGTAAGGATATTTTATCATTCTACTGACTTGTTTCAGGTAGGGAGGTAGTATGAGAGGTTACGCCTGTTTAGCTGCTTGTGTGGGGCGTGGGGCGTCTTTTCTTTCACGCTGGATATTTTTTCTCTCACAGAGAACACGGAGGTCACGGAGGTTTTAAGCGCACGGTTTCGAGTCCACAGAACGCCTCCGGCATACAGAGTTCACAGAGCGTTTCAGCTAAAGAAGGGTGTTGGATGTTGAGTGTTAGGTGCTGATGATTAGCTAAAGTTGGCTATAAGGTTCTGTGAAATCGGTTGACTTAATGTCTCTGTGGGCCTTTGTGAATTCTGTTCTTCTGTGCTCTTCTGTGAGAGAAAGAACATTTTTGAAACTCGCTGGGGAGTTTTTTCTCTCACAGAACACACAGATTTAACAGAACTTTTCCACCAACGTTTCGAACCCACAGAAGGCCTTCGGCATACAGAGCTCACAGAGGCCTTTCAGCTATTATCATTACTAATAAGGGACATAACGAAGCCTACATCCACTCCATAGGGGTATCTCGGTGATCACTCCCCTTCCCTTCGGGGGAGGGGAAGGGGGAGGGGCCATCATCTTTCTGAACCCTGTGTGTTCTGTTATTCTGTGTTATTCTGTGAGAAAGAAAACACATCCTCTATAAGAGATAGGCTGCAGAACATACGGAGTGCGTGTAGGGGTAACCTCGGTAATCACTCCCCTCTCCATTCGGAGAGGGGGCGGGGGTGAGGTTCTCTTTAAGATTTCTTTTCCCCTATTAATTTGCCATCTAACCATTTATGCCTACCTTTGCAACCGAAAAGAAAGGGGTAGATTATTATTAAGACAATCACGTCATATCATCAAACTTATATATGAAGAAGCTCATTTTACTTACGTTCCTTTGTGTTATAACGATTACTTCACAGGCACAAACAAGTCTTGTTGACTATCTCACGACGGCTATGCCTAAGCGCGAGACACGTGCCGTCTGGTTGACAACACTTGCCAACCTCGACTGGCCAAAGACCTACGCTACGTCGCCCGAGCGCATTGAGCAACAGAAACAAGAGCTCATCGACATACTCGATAAATACCAGAAAGCGAATATCAACACCGTTCTCTTGCAGGCACGAGTGCGTGCGGCAACGATTTACCCATCTGCTCTCGAACCATGGGACAAGTGTATTACGGGCGTGGAGGGCGGCGTGCCGGGTGGTGACTACGACCCGCTGGCCTTCGCAGTGGCCGAGTGTCACAAGCGAGGGATGGAGATTCACGCCTGGATAGCCACTATTCCGGTCGGTGCGAAGGGTTCGCTTGGGTGCAGAACACTGATGAAAAAGGGCTTCCGCATACGTAGCTTCTCCACAGGGGCGTATCTCGACCCCTCCGACCCGTCTGTGGCTCCCTATTTGGCAAGCATCTGTGGGGAGATTGTAAGGAATTATGATGTCGATGGAATCAACCTTGATTACATCCGATACCCCGATGGCTGGCCCCGTCCTACCTATCGTCTGGGTGACACACCCGACCAGCGTCGTAGCAACATAACGGCCATCGTCAGGGCTATCCACGATGAGGTGAAGGCTATCAAACCATGGGTGAAGATGTCGTGCTCGCCTATCGGTAAGCATGCCGACCTCAGTCGATATAGTTCAAAGAATTTCAATGCACACGACAGGGTGTCTCAGGAGGCACAAGAATGGCTCCGACAGGGGTTGATGGACCAGCTTTATCCGATGCAATACTTCCGTGGTGACAATTATTACCCGTTCCTTGCCGACTGGATGGAGAACCGTTATCAGCGTGAGATAGTCTCTGGCTTGGGTACTTACTTCCTTGATCCGCGTGAGGGAAATTGGACTTTAAGCGACCTGACTCGCCAGATGTATGTCTGTCGTAACCTCGGAGCGGGACACGCTCATTTCCGTTCTTTCTTCCTCACAAGCAACAAACAGGGGGTCTACGACTTTGAGAAGCAGTTTAATGCGGCATTGGCTCTCCCTCATGCGATGCTGACGACTGCGACAAAGGGGGATGCGCCTGTTGCGGCAGGGGCGTCACTGGTGGTCAGAAACGACGATAAGTCGGTGGTAATGAGGTGGAAAGCGGGGTCTCCATACTATAATATTTACGTCAGCAACACCTATCCTGTCAACACTGACGACCCTCGTAACCTGCTCTTCGCACGCTATGTAGGACAATCGTTGAGGCTGAAGAATGTTGGTTCTGACCTCTTCTTTGCTGTGAGGGGAATGAGTCGTTATGGCATTGAGACGCCTGCCTTGCAGGAGGTCGATAACGCTGTTTCGCTCGCTCCGTCGCATGTCTCCTTGCTTGCTAACGATGGTAACACGCTCAGTCTGCCTGCTGCTGCTAAGCTGACGGATGCCGACCATTATGTTGTACTTACCTTGCAGGGGTCGGCTGTGCGCTCTGTCAAGGCAAAGACCATACACAATAACCAGCTGAACATTGCCTCGCTGCCCAATGGCATGTACTCCCTTCAGGTCTGGGGACATAAGAAACGCACCTTCCGAGTGGGATATTTCATGGTTAGACGGGGTAGCTGAGAGACAGGGGAACCGTGGGTAGGAGAAGACAAGGTAACAGAGTAGGGGAGAGTGTACGGTGGCCCCTCCCCCGGCCCCTCCCCCGTAGGGAGGGGAGTGATATGTGAGGTTACCCCTATTGGGCTGCTAACACGTTTCTTGGTTAGTTTTTTCTCTCACGCTGGTTAGTTCTTTCTTTTATTCTGGGGAGTTTTTTCTCTCACAGAACTCACAGATCTAACAGAGCGTTTTTGCGCACTATTTTGATCCCACAGAAGGCCTTCGGCATACAGATATCACAGAACGTTATAGCTAAAGGTGGCTGTAAAGTTCTGTGATATCTGCCGGCCGCAAGGCCTCTGTGGAATGCTGTGTATTCTGTTCTTCTGTGTAAATCTGTGAGAAATAGAACGCACCCTCCATGTGAGAAAGAACACTTGAGATACGCTGGGGAGGTTTTTTCTCTCACAGAACTCACAGATTTAACAGAACCTTTTGGCGCACAGTTTCGATCCCACAGAACGCTTCCGGCATACAGAATTCACAGAGCGTTACTGCCAAAGAAGGGTGTTGGGTGATAGTTGTTAGGTGTTGATGATTAGCTAAAGAAGGGTGTTGGGTGATAGTTGTTAGGTATTGATGATTAGCCATAGGGGTATCTCGGTGATTACGCCCCTCCCTTTGGGGGAGGGGAAGGGGGAGGGGCCTCTGACCCACAGAACGCCTCCGGCATAC
>QWCW01000419.1_pt1 | contig 14743 bp, 13 predicted proteins | sample 1972691 | NCBI WGS metagenome assembly QWCW01 (sample SAMN09866698, study PRJNA288562) | Human oral metagenome isolate pre2_saliva, whole genome shotgun sequencing... | reverse complement strand
TTAAAGCTGACAGAAATCAGCCTTGTTGACCGCCCTGCAAATCCTGACGCGGTTTTTACCTGCTTTAAAGCAGACAAACCGAAAGACGAGGAAGAGGCCGCGGATAAAGACGACAAGCCGTCTGACAAATCAGCCGAAGAGGAAGGCGACAAACCTAAAGACGGCGACAAAGAGCCTGAAGCTGAAGATAAAGACGACAAGGACGACAAAGAAGACGACAAGAAAGACGAGACCGAGAAATCGGCAAGCGTGAATTTGTCTGAAGCTGAAATCACCATCTTGAAAGCAGTTTTGGCACGTTTTGAGAAATCAGCCGTTTCAGACGACCTTGCCAAAGCTGAATCAGCTGACGAACTGGCAAAAGCGCAAGACGCGCTGAAGAAATCGAATGATGCACTTGCTAAAGCACAGGCGGAAATCGAAAGCCTGAAGAAACAGGCAGCGCCGCCGAAAGGTAGTACGAAAGCTATCAGCAAGGCAGAAGATAACGGCGAAGACCCTTTAAATGGTTTTCAGCCGATTGTAAAGAATGACGGTTCGCTTGATGACGTGGCAACACTCGTCAAGGCAGCACAAACAGGCCGTCTGTAACACCGCTTACAGGCGGGTTTTTTATTATCAGGAGCGATAAATGAACGTGAATCAACTCACACAAGAAACAATTGAGCTGATGAAATCAGCACAAGCAAACGGCGAGCCGTTGAACAAAGGTTTTACTCAGCCGACCAGCTTTACTACTGGTTTGCAAACATACGACCTGTCCGCGCCGTCTCAAAAACTTTATCCGGTATTGACGCCGTTGCGCAACCGTATCCCGCGCGTGGGGGGTGGCCGCACCATTGGCTCAAACTGGAAAGCCATTACCAACATCAATGTCGGTAATCAACGCGCCGGTATCAGCGAAGGTAAACGCGGTGGCGTTATCAATCACGAAATGGTAGAGCGTAACGCCCAATTCCGCGCTATCGGCTTGGAAAACCAAGTGTCCTTTGAGGCAGATTACGCCGCTCGTGGCTTCGAGGACGTGAAAGCGTTGGCGGTTGCCCAAACCTTGCAAGCGACCATGATTGCCGAAGAAATGATTTTGCTGGGCGGTAACACCAGCCTGAAATCAGGCGTTACGCCTACCCCGACCGCTGCCGTTTCGACTGACGCGATGGGTAAAATCAGCGGTAGCACCTTATCCATCATCTGCGTGGCCTTGGGATTGCAAGCATATTGGGACGTAGCAGGCGCAAACAATGGCGCAATCGGCCAAAGCCTGAACATCAAAACTGCCCAAGTACCGACCAAAATCACACGCCAAAACGCGGACGGTTCTACCGATACATTCGGCGGTGGTTCTGCTCAAAAATCTGCCGCTGCTTCCGTTTCAGGTATTGCGACAGGCAAGAAAGTAACTGCTATGGTTCCTGCCGTTCGTGGCGCGGTTGCCTACGCTTGGTTCTGGGGCGCTGCCGGTTCTGAAAAACTGGGCGCGGTCACTACTTCTGCGAAAGTGGATATTTTGGCGGATGCCGAAGGCACTCAAACAGCCGCTTCTTTGCCGTCTGAGGATAATTCCACTTCTATTTTGGAATTTGACGGCCTGTTGACCCAAATCGCCCTGCCTGATTCCGGCGCGTATTGGGCGGATAACAAAGGCAGCGGCCTGACATCAGACAACGCGGGCGGCGTGTATGAGTTTGAAGAAGCCTTTGCAAACTTCTATTCAAAATATCGCCTGTCCCCTGACACAATCTACGTCAACGCACGCGATTTAGCCGCTTTGACCAAGCTGATTATCGGTAACGGCGGCGCACCGCTGATTAAGCTGAATGTGGACGTAAACAACACTGCCAACATTAAGGCTGGTGTTGTTGTCGGTTCATACCTGAACAAAATCACAGGCGACGAATTGAACATTGTCGTACACCCGAACTTGCCTGCCGGTACTTATCTGTTCTACTCAAGCCGTCTGCCTGCTTACGTTCAAGGCATCGGTAACCTGCTGCAAGTGCGTACGCGCCAAGAGTATTACCAAATCGAATGGCCGCTGCGTACCCGTATGTATGAATATGGTGTTTATGCCGATGAAGTGTTGCAAGGTATGTTCATGCCTGCTTTTGGTATGATTACCAACGTGGGTTAAGCCTAATCAGGCCGTCTGAATCTCGGACGGCCTCTTTCTTTTGGAGATTTTGAAATGACTGAAATGATTAAATTAAAAGCCCCTGAAGGCTTTACCGATGTTTCCTTTGGTGGCCAAAGCTACGAAGTGGATGAAAACGGCATTGTCGAAGTGCCTGTTGAATCGGCGCAATTCCTGTATCAGTTCGGCTTTGGCAACGTGGCTGAAGAGCCTACCGAAGCTGAAAAGGCTGAAAAAGCCGAAACCAAACGCGGACGTAAAGCCAAGACCGAACAGCCGGTAGAACAGCCAGCCGAGCAGGCTGAAACTGCCGAAGCCGAACAGCCTGCCGAAGCTGAAAAGGCTGAATAACGATGACCGCCCTTGTCTCACTTGATTTGCTCAAGCAACGGCTGGGCGTTACCCATGACAAGCAGGATACGTATTTTCAGACCTTGCTTGATGGCGTGTCGGCGGCGGTTGAGGCTTTTATAGGTCGAAAACTCGAAGCGGCTGATTATGTCGAGCGATACAACGGCAACGGCAAGAATCGCCTTGTGCTGGAGCAATGGCCTGTTATTTCCGTGTCGTCCGTGAAAATCAACGGACGCGCGGTAGATGACTGGGACTTTGATAACTGGCTGTTGATTCGCCATGCCTGCTTTGCGCAGGGAATCCGTAACGTTGAGGTGTCGTACCGTGCAGGCTACGAAACCATTCCTGCCGATATTCAGGAAGCCGTCTTGATTATCGCAACGCAACGCTTGAACGAAATCGAGAACAAGGGCGTGCAGTCGAAAACTCTTGCAGGCGAAACCATCTCGTTCTCTACGTTCAGCGAATCGGGCGGTATCCCCCCGTCAGCGTTTGCGATACTCAATGAGTACAAACGAAAGGGCGTGTAATGCTGAAGATGGAATTTATCGGCGGCGATGTTTTGGCGGCGGTATTGCGCTCCTACGGTGGCAAGGTTCAGACGGCTATCGTGCAGTCTATTGGTCGGTCGGCGTTGCGTTTGCAAAGCGAAGTCATGGATAACCGCCTATCCGGGCAGGTGTTGAATATACGGACTGGCAAACTTCACCGCTCAATACATCAACAAGTAACCAGTTCGGGCGGCTTGGTGGTTGGCGAGGTCAACACGAATGTCCGCTACGGCGTGGCGCATGAATATGGCTTTGCCGGAACAGTCAACGTTAAAGCCTCAATGAGGCAGATACGTCAGGCTTTCGGCAGGCCATTGAAATCGCCGCGTTATGTGCAAATCCGCGCCCACTCTCGCAATGTGAAACTGCCTGAACGGTCGTTTTTACGGTCGGCTTTGCGCGATATGAAGCCGGATATTGAAGCAGATTTGCAAAAATCTATTGAAAGGGCATTGCGATGAATCGTGAAGCGATTTATTCCGCGCTGTGGGCAAAGCTTGAGGCTTTAGACGGTTTTACAACCAAGAGCCGCAAGCTGCTGCACTGGAACGACGTGAAAGGCTACGACCAACCGGCGTTATTTATGGCTCAAGGCGATATGCAGGCGGTAACGACAACAGGGCAAGAGACGAAATGGCTGTTGCGCGTTGACGTGTATCTGTATGTTCAGACGGCAGGCGAGCCGCCCGCGCCCATTATGAATCCGCTGATTGACGCAGTGTGCAATACCGTGAACGCTGTACACCCTATCACGGGCAAGACGGCTTTAGTGGTAGATGGCGCGGATGTTGAGTATTGCCGCGTTGAAGGTACGGTAGAAACAGACGAGGGAACGCTTGGCAATCAGGCCGTCTGTATTATCCCGATTATGATTTGCGCCGCTTAGTCGGCAATTAGAAAGGAAATGTCATGCAGTTGACGTTTGGTAGTGGCGAGGTTTTCGCCGAAATGATTACGGATGCTTACGGCAACCGTGTGCAAAACGCAACGCCCGTGCGAATCATGGGCTTGCAAGAAATGTCTGTTGACTTGTCGGCAGAGTTGAAAGAGTTTTACGGCCAAAACCGCTTTGCGCTGGCTGTTGCTCAGGGTAAGGTCAAAGTTTCAGGCAAATTTAAGGGCGCGTTAATTAACGGCTTAACGCTGAACACCCTGTTCTTCGGTGCCGAGTTTGCAACCGGAACAATGAAAGCCCTGTTTGCTGATACCGCTGGCAAAGCCGTGCCTGCTTCAGGTGCTTACACTGTTCAAGTGACTGCTCCAAATGGTGGCCGATTTGTTGAGGATGCCGGTGTGATGGGCGAGGACGGCACTGCTTATATCAAAGTAGCCAGCAACCCGGCAGCAGGTCAATACACGGTTTCCAATACCGGCCTTTACACGTTCCACGAGAGCGCTAAAGGCAAAACGGTGTTCCCAAGCTTTACCTATACACAAACTATGCCGTCAGCCAAGAAAATTGAGCTGTCTAATATGGCGATGGGTAACACGCCGACCTTTAAGCTGAAATACCTGACGCAATTCAAAGGTAAAAAAGCCTTGTTGGAACTGGAAAGCGTAACCAGTGGCAAACTTGGTTTGTTCTCGACTAAAAACGATGACTTCTCCGTGCCTGAAATTGACTTTACTGCCTCAACCGATGAAGCAGGCTTTAAAGTCGGCACGTTGTGGATTCAAGAGTAATAATGCAGGCCGTCTGAAAATGACGGCCTTTTTCATTTACCCCAAAAAAGGAAAACAAAATGACCGTACGAATTAAAGGCGTAACCGTTGAACTGAACGGCACTGAATATGTTATTCCGCCAATCGCTTTAGGCGCGTTGGAACAGTTGCAAAGCCGAATTGGTGCATTTGACGGCAATGTGCAAGATGCAAAACAGATTTCTACCGTTATCGATTGCGCCTATGCCGCCATGAGCCGCAATTATCCTGATATGACGCGCGAAGAAGTGGCTGATTTAATTGATATTGGCAACATGAACGAAGTATTCGCCGCCGTGATGGACGTTTCCGGTTTGAAACGCAAGGAACAGGAAGCCGCGCAAGCGGGGGAAGCTCAGGCGGCGGTTTAAGTTTCGGCGCAATGATTGCCCACGTCTGCGCCTCAACTGGGTGGACGTGGGATTATGTTGCCGACAACTTGGATTTGCCGCGAATCGGGCATTTAAATGACTATTGGCGTGAACATCCGCCCGTGCACATCTTGGTAGCCTCATACATGGGCATTAAGCCGTCATCTAGCCCTGTACAGAGCGAAACAGACGAGGCAGAGGCCATCAGTATGCTTGGCGGTGGCGAGCTGTCAGAGGACGAATTTAACGCATTACTGAAAGCGAAGGGGATTATTTGATATGAGTAACGCAGTTTTCCCAACGTTCCCCGGCTTGAAGTGGGGACGTAAAAGAACGGCTGTCTGGAGTACCAATATTCAAAAGTCCGCTTCAGGGCGTGAGATTCGCAGTGCTTATTACACTTATCCGCAATGGAAGTTTTCACTGTCGTTTGAAGTGTTGAGAACAAAAGCCTCAATCAACGAACTTGAGAAGCTGGCAGGCTTTTTTAACGAACGCCGTGGCAGTTTCGATAGTTTCTTATACGAAGACCCGACGGATAACAAGGTCACAGACCAGCTTATCGGGAATGTCGTTCAGGGTATAACGAGATACCAGCTTGTGCGCAATTACGGCGGTTTTACCGAGCCTGTTTTAGCGGTCAAAGGCGTGCCGGTGGTTAAAGTTGGCGGCGTTGCTTTGACGCATGGCCGTGATTTCTCGATAGACAATAACGGCGTATTGGTTTTAAACACACCGCAAACGCCCGGCAGACCCATCACATGGACGGGCGGTTTTTATTTCCGCGTCCGCTTCACGTCTGATACGGTGGATTTTGAAAACTTCATCGGCCATTTGTGGAACGCTAAGAAAATCGAGTTTACGAGTTTGAAATTATGAAAAGTGCAAGCGCTGAATTAATGAACCTGCTTCATAACGAAGACAGGTTTTTGATGGCTGATTTGTTCACAATCACTTTGGCGAATGGGCAGGTACTGCGTCATACGAACTTTGATAAACCTGTTACATGGCAGGGGAATCAATACGAGGCTTATAAGCTGATCATCAAACGCGGAGCGACAAGAACGGCGGTAGGGCTTGATGTTGATTCCAATACGTTGCAAATCGCCGCCGAGCCAAGTTATCGACTTGAGGGCTTGCAGTGGGCAGAGGCCGCGCTTGGCGGTGCTTTGGACGGTGCGAGGGTGGTTATTGAGCGTGTCTTTTTCCGCGATTTCCTTACGCCCAATCCTGAGCCTGTTGGCACGGTAATCATCTTTTCCGGCCGCGTGTCGGATGTGTCGGGCAGTCGTTCGTCCGTCAAGGTCGATGTCAAATCAGATATTGAACTGCTGAACGTATCAAGCCCACGCAATATCTATCAGGCCGGTTGCATGAGAACGCTTTATGACGGTGGCTGTAAAGTCAACCGTGAAAAGTTCACGGTAAATGGCCGTGTAACCGCAAACAGCACGACCGGAACGGAACTGACTTGCAACCTGACACAGGCGAACGGTTGGTTTAACCAAGGTGTTATCAAGTTTACAAGTGGCCTTAATGCAGGGCTGACACGCACCGTCAAGGAACACAAAGACGGTACGCTGTCTTTTGCCTTGCGCTTACCGCACCCCCCACGCGCTGGAGATGTTTTCAAAATCTACCCGGGATGCGATAAACGACAAAGCACCTGTAAGGATAAGTTTCAAAACATCGTGCATTTTCGCGGTTTCCCTTATATCCCATCTGCTGATACGGTGGTTTAAATGAGGCCGTCTGAAATGGATTTAAGGAAGCGAATTGTCGAAGAGGCTTATTCGTGGCTTGGTACGCCGTACCATCATCAAGCGATGGTAAAGGGTGCTGGTGTAGATTGCGCGATGATTCTTGTCGCAATCTATCGGGATGCTGGCTTACTGCCTGCTGATTTTGACCCACGGCCATATCCTCAAGACTGGCATTTGCACAGAGACGAGGAGCGGTATCTTGGCTGGGTTTTAAAAGTCTGTCATGAGACTGATACGCCACAGCCGGGCGATGTGGTCGTCTGGAAGTTTGGGCGCACGTTTTCACATGGCGCGGTTTATGTTGGCGACAACAAAATTATTCATAGCTACATCGGGCGCGGTGTGGTTTTGGATGAATTGGATCAGGCCGAACTTTCAGGCCGTCCGATGAAATTTTTTACTTTTGGAGCAAGAGAATGAATATTCAAATAACAGCTTATGGATTGGGTAGTGGTTACGGTGAAGCAGCTGGCGGTGGTTATGACGACACCGAAATTAAAAAAGAATTGGAAACCGTAAAAAAACAACTTTCCAATCAGCCTAAAGGCGGCGCGGTGTATGACGACACCGATTTGCGTAAACAGATTGCAGCGGTCGCGGAGCAGGTCAGCAAAATAGCCAATACCCGCAAAGAGTATCAGGCGGCGTACGTCCCTAAAAAAGATTTTGGGAGCGAATCAGACATCATTGGATATATAACGGTTAAATTTAAAAAGCCGTTTTCAAAAGTCCCATTTGTCAAGGCTACTCCTGACCTAAAAACATATTCCGCGCAAGAGATTTATATTTCAAATGTTACGGAAACAGGCTTCGAGATTACAGCAAAAAACTCCGGTGATCTGTCGAAGTTGGACGGCCTTTGGTATGAAGCGCATTTAATAGATTGATTTTATAGAGGTTACTCATGGGCGGTAAGACTTCCACTATTTCAAATTCTGAACAACGGATTCTGTCCCTACAGGTTCAACAATCATCTCAAGGCTTGACCCTGCCTGTTGTTTACGGTCGGGCGCGCGTTGCTGGTAATTTGATTTGGTACGGCGACTTTACCACTATTGAGACCAAGACAACGACCCGACAAGGCGGTAAGGGCGGCGGTGGCGTAAAACAAGAGGATATTTCCTACACCTACGAAGCCGCCGTCATGATGGCCTTGTGCGAGGGCGAGATTAAGGGAATCGGGCGTATTTGGCGCGATAAAGAAAAGTTTGAATCGCTTTCACAATTACGCCTGAATCTTGCCAAGGGCGGCGATGAACAGCCGACTTGGACGCATTTGCAGCAGCCGAAACACCAAGCGCAGGCCATCAACTATTCCGGCACGGCTTATATTTACAGCCCAAATTACGAACTGACAAAATCAGCGCAGATTTATAGCCATAATTTCGAGGTCATCGGGAAAATGGGGTATTCGTCCTCAATTCCTGACGCAAATCCGAGCGAAATTATCCGCGACATGCTGACGAATCAGAACTACGGTTGCGGATTTCCTGCCGAAAACTTGGGCGATACGAGCGTTTACGGCGTTTATTGTCGCGCGGCAGGTATCTTTTTAAGCCCGGTTTACAGTGAACAGACCGAGGCACAGCAAAACATTTCCGAATTATTGGAGCAGACCAATAGCGCGGCAGTGTTTTCACAAGGCCGTCTGAAAATTGTCCCTTATGGCGACGTGAAGCTGTCAGGAAATGGCGCGGCCTATGTGCCTAACCTGACACCTGTTTACGACTTGACCGATGACGATTTTATCGTCTCAGGCGCGGAAGACCCTTTAAAGGTTGAGCGCAAAACCAATGCGGACGCTTACAACCAAATACAGGTTGAATATCTCGACCGCGCGAATGACTACAATATCGCTGTGGCCGAAGTTAAAGACCAGGCGAATATTGAGCAATACGGCCTACGCCCTAAAGATGCGGTAAAAATGCACGGAATCTGTGACGCTAAAGTCGCAAACCATGTAGCACAACTGCTGTTACAGCGTGCCTTGTACGTTCGCAATGAATATGAGTTTAAGCTTGGTTGGAAATACTGCCTGCTTGAGCCTATGGACTTGGTAACGCTGACAGACGAGGGGTTGGGGTTGGATAAAACGCCTGTCCGAATCATTGAAATTGAGGAGGACGAAGAGGGCGTTTTGACCGTCAAGGCTGAAGATTTCCCGATGGGCGCGGCATCGGCTACAGCTTACCCTACGCAGCCATCGTTAGGCTATTCCGCCGATTACAACAAATCGCCTGGAAACGCCCATGCGCCTGTTGTTTTTGAAGCGCCTTTACAACTGACTGGCGGCGATCCTCAAATTTGGCTTGCAACCGCTGGCGGCGATATGTGGGGCGGCGCTGAAGTGTGGATTTCAACCGATGGCGACAGCTACACGCGAATCGGCGCAACCAACAAGAAAGCGCGTTTTGGCTCACTGTCCGCGCCTTTGGCAAGCGGCGCAGTTTTCGACCGTGCAAACACCTTGAACGTTGAAATTACCGCCGGGCAAATGACGGGCGGAACGGAGCAAGACAGCCGCGATTTACTGACCTTGTGTTACGTTGACGGCGAGTTTTTGGCCTACGAGACTGCCGAATTGAAAGGCGTGGGACGTTATACGCTGGGCAACCTGACGCGCGGTGCGTATGGCTCAAGTATCGACCGACACAATGCAGGCAGCCAGTTTGTGCGTATCGATGAAACGATGTTCAAATACGCCGTCCCTGCGAACTGGGTAGGGCGCACGGTTTGGGTTAAGCTGGTGTCTTTTAACGTCTTTGGTAGCGGTGTGCAGGAGCTTGCAGAAGTGCCGGCTTATTCCTACACCATCAAGGGCGCACCGCTTGGGCAGATTCAGAATTTGCGCCTTACATCATCTTGGGCATACGGCAAAGAAGCCGTTATTGCTTGGGATAAATTGGGCGGTGCTGACACCTACGATGTGGAAGTCTATGCAGGCAATACGCAAAAACTACTGCGAAGCTTGAGCGGTATTGTTGATAACGGTTTTACCTACACGCAAGCCGACATGAAAGCTGACGGCGGACAAGTGCGTGATGTTGTCTTTAAAGTTCGAGGACGCGCGGTTACTGGGAAAACTGGTAACTGGGCGCAAGTGGCTGCACAAAATCCGCAACTTCAAGCATTGCAAGGCATTTCTATCGACAGCGGTTTGAAACAGGCGTTTTTTACCTGTCAAAAACCAGCTGAAGAAGACTTTGCAGGGATTATCATTTGGGTTTCTGAAAACGCAGCCGTACCGACCATCGACGCAAACAAAGTCTATGACGGCGCGGAAACGTTTGTAACCGTTGCCAAATGCAACGGCAAACCGCTGGAGAAAGGCAAGACCTACCATCTGCGCGCGGCGGGCTATGACAGTTTTGGCAAAGACGGTCTGAAAATCAGCAGCAGCGTGTCGTTTACCGTTTACGATGTAGCAACAAGCGACCTATCGGAAAGCAATCTGAACAAGGCTTTGCGTGACAAAATCGCCCTGATAGACGGCAACGGCGCAGGGAGTGTAAACGCACGAATCGCAGCCGAAGCGCAAGCACGGGCAGCGGTCACCCGCACGGCAGAAGACGCTAAAGCCGCAGCAAAAAAAGCCGCTGATGATTTGACAACCAAAGCCGCCGAAATTGGAAACAAGATTACAGCGGTTGAGCGAGTGAACAATGAGCAGGCGCAGCAAATCAGGACGGTTACAGCAGCACAAGGCACGACCGCCGCAGGCTTGGAGGCCGAAAAGAAAGCACGGGCAGACGGCGACAGGGCGGAAGCTGCGGCGCGTGAAACGTTGGCGGGTCGTGTATCTACGGCTGAGGGCAACATCACGCGCGAAACACAAGCGCGGGTCACAGCCATCAACGCCCAAACCGCTGCAACGGAAGCCTTGAAAACGCGGGTCGGCAATACTGAAAGCAGTATCACAGCATTGCGCGAAACCGTTAATCAGAAAGACAGTGCGAGGTCGTCTGAAATCCAAACACTGACCGCGAAGATTGACGATGTTTCGGTTGGTGGTCGCAACTATGCCCTATCAACAGGAACGCCCGGCAAAGTGCTGACAGTGAGCGGGAATAATCAGACCAAGAATGTCAACATCGACGTTTCGTCTGCTTTGGAACTGAAGCAAGGCGACAGCCTGATTATCTCGTGCGACATCGAGCTGACGAACGCTACATCGCCATACGGCAAGCCCTACCCGCGAATCGGCGCGGAATTTTCCGTAACCTATGCTGACAACTCTATCGGGTATTTTGCCGCGTGGTACGACGAAGCCGTCAGCGGTACGACCAAAACGCTGAAACAACGTATTGTTGCCAAGCACACGGTCGCCAAAGAGGTTAAGGCACTGCGTAACATCATCGTTCAGGCGCGGTATCAGACATCGGAAGCTATCAAGGTTTCCAATGTGAAACTGGAACGCGGAACGGTGGCAACCGACTGGACGCCTGCGCCTGAAGACAATGACGGTTTGCAGGAAATCCGCAGTACGGTTCAGGTAGTTCAGACGACCTTAACCAAGGCGACAGGTGACATCAAATCGCTTGGCGAACGTATCACGACAGCCCAATCAACCGCTGACGGTAACAAGGCGACGGTACAAGCCCATTCACGCAGTATCAACGGCTTGGAGGCGCAATACACTGTCAAGGTTGACGTTAACGGCAAGGTGGCAGGCTACGGCTTGGCAACCACGCCGAAAAACGGAACGCCCGAAAGCAAGTTTATTGTGAACGCCGACCGCTTCGGCGGTGGTTCGACTGGCAAGGCTGACGTGTTCCCGTTTGTGGTTGATACGCAGAAAAACCGTGTCGGCGTAAATGGCGAACTGGTGGTAAACGGTAAGGCGATTGTCGATAGATTGAACGCCGGGGATATCCACGGCGACAAAATCACGGCAAATACGCTGAACGCAAACCGCCTGAAAGCTGGAAGCGTAACCGCGCGTGAGATGGCGGCTGGAAGCATTACGGCTGATAAGCTGGCGGCAGGCTCAATAACCGCTGATAAGCTGGCGGCTAATTCTGTTACGTCTGAAAAGTTATCTGTGCAAAAACTATCATCTGTTAGCAGTGATTTAGGGGATATTCGCGCAGGTAATATCAATATCGGCAATGGTGCTTTTACTGTGTCGAGCGAAGGCGACTTGTACGCTAAGAACGGTAGATTTGAAGGCACTGTTTACGCGGATAAAATCGAAGGCGACGTGCTGAAATTTTTCCAGTTTCAGCGCAACGGCGTTGGTAGGTTTAGCTTAAGATACCATAATAACGGCAGTAAAAACGTTATGTTATCGTTGCAAAACCTGTCGTTTACAACGCCTGATTCTAAGTCAAGTTACTGGGTTTCGATTCGAGTAAATAATAGTGTTGTAGTTAATAAAGAGTGTTGGTCGATTTATACGTATACATCAAACACTGGGGCGGGCGGCAAACCGGAAGATAGATACAAGGGAGTTTTCTACAATATCCCTTATCTTTTATCCGTTAATCCCGGACAAGTCGTTGATATATCTATTGAGATTAATCACGAGTTATCGAAAAATAGAACGTCGACAACAAATCCTGTCGATATTGACGGGCACCCTTATGTTTTAGCCGCAAGAGTTTAATTATTTAAATGGTTGACCTAGACGGTATCCCATTGGGTTACGGAAATTAAATATTGAAATTATTTTGCCCGCATTTGCGGGTTTTTTTAATGCCTATTGAAAGGAAAATCATGGCAAAACAAGTAATCGCAATCAAGCACGAAATCGAAGACGAAAGCACCGGCGCGGTGGCAAATTACCATGTAATCGAATATGTAAGTATTGATTACAAGTACAACAATGTTACGGCAACGATGAACGGTTATGTGTCTAAAAAGGCATACGAATCAGACCGTAATCCGCTTTGTTCCCACTCTGTTACCGTGAATGGTTTGCCCGACGGCGCGGAAGTATCACGCGCTTGGCTGTACGGTAAAGCTGTTGAACAGGTGAATGAACAAAGTGTCTTTTCCGGTGCTGAACTGGTCGAAGCCTAATCTAAATTTGAAACAACGCCCGTGATGATTCACGGGCTTTTTTTATGGGCGGTCGTATGAGCGATTTAGAAGCAAAAATCAAAATAACCGTCGAAAACGGAACGGCGGCAGGGTTTAACAAAGCGGCAAACTCTGCGGAATCGGCTTCAAAGGCCATTGAAAACGCGATTGGTAACGTCAAGGCGCGATTGAAAACGCATTTTGACGATATGAAAAAGTCGATGGAGCAGGCGTTTCACGTCAACCCATCAACTTTTAAAAATCTTGGCGATGCGCAAGAAGGGATGTTTAACAAAATCTCTTCTTCGGTGCGGAAAGTGTACGAAGAAACGCGTACACCGATGGAGCAGTTTAAGGCGAAGCTTGCAGAAGTTAATCAACTGTTGAATCTTGGCGCGATTGACGTAGAAACCTACGAGCGCAAGGTTCAGCAATTGAACAGCGAGCTTGAGCAGACGGACGGCAAGGCTTCGGCGGCTGCCGGTGGGCTGGGAAAAATTGGGTCAGTTTTGGCAGGATTCGCATCACTGTCATTTGCCAAGTCAATGCTTGACACTGCCGATGCCATGCAGTCAATCAACGCACAAGTCAGACAGGTTGTGTCGTCTGAAAGCGAGTATTTGGCAGTACAACGCCAGTTATTGGACGTAGCCAACAATACGCGTGCCTCATTGGAATCAACGGCGAATCTGTACGTTTCCACGAGCCGCGCCTTAAAGGACTACGGCTACACGCAACAGGAAATTTTGACCTTTGCCGAGGCAACCAATAACGCGATGGCTATCGGCGGCGTACAGGCGCAACAACAGGCCGCCGCGCTTATGCAGTTGTCGCAGGCATTGGGTAGCGGCGTATTGCAAGGCGATGAATTTAAATCCATCGCCGAAGCCGCGCCGATTCTGCTTGATACGATTGCGGAATATATGGGCAAGTCACGCGCCGAGATTAAAAAGCTTGGCAGTGAAGGGCAGTTGACGGCGGATGTGATTTTTAAAGCCATATCCGGCGCATCTGAGAAATTTGGAGAGCAGGCGGCCAAAATGCCTATGACGATGGGGCAGGCTTTGACGGTGTTCTCGAATAACTGGCAAAGCATGGTTTCCAAGCTGTTGAACGACAGCGGCGCAATGTCTGGAATTGCCGCCGTTATTAAACTGATTGCGGATAACCTGAATTTAGTTGTTCCGATTGTCGCAGGCTTTGCCGTTGCTGTTGCGGCCGCTGTTGCGCCAACGCTGGCCTTGAATGTGGCATTGCTGGCAAATCCTTTCGGGATTGTGGCCGTTGCAATCGGCGCGGTCATCGGCCTTATTGCCCAATTTGGCGATGAAATAGACGTCTTCGGCGATGGTTGGTCGAATCTTTCTGATGTGATTCAGGCCGTCTGGCAAGTCATCACGGAAACCATCGGCGAGGCTGTCGATACTGTTAAATCATGGTTCGGCGAGTTGACGGCATGGGTTGATGAGAGTGTCGGCGGATGGTCGGCGGTATTTGACCGCGTGATGAGCTTAATCTCAAGCACTATCGGGGCGTACGTCAACGTCTATATCAACACATTCGCAACCGGCTGGATGTTGATCAAAGAAGCCGCCAACAATATGCCGCAATTCTTTGCCAATCTTGGCAAGGCTATTGGCAACGCTTTTCTGTCTGCGATTGAGTGGATGATAAACAAAGCGGTCGGCATGATTAACGGCATGATTGACTTTGCCAACGCAGCTGTGGCAATGGTTGGCGGTTCGGGCATTAAAAAGCTGGATGGCGTCGACCTCAAAAGGATGGACGACGGCGGGTTTGGTGGTCGAATCGCTGACAGCATGACGAAAGACCGCGCCGGAGCAATGGCAA
>QWCW01001212.1_pt1 | contig 14767 bp, 27 predicted proteins | sample 1972691 | NCBI WGS metagenome assembly QWCW01 (sample SAMN09866698, study PRJNA288562) | Human oral metagenome isolate pre2_saliva, whole genome shotgun sequencing... | reverse complement strand
CGTACTAAAGGAAATGACATACATTCCTAATTGCACACGATCTCGCCCTTCTGCATTTATGTATCAAGATAATGTGTACTTTGTTGTGAATGAATTATGCGATATATATCATTTTCACGAAGATAGATTGCAGGTGGCAATATTCAGAGTGATGCCAGATTGCTCATTGCAGAGAGTATATACGCTTGCGTCCCCTGATGGTATAATGTATCATGATATATGCGTGTGTGGTAGCTACGAGAAAGACAAGAAAGTCGGAGAATACCCCAGATATATCAATAATCAGGCAGTATATATGTTATATACATGTGATAAGAGAAAGATGCAACCTTTGAGAGTTATATCGGATGTTGTCTGCTTAAATATCACAAGTTGCCTTGAAACGAAGAATGCAGGACAGCAGAGGCGTGTAGATTGGGCGCAGTATAAGTTGTAATTAATCTGATATAGTTAATAGTATGAATAAATTAATTAAATGGCTTAAAGAAAGTAACAGGTACAAACACCTGATAGGTGGTGTACTTATCGATGCTGGTGCTAATAGCTTGTATTGCGCAGCGTATGCAGGTATAGGAGTAGCAACCGCACTTGAACTTAAAGATAGAATGTGGGGCGGAAAGGCAGACATCATCGATTGGGGGCTGACCGTCGGTGGTGTAGCTGTAGGCTTCGGAGTTAGAATGATAATTAAGTTAATGTAACTATGACAGAACTGATTTTGATTTTAGCACCTCTATTGAGGTTAGTAGTTCAGTTCTGCTTATTAATTGGAAGTTATGGAAACAATAGATATTGGAAACAGAACAGGTGGCATCTTGCGAATTAACCGCAAGAGCGACTTTCCTCTTGGCATAAGGTTGGCAGAGGGAGGATTTCCTGATTATGATTTCACATTGAGAGCAACATCAGGAAGTGGGTTTACCGTGTTCAAGGCTGAAAGGCGGAACGGCATCTGTACTCATTGCAAGGTGTCTGATGGTCAACTTGTGGTGTTCTTTGACAATCATAACTTGGGTAAGGGTCGTGTGAAAATAGAGGTCTTTATAGACTTTCCTGATGATAACTTTTCAGACGGCTATCGTAGGGAGTGTTTCACAGCAATGTCAAACATTGAACTCGTTGACGACAATGGTGATGCTCTCAGACTTGCAATACCAGACCCTATTGTGATTGAGAAGGAAGTCATTAAAGAGAAGAAAAGTATCTTAGTTTGGCAGATATAGTAAACATAACAGAATGGGTGCTTATAATTTTATAAATGCTCTATAAATTTTTATATAATAATTATAAGAAAATTATAAACTGATATTCAAACAGTTACAAGAATATTTATAATTTGTTTATAAAAAGTTTATAAGAATTTTATAGAAATTATAAAGCACTCATTCGCAAAGGAAATAGATTATGGCAAATTTTACAATAGCGGAAATGGTACAATCCAATACCGCAGACAGATTAAAGATTAGCAACAATCCACCAGCAAGCGTAAGGGCGCATCTGACAGAAACAATTACCCTTTTAGAGAGTATTCGTGCGGAATGGGGGAAGTATTGTGCAAAACATTCACTTGAAAACCCTGCAATTCGCATTTCAAGCGGTTATCGCTCACCAGAACTGAATAAGGCAGTAGGTGGAGCGAAGAACTCTGCACACGTCGAGGGGTACGCAGCAGACTTGCAGCCTGTCAATGGTGCGCAGAAAGAATTTGAAAAGTTCTTTGTAAAGGAGTTTTCAAAGAAAGGGTACAGCTTTGACCAGATTATCATTGAAAAGTCAAAGACCGCACGATGGGTTCACGTGGGTTATAAGACTATCGACGGACGGCAGAGAAGGCAATGTTTCACATTAAATGTATAAGGATATGGACAATATGGATTACGAAAAACAAGTAAAATTCTACTTGTATTCTATGCTGACAATCATCGGATTACTTGCGCTTACGGCTCTCTGCCTCACAAGCTGCTCACATAGAGTGTATGTACCTGTGCAGTCTATCCGCACTGATACTATCTACATGTCAAGGAAGGACAGCGTACATATCAAGGATAGCTTAATCACTCGACAGGTGATAAACATCCGTGATAGTGTCGCTATTCATGACAGCGTGGTAATAGTCAAGGACGATCAAGGACACATCAAGGAAAAGTTAATTGTCCGTTATCGTGACCGATGGCACGCTACGCAGGATAATCTTACACTCCAACGTCAGATTGACCGCTACAAGGCAAGCAATGATAGCCTACGTGCAATAAAGACAGAATACAAAGAAGTTCCAATACCAGTAGAGAAGAAGCTATCCCGATGGGAGAAGCTAAAGATGGATGTCGGTGGTTGGACTATCGGTGCTATGTCGACCTTTCTACTTGCAATCATTGGATATATCGTTGTTTGGCTGTTGAAGAAGTATAGGAAGATTTAATTCTTTCCAATGTTTGCAATATTTGAAAGAATTTGCATAAATTCATTGAATAAATATTCCTTTTCTCTTGCATCTTTCACGATAATTTGCTAAATTTGTAGGAGAAAAGTATTGAATTTGTTTTGAATTGATTTAGGTTTTTAGTTATTTAAGGTAAGATTATTTTTAGGATAACCCTGCAATCCGAGAGGACAAGCAGGGTTTTTCGTATAAACAAAAAAGGGAGCACCTACTTGGCACTCCCTTTGTAAATCCTAAACTTTTGAATGACAATGTACAATGGAACGTTCATAAGGTTGTTAGACCTTGCAAAGTCCATCAATTCTTGAAAATCTCTCTTTCCCATATTATCTTTTTATTGTTAGTTCTTTCCCAATAACCGCTTTATCAAACGTCACCCAATCGACTGCAACCTTTTCCTTTCGATTGCAAAACGAAAGAGTGACGAAATACCGAGCATTAATGTATTTCTGCTTATAAGGTAAGACACCCTTATCTATCGTTTCGTAGTGTTCTGGTATCTCCGATTTCTCAATAACTATACCCCTTACAAGCCTGTCGCTACTATGCACATAAACAGCAAACCCAAATATAGCAAGGGTTACGACTGCCATTATACAAAACTTTGTTCTACTCATGCTACTTTCTTTTTTGTTAGACCTAATTCCTTTGCGAACTCACGCAGCTTTGTAAGACCGCAACCGATAAAGGCTGCAAGTTCCTTGTTTGTCTTTAAGTGATAATTCTCACGTAGATAGTCTGCTTGCCTATCTGTGAGTTCATACTTTTTATGGTTTTTCTTGTCCCACTCAATCATGTGTCTATCAGCTTCCATTCGTGCGTCTGGATTGAGTTCAAGGGCAGCCGTACCGCTTTCGTTGATAAACTTCTCTGACACAAGATTTAGTTCGATAACATCAAGAGAACGTCTGCAATTCTCGTCTTTGTTGAGGTCGATGCTCACGCAGTCTTTGCAAAGTATCTCCTCAACTTGTCCCCATGCTTGGCGGACAGAGTGAAGTCGTGCAGGCTTAAAGGTAAGGGCGAAGTTTACAGGAGGACAAGATGGGCATCCTTCGATGAACTTATCGAACAATTCTACCGAGTAGTTGATAAGTTCGTATGCAAGGATAATATATGACTTTAAGTCACTATCCTTTATCATATTCCTGTCAAGCACTCTTTTTATTGCTTGGCGGAATAGAAATACATGATGTTTTAGCCTTTCATCTACGCTATCGAGGAAGTCCATGTAAAACTGCCGTTTATCTATTTCCGCATTCTGCATATCCTGCATATTGAGTTTCTCAAATACCTCGTAGCGAGAGATAGCATCTTTGCACGCTTTCTTTATTCTTTGTCGATACAAACCTGCTTCTTTGATTTTCTCTATCGCATCCAATATATAGGTATGCGCAACATCGTTTGCACCGCCTATAATAGTATGGAATAAAGAAGAAACGTGATTAAATGTTTCCCTATGTTTATCTGTAACCTTCATGAAGTCAACTAATTCTTTTTTAGCCAACTTCTTTGCGTCAAACTCATTCATGTGCATATTTACCTGTTTTAATTATTCTATTGGCTGCCTCAGAGCCGTAAACCTGCCATAAACCACTCTCATATTGACAAATATGGTCGCCAAGTCTGGCTATCGTTCGTCCTTTGGTATGCGTCTTTTTGAGGATTACAGCAGGTTTCCCTCCTGCATCTTTCGTAACAGCCATTACACATGGCAGGTTATAAATGTCATTGATGTTCCTCCCATCAAATGAAATGTCTAAAATTACCTTCATTAGCTAAACCATTCTTTGTAAAGTTCATTCTTGCGAGTTTCGTAGTCAACGCCACGATACTCGTTTTCTAATCTTGCAATCTGCCTAAGCTTTGCCTTGACACATCGAGGAAAGAACTTTTTATTTATCTTCTTCGCCTGCCCAACAAGTGCAGCACGTCTATTAATGTATTCCTTTGCTGTCATAATGTTGCCCGTATCAGAGAACGTTAGCGCATACTCATTCGTTTTAGTATCTAATCCTTATAGGGTATCAAGTCTTTTGCTTCTTCCTCCCACATATCGCCCTCGTTCCCATCGAAATCAAGGGAAACTGTTCCGTTATTCAAGTCTGCAAGAGTAGAGTAAAGCCCCACGACTGTCATAGGGAATCCGTCTTGCTTATTGCAGACTTTGTCACCGATGTTAATCTTACGAATATCCATGATTACTCTCCTATCTCATCGTGGTACTTTCGCAATGTTTCTTTTACACGCCTTGCAGCCTTCTGGGATATTAAGGCTATCCCCTGCCTTTAATGTTACTTCCATAGTTACTTTGTTTTACTTTTTACGTTTCTTCTTTCTTTTACTTGCGTAGGGTGTTGACCCTGCACGTGATTTACCTTTCCTTTTCACTTCATAGAAATCATCGTGATAAAGTTTCTTAAGCAAAAAAGGCTTTGCATATAATTGTATATCTGTAGATTTCATTAACTCGTCCATACATTAATCTACTAATTCAAAACTATATGCGACTACCCAAGGGTTACTCTCCCACGTACCTTTACCGCTGATTTTGTCAATGAGAGTAGCAAAGGCTTCACGTGGTGTTGGAAATGTTTTCAGTCTATGAACGGGAGTATTATTCATTTTCCCCTTTGTTGCGAACACATATTCTTCTTTATTAAAGAACCGTTGATGATAAATCCCCTCTCGCAGAATTTCATCGTCTGAAATATTCTGCAAGTATTCCACCTTAACATCTGTAATTCTGATATGATGAGGGAGCAAATCAGCACGGACAAACATTTTATTCGTCCACCCTGCCTTATATTCTCTATTTATAGAACCATCTACATTGATTATTATATCGCTGTACTTCGGTAGACATTCAATAATATCCTTATAAGGCTGCGCAATCGCAACAATATCACCGACCTTGTGAGTTGTGCGTTTTAACACATACTCATCTGTTGATAGATAATCTCCTTCGCCAATTGGCTTGTAAATAAAATCCTCGTACCAAGCATCATATTCGTCCAATAATGACATTGTAACTGCTCGCCTTGTCATTGTCTTCTGACCTGTAAGCACCGCCTGCGTAAGGCAATACTTATCATTAAAAAGAATTTTCTTCATGCGCTTTACTTAATTAAAACAATAATCTTTCTGTGTGTTTCTGTTCTTTTCCAAGAATAAAATCACAGATAAAGTTCCTTGCATAGTCAGGGGAAATCATTGAACGCTCTGACGAACAAACGCCGGCTTGTCCTGCCCCTTTTGCTTTCATAATAATTTTTTGCATCTTATCTTTCTGGAAACTTCTCCCATAAGTAGGAGAACAGTTGAAAAACCAATATGCCGTAGGTTTTACATAATAGTCACCACGAAGCATTCTATTTCTGTCAATTATAGTAGGACTTAAGAAGTTGTTTTCTAAATAAGTCATGCCCGAAGGGTTGTATGGATTTTCAATAATAAGACGCAAGTTATAACTTGCACAGACATATACTAACTTCAATAGTATATCAAAGTATTTGTTTCTTTCTAATGCCTGTTGTATGTTATATTCCATTTTCTTTGCGATGCTCCACTTCTTTTGAGATATATGCTCTCCTTTGAACATAAGCGTTTTGGCATCACAAAAGTGAATACAAGGAAAGAAAGCCAAAATCAAATCATCTTTGCTTATTTTGTCAAACAAACTCCTCTCCCCATCATCATAGCATGTTTCGATTTCCTTAAACAAATCGATAACATTATCAGTTTCACCAAACTCATTTTGAATGTCGTAATCTTCTGCTTCATATCCAAGTTTATGAAATTCATTTTTGAATGTTCCTGACTGCTCAAAGAAACAATGAACCTTTCCTTTAATATTCATCTACTTACTTGATTAGTTCAGGATTATCTGTTACGTTGCCTATTACAACCCAATTTACGATACTATGACTATCACAATACTCGTATATAGGCGTGTGTACTGGGTGATGTGCGCCATCTTCTATGGAAAGGCAGAAACTTCCCTCATGAAAGGTTACGACTCTATAGTAATCTTTTCCAACTTTTGAGCCGTCATACCCATCCCCTTTCAAATGAACAATATCCCCCTCAAATATTTTAACTCCGTTCTTGTCTTTCAGTCCTGTGTACTGACCAACGCTTTCAGAAAAGACAGCATCAAACGTAGGTGTCTTACTACCTTCTCTATAGTAGAGAATAGCCATGTCATTATTTGCGTATGAATGGAAAAGGTCTCCGTAAACCCATTCTTTCTGAAAATTTATCCCTCTAAATAATATTTCTCTGTTCATGCTACCTCCTTGTGTTAATAGATTGCACCCTATGTGTTCCTGCTTTCGTAGTGTACTGATATTTTGTCACTCCGTTTGTATCTGTAAAATAGACATCCTCTCCACCATCGTGAAAACGATAGACCTTTACTCCGTTACACTCAAACAAGAACTGTACATCGTAGTCTTTCAACCTTTGCTCATACTCCTGCTTTCGTATCTGCTCCTTTGTCAGTTTCGGCTTAGGTGGTTCGGGTTTCTTCCTAATCTCGTAGCCACAAGAACTGACTACAAATGCTAACACTGATAATAAAATAAATTTCTTCATATTACTTTTCTTCTTTTAGTTCCTTAAATACTCCCACCTCACCTTCATATCCGTGCAATAAGCAGTGGAAATGCTTGCAGATAAAGTCACCATTGCCGAATATGGTTGCAGAATAATACTTACCATCTTCAAATATAAATTCCAAATAATTTTCATCTTGGAAATAAACATCTACATTTGACGGCAACTCATTCTTAATAAAATCGTTTGCGCTTACTATATTATTAGCATGAGAAACTTCCGTTTCCCAATAATACGAACCATCCTCTATATCTGATATTGATACCATATCGTTTTAATCTTTAATGTTTATCTTTACTCTCCAAATAAGCAAAAACTGCCATACAACCAGGGATAAGAACCTTGCCGACACCTTTAATCTTTTCGTAATGGCATTTCATATCTTACAAAATAACAATATCTCCGCCATCTCTTGTAACGCAAGATATACCGCAATAATCACCGACATCTCCACACTGATGTCGTACTTCAACATCTCCATACTTTTCGTACATTTCTTGTAGTTTCTTTTGTAATTCTAATATTGTCATAATCCCAATGCTTGTTTAATTTGTTCCTTATAGTCCTCATTGGCTGCCAGCTTGGCTTCCTCAACGGATAAGAAAGACATCAAATAGTGACTGTTACAGAATAAGGCAAATTCATTAAAACTTAGCATTATCCTATAACTCCAACCCAACAAAGAAGTTGAGTAATATTCTTCGGTGGGAAAAATCTTCCACTCCAATTCAGGCATATTCTCCAAGACGCTATCACGACCTGCGTTGAAAGCTGCTTTGATGTCGTCAAGAGTAAAGCACCTATCATATTCAATGATAGGACCGCCTTTCCCGTTCACTCTGGCATACTCTTTCAATGCGTACACCAGAGATAAATCTTTCTTTTCTTTCATATTGATTTTTGTTTTAGTTATTTACTTTGAAAATGAATACACTTTACACTTCCTCCCAACCACCTGGCACGAAATAGTCATTGTCTTGTTGCTCCGCAATGGCAATTAGACCGCATCCAATCTCAAATTGCCCTACGGATATACTTTCATCTTGCATCGCACGTGTAATTAAATCAGCGTGAAACATGTTATACTTCATCCTCAAAAAGCAGTTCGCTTTTTCAATTTCTTTCTGTGTCATATTGGTTTAGTTAATCTTTATAATTCTCCTCGAAGTGAGGACACCTCCCAGTATCTTCTTGGTACTTCTCTTGCACCCACCACATATAAGCATCGGGAGGGTCTGGAATATACCGCATGCAGTAGTTTCTTAATTCACATCCCACGCCCCTGCAATAGGCGTAATCTGCATTGATATTATTCGACATCGTTACTTTCGGTTTGAGTCACCCGTTATCGTTACTCTTCTTGTGATAGCGTGAAGCCTATCAACCACTCTGTCTCCATACTTAGCTTTCAAATGGTCTTCGTCTAAGTTGGTAGAGAACATCAGTAACTTGCCGTCACGTTCCGCTGCATCAACGAGTTCTGCAAATGGCACTCGCTTGTTTCCGTAGATATTAGATATATCCTCTGTTCCCACGTCATCAATATAAATAACGTGTCTGTTGATAATCTCATCAGGTGACTTGTTGAGTTCGTTTGCCGTACATATTGTTACCACCTTTCTGCAATAGTGGTTAAGAAGTAAAGGAATAATTCTCATACCGATTAGCGTTTTGCCAACACCGCAACCACCAACGAGTATTAATCCCTTTCCTTTGTTATCAGTGAGCCACTGAACTATCTTCTCGTAGTCGGTATTCCACTTTGCATTATCACCACAGAAATACTTTAAGCCTCCTTTGAGGTGCGTTCCTGCATTTGGTATGCTAATTTGCACCTTGTCGGGTAACGGCTTGTACGTTGTATCTCGTAACCGCTCAATGGCGGATTTGAAATCTATTTGTTTCATTTACCAATCACTATCTTTATCGTAGTTCATTTCTGATGATTTGAGGGTGGTAGTACTCTTTTGTACCTTTTCCCTGCTTGCCCACATCTGTAACCTCTTTGATGTTTCCCACGTCTTTTCAAGTTCAAAGCGCATCTTTGTGCCTGATTTGTTCCTTTCTGTCCAATAGTTGAAGAAAGCACGTATCATTGTAGGTTCATAAGTGCCACCACGCGAAGAAACAAAAGGAATAAGGCTCTTTTCAAACGCTTTCTCTCGGTCATTACATTTTGCTTGTAGGGATGTTAGTACCTGCTTTGATTGTTCGTTGGTTTTCTTCTTTCCAAAGCGATAATCATCACACCTATTCACAACAAAGAATGTCCCTTTCGGGTTGGCAATCGTGTCTATATCTCCGTTGTTAGCAAGTGAGGATAAAACATTCCTACAAGTTTGTAGGGACAATCCGCAATCATTTGCAAGGCTTCGATAACTTGTACGTGAAATGCCGTCATCGTCAGCCCCCACGATTAGCCGTAACATTACAAGCTGCTCGTGGGGGGAGTATCGAATGGTAAACTTATCATCAATTTTTATCATAATTTGATGATTTCGTCTTCGCTCATTGTTTCAAGCGGACACCATAGAAACTCATGCTCTTTCTCAAATTGGAAGTCATCACCTTCTGCATCGTCCCAACATAAGTGATATTGATTCCACACATTCAGTCTAAGCATACCATCTTCAAGTGTAAGGCACATAATGTTGTCTTCTTTGTTTTTAAGATTAGGCAACTCTTCTTTGGAATTGTGCCACTTTATAACAGTTCCATTGTCAATAACAGCTCTTTTCATATTGCATTATTTTAGAAATTTCATCGGATTTATCTTCGCACAACCTATTCTGTTTTTGAAATGTTGGCATTTAATCGGTGTTCTTGCCACATTCCGCTCTTTTGTTATAGTACATTCAGAGACAATAGGATTATGAGGAGCAGAGCGCATCAAATACGCAAATTGGCATTGGAAGCAAGTGTGAGTTTGTACAATTTGTTTCTTACTCATTGAAAAAGAACATTCGTTAATTGTTTACCATTACTAAACACTGCCCATTTGCCTTTGCCGTTGGTGTCGATGAGTTTTAAGTCCTCGACCTTGCCGAAGCGATTGATATTTCCGCAAAGGTCTACAAACCACGCTTGCTTATCCTTATATGGTCGTATCTCCCTACCTACTATCTGATAGTACATAGCAAGCGACATTGTAGGGCGTGCCATAACAACAGTATCAAGTTCTGGATAATCAAAGCCAGTTGTCAATACTCCTACATTCACAACAACCTTTATTTTACCGCTCTTAAAGTCGTTTAATATGCGTTCACGCTCTGCCTTTGGTGTCGTTCCCGATACCATTTCGCAGCAATCAATGCTTTGTGTCAGGCGTTCAGCCTCTTTCAGAAAGCGAGTGAAGACTAATATGCCTTTTCTTGCTCCGCCACGCTTTGGGCAAAGCAAACGCTTAACGATACTGACTAAATAGCCGTAGAAGTCAATTCTGTTGTATTCTGCTTCTACTGATTTATCCGTATAATCAGCACCAGTTGAATTTGCTTGCAGGTTATTCTCATCCCACCCTAATGGGTTCATTTGGAAATAATCTATCTTTGAAAGAAAACCCATATCAAGTAAAGTCGATATTTGCACTTGATAAATAACCTTTGAAAATATCAGCGGACGAGTACGAGTAAGGAACTTTAGCATTGCGCCAAAGCTACTCGAACTTAATCTGTAAGGAGTGGCGGTCAGTCCTAACACCTTACACCCCGTAGCGTGGATAAATTCTTCATACATACCGCCCTTTGCATTAACAAAGTGGCACTCATCTATGATTACGTTATTGAAATGCTGAAAGTCATCTGTGTGGCGTATCACGCTACCTATCGTTGCAAAGGTGATACGGCTTATATTCTTTGAATTGAATGAAGCCGAATAAACAGAGCAGTCAAGCACACCATAGGAGCATAGCTTCTTATAGTTCTGTTCCAGAATTTCCTTTGACGGCTGAAAGACAAGCGTATGCCCTTGCAGTCTGTTAGCGATGTCAGCTATCACAAGCGACTTACCGCTACCCGTAGGCAACACCATTATAGCGTTATACTTTGCTTTCTTATCATTAAAAAAGGCTACCGCTGTATCGGAAGCCTTTTGCTGATAATCACGTAGTTTATACGTCATATCCTTATCCCTTTCTCATTACTCAATTTCTTAACTAATATTGAGTAGTATTTAATAAGTTCCCCTAATTCCCAACACGACCATTTCTTTGTGCTGTGTGCCTTTACTTCTAATAGCTGAAACCGCTGCATTCCTATCTTCTTGATTAGGTTCTCACGATACCCGATTAGGTGGTCTGCTGAAAACCTGTTACAGTAACGACATTCACTATTGCAATTCTCCTCATCGAAGCGGGTTGACATGTGCCGTCTCGAATGGTAATGCCCGCAATCGGATTGGTCGAAAGGCTTTATCTTTCCGCACGATATACACCTGAATGTGCCGTTAGGGAAAGCATCTCGCAATCTGATATACTGACTAAAGACCTTATCCAGCTTCTTTACCAAAGTAGCTTGGCTTGCTTGCCGTTTCTTTGGTTTGTCTGATTTCTTCTTCTTGATATAGTATGGCATTACTTAAATCCCCATTCTTTCATATAATCAAACCTTTCTATGCCTTTGAACTCGTCAAGTTCTTTTGGACTAAGAACAATTTTGTTATAGCGGCGTTTGCCTCTCCATTTCTCTATTACACCATTCGTATATGTTTCAAAGTCTATTAGTGAAACACTAAAATAGGTTTGAAATCTATATCCTTGTACAGACTCTCCTAAATATCCGAATTTCTTTATACAATAGTTTGTTACTATCTCTTGTTGCAATCCCTCTGTTGAATAAACAGCTACAAATAATCCACTTGTGAAAAGCCCTGTTTCTGTCAAGTCAGGAGAATGCCTTACCAAAAAGAATTTTATCCTATCCAAAAACTCTTTTCTCTGTCTTTCATATTCTTTACATTTGGTTTCAGATTCAAAAATCTTTCCGTCAAATGCCTTGAAAATCGTTGCTGATGTTATTATTTCCATATTTTTTTTTAGTTAGTCGGAGTATGCGGACTCGAACCGCAACTGCTTAATCCCGTTTCACCTGCCCCAGTTGCTATCCCACAGATAGGCGTTGGGTATCGTCCCTGTTTCTGCTGCGCTAACCAATTACACTATACTCCGAAATGAGACCTTTGTTAATCTAAGGAAAAGCCTTGCAAGTAAATCATAGACCTGTTCTGTTTAACAGTGTTTTTACGTGTTTCCTACTCACCGTTCTATGATACCTCTACTTAGATTGTTGGAGTTTGGTCTCGTTTGCATTTCTCTGAATACTCTTCGTCATTTGCATCACCGAGTTAATTCTCAATTAAGCACCCACCTAAGTTTGCACCTTAGATAGATACGATGGGTGTCTGACTTTCTTTTCAGATTTAGCTTGGTATTGTTTAAGCCTGTTTCTCACGCAGGAACTATTATCGGAATAGCAAGGCCATTCTCCTTACAAGGGTTTCATTATCTGTTATCCCAATGGGTAGTCCCACCGCCTTTCTCTTTGACAATATTCCTAAGTTACTTCTTAAACTTTACCAATTAGCCAACTATTTTCCTCTTTGTACCTTGGGCAGGACTCGAGCCTGCATTTACGTCTAAATCACATAAGATAATGTATTAAGAAGAGTTGAACTTCTATCTTTGCGCGCCATCTGTGTTCCGTACACCATTACACATCCAACTTATGCGTGCGTCTACCAAATCCGCCACCAAAGCAAGTGTGGGGACGCTTCCCCACGTTCTAAACTATTAAAACCTTACTAAAAATCATTTCTCAATGAATGGAATCTCGGGAGCAATTTCCCTGATGGCAGCAATCTGCTCATCAATGATAGTATCCAAAGTCTGGTCCACCACTTCCTGCGCACCGGGCGACACGAGTTGCACCGTCACATCGTGCCCGTCGATGGTGGCATAGGTCTCTATCTCGATAGTCTTTGCTGTTGTACCCTTGAAAATCGGCAGCACAACAGAGAAACGGTCGGGCATGTTAGAATCCACAATCTGCGAGTAGTTGTCCGTGAAAGAGCCGTTCTCCTTGCGGTCTCGCTCGTAGTCGGTGTTAACCTTTGCCTTGAAGTTCTTAAAGACCGACACCAGCTTCATGTTTTCGTCACGGTTGGAAAAATAAGCGCGGTTCATCTTGACGAACTGGCTCAACACAAGAGGTTCCCAAGCGTAACCGTCGTTGATGTGGAACGCCATAAACTGACGGGATAGCTGGAGCTTTCCGACAACCACCATTTTATTTCGTGCGTCTGTCTCATTGGCGACGAGCGTCATGGAAAGATTATCACGGTCTACGATGATGTGGGTGTGCTCGTGGTCTATCTGTCCATCGCACCCCCACCGCTTTTCGAGGAAAGAGAATATCGAGGTGATAGTTCCGCTGATATTGACCTTCTCTGGTTCAAGCACAGGAAGCTCGTTCACTTTGTCCACTTCACGAATGACAACCTCTGCCTTTTGGCAGTCTTTGTCAAGATTGATTTGCATTTTTTCGTTCTGCATAATTTATTTTTGTTAAATAGTTGTTACTCCGCCTTGCGTATCTCCTTAAAGATTGTTGGGGATAATTCTTCTTTCGTCGCAGGGCGGCTCGACACAAGCACGCCCTCGGCATTGTAGAAACAGGCCATACGCTCGTCCTCGTCCACAATCTTGTAACACTTCTCGGTAACGACACGGCTCTTTGCCTTAATGTCGCCAAGAAGTTCCTTGACCTCTTCCTTGAGCGGTTTCAGTTCAAGATTCACTTCTTCCTTGTAGTCTTTAATGGCTTCATTAAGGTCGTTGATTTTGATAGACTTCTCGGCAAGTTCCGTCTTTTTCTTTGCCAACTCGTCGGCATCAAATGACTTACTGTAATCCATTTCGACCACTTCGTCTGCATTGTCAAGGAGGAACTGCTTGCGCTCGTCCAAGTCCTTGATGTCTTGTCCTAATACTTTTTGCATAATTATTGTTTATAAAAATTCTTTGTTTCGTTCTATTTCTATCTCCATCTGCTGAATGAGTATTGCTTCATCTGCTGATGGAATATAAATGCCAGCTTCTTGTGCAGCCCAATTCCTAAACCTTTCTATTGACAAACTCATTTCTGCCGTATCGAGGTCGGCACTGCTTCTAAGCACTTTTATCTTACCTAAGTACTTATCTTCCTTTTCTCGGATATACAAGTCAGGGTTTACAAGTTTCTTGTAATACTGCTGCTTAACCCATTCCGTAGTGTTACCTGTCTGCGTACCAAAGTAAGCAAGGATAACGTGCAGATACTTATTCTGTGGTAAACTTCTTCTCGGCTTTTTCTCGGTCAAGTATACGATTACCCCACTCTCGACTAACTTCTTAGCACGAAGCAGGAAGTTAGCCTTATCAAGTGGGGAAGAAAGATTATATATCATTAGAATGGTGTATTATCTTCTACTTGTGGCGGTTGATAGGTAGGTTGTGCGGGCTGCTGATATTGTTGCTGTGGTATATTAGATAGCAAATGCTGAATGCCCCATGCACGAATGCTATTGAACCAACGTCCATTGTACTCGTGTGCATCAATGTCAAAACTTACATTGAGTTCATCACCAGCCTTAATAGCGAACTGCTCAATTCTATCAGCACCAAAAACATTGAAAACCATCTTCTTTGGGTACTGGTCGTGTGTCTCAATCACATAC
>QWCW01000416.1_pt1 | contig 14778 bp, 12 predicted proteins | sample 1972691 | NCBI WGS metagenome assembly QWCW01 (sample SAMN09866698, study PRJNA288562) | Human oral metagenome isolate pre2_saliva, whole genome shotgun sequencing... | reverse complement strand
ACGATTGTGTCGGCAGGACTCAACATAACATTTCCTTTTTCAATATGATAATCCTGCAGATTGATACAGACCTCTGCACTACCTTCCAGCACAAGAAAGAGACGCGGCTCTACCATCTGATAGATTTCTTCCTTACTAAAAACAGGAATCCGCTGTACACTTCCATTAAGAATAAGAATCAAATCGTCGTTGACAAAGAACTTATCCTGCTGGCTAAGAACTTCATTTAAATTCAGATTATCTACCGAAAGATGGTTTATAACTTTCGTAGTGCTCATAAAATGTCCTTTTTGTATGATTTAATTGCAAATTTACTATTATTCTAATGAAATAAAGAATAATCTTAATACCAATCGTACAAAAAGGCAATTTTATCTAATCTTTGGATAATCAGATAATAAGAAAGATAGGATAAATTTGCATCATCCTGATAGAAAAGGAATTAAACCACAGTAAATAAGCATAAAAACAAAGGTATGAATATGAAGAAAATAATGATAAGCCTTGCTTTAATAATACTATCTTCCGGTAGTTGGGCGCAGACATTGGAAGAGTGTCAACAGGCAGCAGAGAAGAATTATCCCCTTATCAAGCAGTATGGATTGATTGCTAAGACAACGCAACTTACGGTTAAGAACATTCAGAAAGGGTGGCTTCCACAAGTTACGGCTTCGGCTCAAGCAACCTATCAAAGTGCTGTTACGGCTTGGCCAGAGAGTATGCAGAGTATGTATCAGCAGATGGGACTCAACATGAAAGGGCTGAGTAAGGATCAGTACAAGATAGGTATCGACCTTCAGCAGACCATCTATGACGGAGGTGCTATTAGCAGTCAGCGTAACCTTGCACAGCAAGAGGGGAAAGTACAGGAGGCACAGACGGAGACAAATCTATATCAGGTGCATCAGCGTGTCAATGAGATGTATTTCTCATTATTGTTGTTGAACGAGCAAATCCAGCTAAACGAGGATGTTAAAACGCTACTGCTATCAAGTGAGAACAAACTCTCAGCTATGGTAAAAGGCGGTACTGCAGCTACAAGCGACCTCGATAATGTTCGAGCTGAGCGACTAAGCGTAGAGCAGCAGAACGAAAGTCTGAAGCAGCAAAGGCAGATGCTACAGCGTATGTTAAGTGTCTTCTGTGGCATTGAGGTTAATAATATAGAGAAGCCAGAGCCTATCCAAGTGACTTCTTCAGCAAGCAATCGCCCAGAGATGCGCCTATATGATAGTCAGCTAAAGCTTACCGAGGCTAAAGAGAAGGCATTAGACATGCAGCTACGCCCCAAGTTAGGACTTTTTGCACAAGGCTATTATGGCTATCCGGGACTGAATATGTTTGAGGATATGATGAACCGAAAGTGGAGTCTGAATGGTATTGTCGGCATCAAACTGTCATGGAACGTGAGTGCACTCTATACTCGCAAGAACGACAAAGCAAGGCTAAGCGCACAACGAGAAATGATAGAGAATGCGCGAGAAGTATTCCTTTTCAATAATAAGATGGAAGAGATACAGCAGTCTGAAAACATCAGTCGCTATCAAACGATGATAAAAAGCGACGATGAAATCATCGTATTGCGTACGAATGTACGTAAGGCTGCAGAGTCAAAGCTTGCGCATGGAATCATAGATGTCAATAGTCTGCTGCGAGAGATAAGCAATGAGAATGCAGCCAAGACTCAACAAACCATTCACGAGATTGATATGCTCAAGGAGATGTATCATTTGAAATATACAAACAACGAATAAAAAAACAACCCACCAATGGATATGAAGAAGATATTGATATTTGCCAGTCTTGCCGTTATGATGGCATCTTGCGGAAATGACAAGAAGGATTATGATGCTACAGGAACATTTGAAGCTACCGAAGTCACAGTATCTGCTGAGTCTACAGGTCAGTTAATAAGTTTCAATGTTACTGAAGGACAGTTGCTTAATAACGGACTGACTGTTGGTCAGATTGACTCACGCCAACTCACGCTGAAGCGTGAACAATTATCTACAAGTAACGAACAACTGACAGCAACACATAGCCAACTCGAAGCAAACAAGCGACAATTGGCTGCCAACCGACAAGCTACGGCAAGCAGACAGTTAGATCTTGAGAAGCAAGTGGCGTCTATCCGCCAACAGATTGCTAATCAGCAGCGTGAGCGTGAGCGCTTTTCTGAACTTTTGAAAGACGGTGCTGTACCACGAAAACAAGTTGATGACATTGATTATCAGATACAAGTATTGCAGAAACAACTCGTAGCTACGCAGGAACAGATTGCCAGTCAAAACGCATCTTTAGCCGAACAGAACAAGGGGATAGCTGCCCAGATGGATGGTATCAGTTCTCAGCAGAGTGGAGTAAACGCACAGCAAGCTGGTGTTCGTAATCAACAGGCACAGATTGACGACCAGATTGCACGCACGTTTATAAAAAGTCCGCTCACAGGAACAGTCTTAGAGAAGTATGTTGAGCAAGGAGAGTTTGTCTCCGCTGGCAAACCTTTGTTCAAGATTGCAGACACCAAGCGGATGTATATACGAGCATATATCACCTCTGAACAGCTTAAAAATGTTAAGTTAGGACAAAAGGTAAAGGTGATAGCAGACTATGGTGGTGGCGAGAAAAAGCAATATGACGGTGTCGTTACATGGATATCAAGTCGTTCAGAATTTACTCCAAAGAGTATTGTCACAGAAGATGAGCGTGCCGATTTGGTCTATGCTATCAAGATACAGTTCCAAAACGATGGCTATGCAAAGATTGGAATGTATGGAGAAGTGAAGTTTTAAAGTGGTAAGTAAACGATGACAGCAATAGAAGTAAACAACATATCAAAGCACTACGGAAAGGTTCAGGCACTGAAAGAGGTTAGCTTCTCAGTAAATAAAGGTGAGGTCTTCGGGCTCATCGGACCTGACGGAGCTGGCAAGACGTCAATGTTTCGCATTCTCTGTTCGCTGCTTTTACCTGAGACGGGTACGGCAACGGTAGATGGGTTTGACGTGGTGAGCCAAATGGAAGAGGTGCGCAAACGAGTCGGTTATATGCCTGGACGATTCTCTCTCTATCAGGATTTGACGATAGAAGAGAACCTTCACTTCTTTGCTACACTCTTCAACACAACGGTAGAAGAGAACTATGATGCCATCAAGCCTATCTATTCGCAGATTGAGCGATTTAAGGATCGTAAGGCAGGGGCACTCTCAGGCGGTATGAAACAGAAGTTGGCTCTCTGCTGTGCATTGGTTCATCAGCCAAGTGTTCTCTTCCTTGACGAGCCAACAACAGGTGTTGACCCTGTCAGCCGCAAGGAGTTTTGGGAGATTCTCAGCCAGCTGAAGGAGCGTGATATAACCATAGTTGCCTCCACGCCTTACCTTGATGAGGTGAGGAGTTGCGAACGCGTAGCTTTCCTTTCAGAAGGAGTAGTGCAAGGAATAGGCACAGCAGACGATATTCTTACAGCGTTTAAAGACATCTTTAATCCACCGAGTATCGAACGAACTGCGGACAGCAAGACAAATAACCTCACAAACAATGAAGCTGAAAAGGTCATCGAAGTAGAACACCTTGTCAAAGCCTTTGGTGCTTTCCATGCTGTAGATGACATCTCCTTTTCGGTGAAGAAGGGTGAAATCTTCGGATTTCTCGGTGCTAACGGAGCCGGAAAGACCACAGCCATGCACATGCTTACAGGCTTAAACCAGCCCACAAGCGGCACAGGAAGGGTTGTTGGATTTGACATCCGTACGGAGTATGAGCAGATCAAACGGCACATCGGCTATATGAGTCAGAAGTTCTCACTCTATGACGACCTCACCGTTGCCGAGAATATCAGCCTTTTTGCTGGTATCTATGGTATGAAGGATGGCGAAATACGCCGCAAGATAGACGAGTTGTTAGAGCGTCTGAACTTCTCAGAGCATCGCAACACGTTGGTAGCAAGTCTGCCTTTAGGCTGGAAACAGAAGCTTGCTTTCTCTGTAAGTATCTTTCATGAGCCTGGCGTTGTGTTCCTTGACGAGCCTACGGGAGGTGTCGATCCATCCACACGTCGCCAGTTCTGGAAACTTATCTATGATGCTGCAGAGCGGGGAATAACGGTCTTTGTGACCACACACTATATGGATGAGGCTGAGTATTGCGACCGTATTTCCATTATGGTTGACGGAAAGATAAAGGCTCTGGGAACACCCGAAGAACTGAAACGAGAGTTCAACCAACCCGATATGGACCACGTTTTTACCTATCTGGCACGCCAAGCAACACGCAGTTCGGATTAAGGTGACCAATTCATTAGAAATAAACAATTATAGATGAAGCCATTTTTTTCATTTGTTATCAAGGAAACCAAGCATATTCTTCGCGACAAACGCACGATGTTGATGCTCTTCGGTATGCCCATCGTAATGATGCTTCTCTTTGGTTTTGCCGTCACCAATGATGTGCGAAACGTGCGTGTTGTCATCGTGATGAGCAATGCCGACAATGCCACCCAGCAAGTAGCAGACCGCTTGGCAGCATCTGAATACTTCACACTGACAAAGGTTGTGGCAACGCCTGCCGAAGCTGAGAAAGCTATCCGTGACCAAAAGGCCGACATGGCTGTGGTCTTTGCACAGGATTTTGCAAGCAGAAAGTCTAACTATCAGCTCATTGTCGATGGAACAGACCCTAATATGGCACAGCAGTGGACTGCCTATGCCAAAGCCGTCATAGCCAATGTGGAAAGCAGTGTTGTGAACTCAAAACTACTTTATAACCCTCAGATGAAGTCGGCTTACAACTTTGTTCCAGCTATTATGGGTACGTTGTTGATGCTGATTTGTGCGATGATGACATCAATATCCATTGTTCGAGAAAAAGAAAAGGGAACGATGGAGGTGCTGCTTGTATCGCCTACAAAGCCTTTAATGATGATTATTGCCAAGGCAGTACCCTATCTTGTGCTTGCCTTCGTCATCCTGATCGTGATACTCCTCATGGCTACGTTTGTCTTAGGCGTACCAGTAAAGGGTTCATTGTTTTGGATATTCGTGATTTCTACTATCTATATCCTCCTTGCCCTTTCATTAGGACTACTTATCTCAACAGTAGCTAAGACGCAGCTTGTCGCCCTTCTTTTGTCAGCGATGGTATTGTTAATGCCTATTATAATGCTCTCTGGAATGATATTTCCCATCGAGTCAATGCCACAGATATTACAAGATGTCTCAGTCATCATTCCTACACGATACTACACAAGTGCTATGCGCAAACTAATGATTATGGGTGTTGGAATTGAGGAAGTTTACTTTGAGCTAACTGTTCTTATAAGTATGCTCATAGGCCTGATGTCGCTCGCATTGGCTAAGTTTAACAAACGATTAGAATAGAACACTATGGTACTGAAATATCTTTTAAAGAAAGAATTTACACAGATCCGACGTAATTCCTTTCTGCCAAGACTTATCATTGTCTATCCCATAATGATTATGTGTGTTATGCCGTGGGTAATGAATATGGAGGTGAAGAATATTGTGGTGGATGTTGTCGATAACGACCATTCTACACAGTCACAGCAGTTGGTGCACGAGATAGAAGCGAATAAGTTCTTTATCTTCCATGGTCAGCAGCCAACCTACGCACAGGCACTCAGGAATATAGAACATTCAGAAGCAGATATCGTGGTTGTCATACCTCAGAACTATAGCCGCGATTTAAGTTCAGGACATCTACCGCAGGTGCTGATTGCGGCTAATGCAGTCAATGGAACAAAGGGAACGTTGGGTTCAGGATATCTTTCTCAGATTGTTACTGCTAATGCTTTTCCTTCTGCAGCTGCTGTGAAGTCAAAGGTAGATACGCTGTTTCTCTATAACGAGCATCTCAACTTCAAACTCTTTATGATTCCTGCACTGTTTGCAATGATAATGATGTTGATGACAGGATTTCTGCCAACACTTAACATCGTCGGCGAAAAAGAAAAGGGGACAATAGAACAGATAAACGTAACACCAGTAAGCAAATGGACTTTCATACTTGCCAAGCTGATTCCTTACTGGATGATTGCCTTTTTCATCGTAACGGTCTGCCTGCTGTTGGGATGGCTGCTGTATGGCATCACACCTGTGGGCAATATTGCCCTCATCTACCTATTATCAATGTTGCTTGCGCTGTTCTTCTCGTCTTTCGGACTAATTATTTCCAATTACTCCGATACAATGCAGCAGGCCATCTTCGTAATGTGGTTCTTCGTAGTCATTCTCCTGCTACTCTCAGGACTATATACTCCGACACGTTCGATGCCACCTTTTGCTTATCTTTCCACTTACATCAACCCTGTGAGCTACTTCATTGAGGCGATGCGTACCGTATTTATTCGTGGAGGTGACTTTAGCAGTATTGCTCATCAGCTGCTTGCCCTCTCGGGAATAGGGCTCTTTATGGGTACTTGGGCGGTAGTGAGTTACAAGAAGAATAACTAAAGTTCTATTCATTGTCCACACAAAAGAATTTTGAGCCATTCAAAACGCCTTACATTTCATTCTCACTTCTTATCCATCTTGTCGTGTACAGAGCCTTGTTTGTTCGTCCATGAGAAACAAGAGAAGGTGTTTTATTTCGGCTCTATAACGAATTACCCACACGATTCGTTATAGAGCCTATAATTTTCTCCGTTTAATAACATTATTGTAATTTTGCCACGTATTAACATAAGTGAAGTTACTATTTAGAGGATAATATTAAGATATTTTACTTTATTTATGTGCTCAGTCGTGTTATAATACACTAGAACTCAAGAAATCATATAAAAAAACAATAAATTAAATTACCCAATTTAAATAAAAAAAAGTTATGTAAAGCCATGCAGTACATGTGTTATCATGGCTGTTGAGCAAGCTATGTTAGCTGGAAGCCTTCGTCTTAAAAACAAAACTTTGAAAGAGCGGATCATACTACACTTGGTTCTTCTACGGCTGGAGGTGCTAAGGAGAACCCATTCGAGTATGATGAAGAGTAAGTAAAACCATTAAAAAAAAGAGAAACTAATGAATTTCAAGAAGATTTGCGGCTTTATTCTTGCTGTTGTTGCCGCAGGCTTGACATCATGTTCAAGCGATTTGAATAACGAGGAGAAAGCGCCTGTTAGTCCTAATGAGACAGCGAAGCGTGCGCTGAGTATTGCTACTGGGGATGTAAAAACTCGTTCAGAAGTTAATATTGATGCTGATAATAAGTGGGTTGCTGGTGATAGGTTTATGGCTTATAACCGCACCTTTACAGGCAGTGGGGTGTTTATCAGGGTTTCTCTGGTACTACTGAAAAAGCTTTGATTAACAAGAATAATATGCACAGCATCCGTCCAATCTATGTAGGACAGTAATATAGAAGGTCACCCAATTGGCTCTTCCCAACCTCCTCCCAGGCAGGGAGGGGGACAGACACGACAATCTCTCTATGGATATATACGTAGTGGAGAGCTGAAAGTAGGGAGACTGAGAAAAGATTATAAGGAAAAAGGGAAGATGTAAAAGATGATTTTACGTCTTCCCTTTTTCTGTTTATATAACTTTGTATTGTAAATAGCAATCCAGCCTCGTTTATCCCGAGAAGTAGTTGACATATTACAAGCATTGCATACGAACATCTGTCCGGAACTTCCGGACAACTTGCCCGGGGACTTCGGATAACTTGTCCGGAAGTTTCGGACACTTTGTCCGAAAGCCTTGGGGCAGGTATCCCAGAAGCATTGAAGGAGTAACAGAAAAGGCTCCGAGCAGTCACAGAGATTGCTCAGAGCCTTTTTAAGGTTTAATCGACCAAGAATTTCTTTACGACAATACCCTTGTTTGTCACAACCTTCAAGATATAGTTACCAGCTACCTTTGGCATCTCAACCTCGTTAACCTCGCCTACTGTACGCTTCAGCAACAAACCTGAAGTAGTGTAGATGCTTACTTCACGTACGTTAATAGACTCTGATTCAGGTTGTAAGCGAAGTTTATTGGCCTCTGCCCAAATCTTCACACCTGCTACTAACGCATTGTTGTCAACTGTCTTGATGCCATTAGTTGAGTTGACAACCCGCACAATGCGATAGTAATTATCATAACCCGATGCAGCTTCATCGACCGAGCCTTTACCAAAGCCTTCCTTACATGTGAGTTGCATCAGATAAAGACCTGGAGCTATTTTGCCCTCCTTCGGTGTATAAGTCAGTTTGCCATTCGCCACATCATTTGCCTTTGCCGTCAGCCTTGTCAGTGTAATCAGCTCACCACCACGACCTGTAAACGTACGTAAGGCGACTTTGACAAGAGCATTCTTAAGGTCCTTAAGGGCTTTAACGGAATAAGAACCTGTCGCCGTCTCGCCCAAAACCAATTCTGTTGGGAAGTCGAAGGCTGTACATTCTAACTTCGTGTCGGGGTTCTTCTCTACGACGACTGTTGTTGGTTCGTAGGAAGATGCGATATCTACAAGACCAGACTGGCTCAGGTATTTAGTTCCCACCTTATAGGTGCCAGGCTCCAGTGGTAAATCCTTATAGAACTTCATGGTTTCCATTGCGCCCTTCTCTAGTTCCTTCGTTTCCTGCATGAAGACATACTCCTTATCGGTTGTCGTGTTTTTGAAGTAAGACACAACACTTGCCATTCCGTCCTTACCATAGTTGCGGACGTCACAAGCCAGCACAATCTTCTTGCCCTGAAGGATAGGGTCCTGTCCCTTGGTCTCGGCATTCAGCCATCCCATCTCTGATACCTGACGCAACAATGGTTCGGTAACGGCTGGCAGCACTTCAACCTTCGTCGTGCCCACCTCACTGTCATCAAACATAATTTTGTCAAACTTCTCATGATAAAGCTGCACCTTATACTTACCTGCTGTAAGTTTCTCAGGAAGGGCAAATACCATCTGTAAGTCCTCTGTTGATTCATTATAGACATTGGCTGCAATGGTGTCGCTAAGGAATACCTTCTGCGGATTGTCGAGGGAGGTGAACTTAAAGATTAACTTGCTAAGGCTGAAATCCTTACCGAGGTTTTGTAATCTTACATTCACAAGCGCAGCACCATCTGCATAGAGGTCGCCATCAAAGTTGATTTTGGTCAGTAGTTTCACCTTTGGCTGTGGCTTATATTCCAGGTTACGGACAATCATACCCTTTTCAACCTTCACACTGCCATAAGCTGGGTAGCCGATAGGGTGACGGAGGATTGTCCATTGGCTGTGTCCTTCAGGGCGCACAGCAAAGCATACCTTATACTCGCCATCCTCAACACCTGTTGCGTCCAAAGGAATATCGCGCATTATGTAATACTTGAAGCCAGCCTTACCATCGTTATAACCCGTGAGCGAAAGCTTATCTTCTTTCAGATACTTTACAATCTCGTCATTCTTCATTAAGACAGCCGTTACATCTGTCTTCACAGGGTCAACGTCATAGTTCTCGATGTAGCAAGCCAGTGACATTGATTTTTTAATTGTCGTGTTATCATTAAACAACATCAAACTCAGTCGGGTTGGTGAGCTGATAGGGTAATACGTTTCATTCGTACTTGCCTCCGCAGGTTTGATGTTGATGATGATTTCCTGTTCTATATTGAAGCCGCTCTTGTCAGCCCCAATGCCGAGTTTGGCGGGATTCATGTGGTTAACCATGAAGTAACCATTGCTCTCGCCATGCCATCCCCAGTTGATATGAACAAAGTCCCTGCTGTCGTAACCATCACAAACAAAGGCATGACCGCCCTGTCCGTCTTCTGATGTAGCCGAATAGTAAACAGGTCTGCCAGCGTTGAGTTCGTTCTTTATCAGTGCTATCCATTCGCTTGTCGGACAATGTTCGCGCTTGACATAACGAATCGATTTGTCGTAACCGAAGAAGGTTCGCAAGGCATAAGGAACCATTGGTGAGTAGGCACCACTTCCCGTTGGACTATAATCCATATTGACAGAGATAGCTACATGGGCATTCAGGAGTGCCACTGCCTTAGCTTGTTCAGCAGTGTAGGTCATCGTAGAATAGTTCGGTAGCATCTTGTCCCACTCGTAGGTATCCTTGCTGAAATCAGCTGACAAGGTTAACTTTTTGTTCGTTTCTTTCCCGTTTATGTCAGAGATTGATGCGTTATAGGTGTGACTTCCCGTTCCGTGTACTGGCCACTTGTAGTAACGCATGATTTGAGCAGTAGCCGTAGCAACACAACCGACGTAGTAATGATGTGTCTCGGAATCTTCCGACCATGTTGGTCCATCATTATTATAAGGTTCGTCCTGTCCCCAGTTAATCTCTCCCAAGAGTGGCTTGACAACAGGTTGTGGCGTATCAGTTTCTGTCTCTTCAGGCGCATCATGTGCGGTGATAGCCCGAACACGTTTCGCATAGGCCTCCATCCAGAAGCGGAGGTTCTCTGGTGCATCCTTGAAAGAGAATGAACCTTTGTCAGAGTAAGCCAGGATGGTACCCACGGCGTCATCACCTGACACGATTACGAAACCCTTTCCTTTCTCATTGTTGTAGATGTAGAAAGGCTCCTGTCCACTCCTCCCTCTTGCTCCATGAGGTAATGACGTAATGGAAACCATGCGCATGACAGGTTTCTTAGTCCATTTTTTCATAAACTGTGTTGCTAGTCGCAGCGCCTCTGACTGCTGTATAGGTCGTGCATCGACCATGCAAAATGCTAACAACAACATTACTGATAGTAATAATCTTTTCATAGCGATATTATTATGTAAAGGATATATAGATTCAAAGAAGTATATTGTACTCGCCTTCATTCCTTCCCAAGCGTTGTAGGGGAATATGTCGGGCAGTAATCCCTATAGTAGTGATTTAAGTTAATACCTCTTTTCAGAGGTAAGCGCAAGGCTTTTATATGAATAAGAGATTTATAAACACTAGATTAGGTTTCGATTGCAAAGGTAGTTGTTTTTCTATAATGTATGCCAAATTGCGGGTTGTTTTTTTCTTAAATATATGTTAACCTGTGTGTTACATAGTATTCATAATTATGAATTACCCGCATTCTGTCAGCTGTAAGCAACTACGATGGCTTTTCCCTTTAGGTGAAATGGCTCTGTGATGAGGGCAGTATCGTGTTTGGCGAGGTATAGGTCATCAATCATACAGTCTTCAAGGGCAAAGACAAGTCTTGGGCGAGGGGTAGGGAAGTGGGTGTCTTGGAAGATGCCCGGCTCGACGGCTATTCCATGTCGCACGATGATATTGAAATCCACGGCGCCTTGTGTATTCACAGAATGAATGGCTTCATCACCCTCAAACTGATATAAGGCGTTGTGTGATAGTGGTATTTGCACGCTGTCTTTATATAAGGTGATGTCGCCTTCTAAAGGTAGGATGTAGCGTGTGAAGCCCGTGAAGTCGGAGAAGTCGCTCTCCGTACTGTCGATGATTGCTGATGACGCGCGCAGGTCGAAATGGCGTGTAGAGAGGTCGCCGTTAGCAGGGGAGATAAAAATCTGTCGTGTGATACCACCTTTCCAAGTGGTTGTCTGATAGCTTTCTTTTTTGATTATTTCCATGTTATTTCTTTTTCTGATTGTTTCTTTTGCCACTCGATTGTCACCCTTTTTGTAGGGGGCGGGGGGATGGGTAGCTAGGATGCCTAGGTTAACTAGGATAACTAGACTAACTAGGCCAATAACCCTAAAACAAAAAAACCTTGGCTCATCGCCAAGGTTTCTGATTTCAGCGGTGCGTACGAGACTCGAACTCGTGACCTCCTGCGTGACAGGCAGGCATTCTAACCAACTGAACTAACGCACCATGCATTACAGATTCGGGCTTCAGCGGTGCGTACGAGACTCGAACTCGTGACCTCCTGCGTGACAGGCAGGCATTCTAACCAACTGAACTAACGCACCAAAATGGATTGATAAAACCCTTTTTCTGTTTTGCGAGTGCAAAGATAGGAATAAAAATTTATTCCACCAAATTATTTATCCTTTTTCTATAAAAAGTTGCATTATCCGTGCATCTTTGTATTTTCCGTCACAATAAAGCCAATCCTTTAAGATACTTCCATTTGTAAATCCTATCGAGGATAGACAACGGATAGAAACCTCATTATCAACATCAACGACAGCATAGATTTGTTTCAGATGTAAGCCGTGGTGCGTATAGTCGATTAAGGCTGAGATTGCCGCATGGGCATAGCCTTGTTGGCGGAAAGGTTTCATGATGATGATTCCCATTTCAGCTCGCTGGTGTTTCGGGTCGAAGTTGACAAGGTCTATAATGCCAATAACCTCCTGCTCCCGATTCTCAATCATCATGCGTAGTTGGCCATCAATATAGATGTCGTTTTTCGCATCAGCAATGTAATTATGCAGGGCATAACGGCTATAAGGAACATTCGTTGCGCTGATGTTCCACAGACTACGGTCGTTCTCAATATGATAAAGCATATCGAGATCTTCTGGCTCCATCGCTCTCAGTCTGACTTGCACATGCTGTTTCTTTTCCATAGCTTAATCTCCTATCACTTCCGTCATGGTGATGACTCTGTTTTCCTTTCTATAGTAGAATCCAATGTGAATGTTCTGTATGGGTTGTAGAGAGAAGACGTTCAGAATGTCTTGAAAACTGAATAAGTCGGTGTCATAGACGATGCAGTAGGTCTTGTTCTTTCCTCCATATTGTTGTATCAAGGCTGTATGCAAGTTCTCCAAATCGTATTTACCCGGTGTTCGAAATTCTGCCTTTAAGGCATTGTTAGTTGCAAGCTGTTGGCAATGCTGCACTGCCTCTTCACTGATTGCAAATATATAATGTGGAATTGATGCTGCATCAGAATTGCGGAACCCCAACTTTTTCCTCGTTGCAAGCAGGGTTGTTCCTATCAATGCACCCATGGCTTTCACGTAGATAGCCGTCTTAATCGGTAGTCGCCACAATGCGTTCATACCGCCATAATGCTTGCGGAAAAAGATGAGCATGGCGTCATAGAAGACGTGAACATATCGGAAGCTCGACTTCTGTGTACTCTCGCCCTTGTAATGCAGGATGCGCACGGGGAGATACCAGTTCTCGAATCCGCCTTTTAGCAGTCGATAGCTGAGGTCGACATCCTCGCCATACATAAAGAAATCCTCGTCTAAGAGTCCTACCTTGTCTAAGGCAGACTTGCGCAGGAAGCAGTAAGCTCCGCTGATTACCTCAATCTTGCCCGGAACGTCCCACGGCAGACTGCCCATATAATAATGTGCAAAGCGGTCGCTCTGTGGGAAGTGCTTGCAAAGTCCTATCATTTTATAGAACGAAACCACGGGCGAGGGCAAGCCACGACGGCTTTCTAAGGCCCGTTCGCCGAGGTGGGTAAGCATCTGTACGCCATGTCCTCCAGCCGCGGGGTGGCTATCCATAAAGTCGATAGACGAGCGGATAACATCCTCGCCCACAACCGTGTCGGGATTGAGTAGTAAGACATATTCGCCCTTACTTTGGCGAATTGCAATATTATTGCCACACGCAAAGCCTAAGTTATGCGCACTGGCAATGAAATGAACATCAGGGAAACGGCTACGAAGATAGGCTACGGAGCCGTCATGTGAATGGTTGTCAACCACAAATACCTCTGCTTCAACGCCTTTCAAAGCGCGCTGAAGACTCTCAAGACACTGTTGGAGATAATATTTTACGTTATAATTAACGATGACAACGCTCAGTTTCATTTACTCATGTTCTGAATTATCCATAGAACATTCATGCTCGCAACGCTTCTTGTTTGGGAATACGAAGAATAAGCTCAACGCCAAGATGACGGCAAGATAGAAGAAACTTACGCTATCGCCGAAGGCATAGTAGAAGAAGGTGTTGAGTATCATCGGAACGCAAAGCATCATCATTCGCACGCTACCCCAGAAGAGAAGCTTGCGACTAACGTGGCTTTCGTCAGTATGCAAGTCAGAACGCACGTAGCCAATCTTGAAAAGGAAGAGTGCAAGTGGGATGGCAGCGAGGGTCAGCAACTGCATAAGAAACTGCACAGTCACCATGTTGCTGCTTTCTGCATCAGCCCAACCACCGGGCAAAATCAGCTTAAGTTCATACACCGCAATGATGAGCAGTGTAATAATGCACGAGCTAATTAGCTCTGTAAGAAGTACTTTTCTTGTTTTATCCATAGTCATGATTAAGATTCAAAAGGTGTTCGGTTCAGAATACTTCTGCCCAACGTCACCTCATCAGTATATTCAAGTTCGTCGCCAACAGAGATACCTCGTGCGATAACCGATAGCTTCACGCCTGTGTCTTTCAGCTTGCGGGAGATATAAAAGTTGGTTGTATCGCCCTCCATCGTACTGGCAAGGGCAAGGATGATTTCCTTCACCATACCCTCTTCTACGCGTTCTACGAGCGATTCAATCTCTAAGTCGTGCGGTCCGATACCATCCATAGGAGAGATGATACCCCCCAAAACGTGGTACAATCCATGGAACTGCTGGGTATTCTCAATCGCCATGACGTCCTGAATGTTCTCTACCACACAAACCACCGACGCATCTCGGCGTGGGTCAGAACAGATAGAACAAACCTCATTATCGGAAATATTATGGCAAACCTTGCAATACTTCACATCGTGTTTCACACGTATGACAGCATTCGCAAAGCTATCCACGTCTTCAGTTGACTGGCGTAGCAGATGCAAAACAAGGCGCAGAGCGGTCTTACGCCCCACACCTGGCAACTGTGAGAAAGCCTCTACGGCACGTTCTAAGAGTTGAGAAGGGTATTGTTGCATTTAAAATTAATTCTCGTAG
>QWCW01001270.1_pt1 | contig 14783 bp, 14 predicted proteins | sample 1972691 | NCBI WGS metagenome assembly QWCW01 (sample SAMN09866698, study PRJNA288562) | Human oral metagenome isolate pre2_saliva, whole genome shotgun sequencing... | reverse complement strand
CGTGAAACAATTATACTTCGGTTTTAGATCAAGGCCGAAAGGATGCGTGTGCAGTTTAAGAAACTCATGAAAGAGCGTTTCTTAAACCGAATTGGGGTTATATCACTTACCCACGGGTTCTCCCTCGCTCTGCTCGGGCATCACCCGCGGTTAAGCATGGGGTGTCCCCACTGGGGACAATGGGTGAGAACATTCCGATAAAAGGTGATAGATGCACAAAAGGAGGGAGGTCGCAAAGAAATAGTGGACAAAAATAACTCACGCCTCCAGCGGAGGCGCACCATGCGTAACCGCGGGTGATACCCAAGCAGAGCGAGGGAGAACCCGTGGACTGTAAGCAGCACCATCCTCCGACACCGGCGGTGTCGCACTGAAAGCGTGGACAGAAAAGCCACACAGACGGGAGAGTAAGTGGGAGACTACTGTATGGAATTTTCAAAACTCCATGCCTATAACAAATTCTGTGAAATCGGCCTTGGTGAGATGGGCTTTCACATCGCCGCCGAGATAGAAACCCTTCCAGCGCGGGAAATGGTAGCGCAGGCCGATAAGCTCATAGTAGGGCTTTTCCTCCCACTTGGCTTCCTGCCCCATTTGGCGGTGGAGATAAACGCCTAAGGACATAGCTAACGAGAGGTTGTGATAGAAAACTTCATGACGAGCAGCAAGGCCTACCGACCATGGGGAGTGGGGCAACTGGACACCTGCTGCACGATCGAGCGTGGCTATATGGTGCGCCGCCTGCGCATAGTTAAGGTCGAGCCCCAGGCCGCTTGCCCAGCGCCGCGCATAGCGATACATGAAATTGAATTGTAGACTGTAAGTGGGATAGATACGGAAATGTCCTGTGCGATAGTCGGGGTGTGACGGAGGCGTGTTATACTGCGTTTTGAGCCAATCCTCCAAAAGAGATTTTCCGCCTATGCCCAACTGCGCCCCCCAATAGAAGCGGCGCACAAGGGAGGACGGCGCTCCGCTCTCGGCCTGTTGCGGTCGGAGATCTTCCGCGGGAGCTGAAGGATAATAGAGGAGAGTCAGACTCGGTCCCACTGAGTTTTCCCCCTTATTGGGACGATCGAGCGCACCATTACTGTGGTGGCGAAATTCCATGCCCAACTGCATCGCCCAATGCGGCGAAAACCAATAGGAAGCGCGAAGACCAGCACCGAAATAAATATTCCAACGACTCCCCAAGAGTTCGTTATCGACATTATTATGCCGATTGTAGAAACGCGAAGCCATGCCAACGCCAAAATTGAGGGCATAGTCCACCTCCCAATGAGGGCGACGGAGCAAAGGGCGCAAGAAACCGCTATAGAGCGTCCACACCTGTCCCATCCGCGACACATAATCGACAGGTACGGCCTGTCCCCAATCAGGTGCTGCCTCTTTGTGCATCGTCACATTGTGGTAATTGCCCCAAAGCAGACCAACGGAGAACGTCGGGTAGTTGTAGTCTGCCGCAAAGGAGTCGGCATCCTCGGGGCGTGTGCGATAGTTCAGCGCCAGCCCTACGCTCACATTCTTGTTCTCATGCAGCCACATCCGCTCGTAAGGGTCGATTTTGAGCACACGGCCGGGCATCACTTCCAGTGCCACGCCCAGGTGGGCACTATCGGGACGGAACATTGGCACCGCGGTTTGAGCCACGGCGCAGAGGGAGAAAAGGGACAAAAAGAGAGATAGAATTTTCAATGTGTCGGAGTTTTGAAAGCGCAAGATAGGAATTATTTTAGGAAAAGTTTTGACCTAACGAAAATAAACACGTATCTTGCGCAACATGATGCTATTGAACTTGTTGACAAGCTTGCTCTCTGTCCTGCTGTGGCCGTGGAACGACACACCCGCTACGGATGCACGGCAGGAAATCTACGCCGATCTCTATCGCGCGGCGGGGAGCTTATATGTCTACAAGGAACCGCGCCAAGAGAAAAGCACACCTATACCTCGCGGCTATACTCCCATTGCGCTCCAACTCTTTGCGCGCAACGGTTCGCGCTATTTGATGCAGAAAACGGACTATGAGCGGCCGCGCCAAATCTTGCAGCGTGCTCAGGCAGCGGGAAAACTGACAGCCTTGGGCCGAGAGGTGCTGGCAGAGGTGGATTCGCTCGCCACTTTGGCACGAGGCCACTACGGAGAAATCACGCGGGCTGGCATCGAACAGCATCGGGGCATTGCGCGCCGCATGTTCTATCGGCACAAAGAGATATTCGGCCGCGCCAAAACCATAGAGGTGGTATCAACGCCTTCGCTCCACTGTCAGCAATCTATGCAGAGCCAATGTGCACAATTATTGGCACTCAACCCACACCTGCAATTCTCCACCGACATCGCCAGCCACAGTTGGTTTTCAGGCCTCATCAGTGCCCACACAACGGAACTGACGTCCGTCAATCCCTATCGGCTGATGGGTTGCCTTTTCAACGACACGATTTACATCCGCCAACACATCGAGGCCTGCTCTCTATTTCAACAGCTCTTCTTGCTGGCAGCCAACATCCAGAGTTTGGATTGCCGCCTCGACCTTTTCCGCATCTTCACGCGGGACGAATGCTACGCCTACTGGAGGGACGACAATTACAGCATCTTCCGAAAATATACCCGAACACCGCGCTTTGATGCAGGCAAAGAGGCCACAGAACTGCTCATGAGTAGCATCGAGCAACAAGTCCAAAAGAGCTTTGAGCGTCAGCAGCCGAGTGCAATGCTCTGCTTTGGCAACGAAGAGAATCTGCTGCGCCTCTGCGAAGCACTCAACCTCAACGGATGCTCGCTGCAAGCTCCCACTTCGGAGGAAGTGGCCACGCATTGGCGTAGCTATCAGCTTTTTCCGCTGGGTGCTAACTTGCAACTCGTGTTCTACCGTTCACGGAAAAATCCGCGCATACTTGTGAAGGTGTTACTCAACGAGCGCGAAGCCCGCATCCCTATCCCGTCCGACACTGCTCCCTACTACGATTGGGAACAAGTGAAACTCTTTGTGCATCAAATGCTGGCGAAGCAGTGAGCCGCCTCTCTATGTCTCCTTATCCGAAAGACCTACAAAAATCTTTAATTGCTTTGCTTTCCGAGGGGCTTATGGTATCTTTGCACAAAATAATCAATCAATTAAATAGCTATCATGGCTCAACAAGAAGACGTTTTCAAGAAAATAGTATCTCATTGTAAGGAATATGGCTTCGTATTCCCTTCTTCCGAACTCTACGACGGACTCGGCGCTGTATATGACTACGGTCAGAACGGTGTAGAACTGAAAAACAATATCAAGCAGTATTGGTGGCAGAGCATGGTGCTGCTCCACGATAACATTGTGGGCCTCGACAGTGCCATCTTCATGCACCCCACTATCTGGAAAGCCAGCGGTCACGTGGATGCTTTCAATGATCCCCTCATCGACAACCGCGACTCAAAGAAACGCTATCGCGCCGATGTTCTCATTGAAGATCAAATTGCTAAATACGATGAGAAGATAGAGAAAGAGGTGGCCAAAGCACGCAAACGTTTTGGCGACAACTTCGACGAAGCGAAATATCGCGAAACAAGCGAACGCGTGCTTGAGCACCAAGCAAAGCGTGATGCCCTCGAAGAGCGCTACAAAGAAGCTATGAATGGCACCGACTTGCAAGCACTCAAACAAATCATCCTCGACGAGGAAATTGTCGACCCCATTAGCGGCACGCGCAACTGGACCGATGTACGCCAGTTCAACTTGATGTTCAAAACATCTATGGGTTCTACTGCTGATGGTTCAAGCGACATCTACCTCCGTCCCGAAACGGCACAGGGAATTTTTGTCAACTACCTCAACGTGCAGAAAACGGGCCGCATGAAAATTCCTTTTGGTATCGCCCAAATCGGTAAGGCTTTCCGCAACGAGATCGTTGCCCGTCAGTTCATCTTCCGTATGCGCGAATTCGAACAGATGGAGATGCAGTTCTTCGTGAAGCCCGGAACTGAAATCGACTGGTTCAAAAACTGGAAAGAGATGCGTATGAAATGGCACCAGGCTTTGGGCTTCGGTGCTGAAAACTATCGCTTCCACGACCACGAGAAACTCGCTTTCTACGCCAATGCAGCCACCGACATCGAGTTTAAGATGCCGTTCGGATTCAAAGAGGTAGAGGGTATCCACAGCCGTACTAACTACGACCTCACACAGCACGAGAAATTCAGCGGAAAGAGTATCAAATACTTCGATCCTGAAACGAAAGAAAGCTACACACCGTACGTCATCGAAACAAGTATCGGTGTGGACCGTATGTACCTCTCAGTGATGTGCCACTCCTACCAGGAAGAGCAGCTCGAGAATGGCGAGACGCGCACAGTGCTCAAACTGCCCGCTGCCCTTGCTCCGGTGAAGCTGGCCATACTGCCGCTCATCAAGAAAGACGGTCTGCCCGAAAAGGCGCGTGAGATCATGAACGATTTGAAGTTCCACTTCAATTGCAAATACGAAGAAAAGGATACCATCGGTAAGCGCTATCGCCGACAGGATGCTATCGGTACGCCGTACTGTATCACTATCGACCACGATACGCTGACTGACAACTGCGTAACGCTTCGCGACCGCGACACCATGCAGCAGGAACGTGTGCCCATCAGCGAGCTTCGTTCGCTCATCGAAGACAAGGTGTCCATTACTAGCCTCCTCAAAAAATTGCAGTAATAACAAAGCTGTCCCGCTCCTCAGCCAATGAGGAGTGGGACAGATTATTTCCTTCGACAATCAGCATTATGAAAAATCTTTTCAAAATCCTGCTGACGGCAGCAGCCTTGGTGCTGACCTTTGCCTCTTGTTCGGAACATCTCAATTCCGAAAATGACGATTTCGCCAACAACTGGAAAGGACAGAACACAGCTGCCTTTGCCGAACACATGAAGCAAGCCAAAGCGGCCATCGCTACGGCCAAGGCGCAGTATGGCTCCGATTGGGAAGCCCACTGCAACTATCGCATCTATCGCTACTTCGGCTATACGGACAATACAAAAGCTTCCATCAACGACTCTATCTGCGTAGAGATTGTGAAGCAGGGAACGGGCAGCGGATGTCCACTCTATACCGACTCCGTCAGTATGAACTATATGGTGCGCCTCATCCCTTCGGCCAGCTATCCCACGGGGAAACTCATCGACCATTCTGGTCAGACAATCAATGAAGAGGACATTTTCAGCACAACCCATTCAGCTCCGCGCCACTTCCTCGTGAGCAAGCAGATTTCAGGCATGCAAACGGCTCTGCAACACATGCACATCGGCGACCGCTGGCGCATCTATATCCCCAGCGATTTGGCGTATGGATCTAACAACCTGCTCAGCAGCTCCGGTATTCCGGCCTACTCCATGCTCCGCTTCGACGTTGAACTCAAAGCTTATGCCCGCGTAGGGACGAAGCTCTGACGCTGACACATATACACATAATAATAGCCGCAGTAATTTCATTTACTGCGGCTATTGTTGTATTAAAAAACGCCCTATTCAGCTTTATTTTTCCTTCAGTCCTTCCGACAGATTTACGGCGATGCCGCGACGCTGCTGGTCGTCGGTGAGGGGGCGGAGACGGCGGAGGAAATCGGTGTAGTTTCGGCGCGAGGGAAAACTCCAACCGGCTTCGACCAGGGCCGCGGCGCGGGGGAAGGCCTGATAGTAGAGGCGCTCCGTGGAGTTGATACATTCGCTCCAAAGTGTGCCACTAACGCCGAGCAGGTTCTGACGCACAAAGGTGCTGTCCTGTCCCCATGCGGGATCGAGGCGGTAAGTCTGCTGAAGCGTTGTGACGGGCATTCCCCAGTTCACCTCCGGCATATCGCCACGCTGCTGCGGATAGTCGAGATAGCAGTGCTCGCCAGGACAGAGCATGATTTGAGCTTTGTTGCGCACAGCGGCATCGATGGCCGTCTTTGTCAGACCATGACGCCAAGCATAGACAACGCAACCAGGTTGTATCGTTTTGAATTCTTGCTCGTACCAATACATCGGCGTCTTCTTCAGCGCCTTGAGGCGATCGATGACGCGGTCAAAAAGATACTGCTGCAACTGCCAGTTTTCCGTAAATCCCTCCTTGCGCTTCAGCTCCTGACAAGCGGGACAATCGCTCCATGCACCCAAAGGTGGCTGACCGGCTTCGTCGCCTCCCAGATGGACATAAGGAGCTGGGAAAACATCGGCCAACTCCGTAAGGACATTGTCGAGAAACTCATAAACAAAGGGCTCGGCGGGGCAGAGCAATTCGTTGCTCACGCCACACGTCAAGCGAATGGGGACGGGCTTCTTGGCACACGACAGTTGCGGGAAACAATGGACGGCAGCCACCTCATGCCCCGGAAGTTCTATCTCGGGAATAATCATAACGTGATACTGCGCGGCGAAGCGGACGAGTTCGCGCATCTGCGCTTGGGTGTAGAAACCACTGATGCGCTCGGGCATATCGTCCATGCCCACACGGTCGGAGGCTTTCTGCGTGAGCTGCGGATACTTCTTGATTTCGATGCGCCAACCTTGATCGTCCACCAAATGGAGATGCAGCGCATTGTATTTATAGCGAGCCATTTCCACGACAAAGGCCTTCAAGTCGGCAAAGGGAATGAAATGGCGCACGGGGTCGACCATCAATTCGCGGATCTGCGTGCGTGGTTGGTCGGCAATGTGCAAGGCGGGGATTTTCTCAGAGCGCGCTCCTGAGCCGTTACCTATGCAGAGCTGTTCGAGCGTCATCAGTCCGCGGAACACGCCGGCGGATGTCTTGCCTTTGAGCACTACGCCTTTCTTGGAAATGTCTAAAGTGTAGGCTTCATCATTGGGGAGAGAAGCGTCGAGTTGGAGCTGAATGGTCGGACCTGTTTTGCGACGCACTTTCATATAGGCCGTGCGCTCTGCGAGTATGCGCTCGGCTTGCAACTTCTCGTTGTTCAATTCTTGAGGGGCTTCCACGCCAATCACATCGGCCCAACAGAGGGGGCGATGGCGAATGCGCTTCCGCTTGCCGCTGCTCTCCGCTGCTTCCTCAAAGGTTTCTTCGGGAAACACCTCCAGCGTGAGCGGTTTGGGGACGAGAATCTCCTCGGGACGGCACACGTTTGCCTTTTCCTTTTTGCCAAAGAAATGTCGCCAGCCTGGTGCGCGGCGGTAGTCCTTGCGAGCCCGCTCCGGAACAATGAGTTCCACGCGGCGGAGGTCGATACCGTCGAAGGCATTGTCGGCGCAAATGGGTGGCACAAGGGCCGAGAGGCGCACAGTGCGGAGGCCGCTGCAATTGGCAAAGGCAAAAGGAGCGAGGCGCGTAGTTCCCTCAAAGGAGAGTTCGCGCAATTTGCTGCAACCGTTGAACGCTGAAGCCTCTACCACGCGGGTAGTGGCCCGCCGATGCCCTTGCAGGCAAAGAAGGCTTGACTACCCACGGAGTCGAGCTGCAACGGCAAAACGAGCGACCGCAGCCGATAGCGCGAGTGCATGGCGTTGCGGGGAATCACCGTGCAGTTGGTTTTAGAAAGGTCGAGGGAGGTTTCGTTCACCTTCACGTCGCGCAGTTGGCGGAAGTTCTGCGCACTGACGGGTAAACCCATGAGTAAGGCCACAAAAAAGGCGGAAAGTGTTTTCATGTTTATGCGTTACTTTTGGGGATATGTGCGAGATTATTGTGGGTCGTCCATTGTCAGCGTGCGAGTACCGTCCTCGTTTTCCACGATATTGACGCGCACAGCATCCTCGGGGAGCATATCTTCGATGAGTTCGGGCCATTCCATAAAACATAGGTTGCCCGAATAAACATAGTCTTCATAACCGATGTCGTAGACCTCTTCTTCTTTCTTGATGCGATAGAAATCGAAATGGAAGATAGGACCTTGTGGCGTGGCGTATTCATTGACGATGGCAAAGGTGGGAGAATTCACCTCGTCGTCCGTACCGAGCGCGTTGCAGAGTTCTTTGATAAACGTGGTCTTCCCTGCCCCCATTTTTCCATAAAAGGCAAAGACTTTTCGATCTGCCATAGCGGCGATAAACTGCTCAACTGCTTGCGGCATTTTCTCCAGCGAAGGGATTTGTATTGTTGTCATATCTTTCTGTTTTGTCATTTTCGGCGAAGATAGCATAAAACTACAAAATAGGAAAGTATACCCGCCGCGGATTAGCACCTTGGAACCGATATGAGCCACTGAATTGGACGATGTCCCATCGAGGCAACCTACCAAAAGAAGTTTTGTCGCGCTGGCTCTATCTGGGAAACAGAAAAACGCCTATGGAGATGCGGGGAGGCACGTCCATAGGCGGAAGAAGTTTTACAATATGATTCTTACAAGAAATCAGCGAATGAGTTTCTTTATCCCTTCGATGAGCTGTTCGAGCGGCATACCTGTGCGGTCGCTCATGGCTTGTATGTCCACTTTTCCTATCATGAGCCGACCAAGCGGCGTATTGAGCATTTTGAATTTGGAATCCAATTCGGGCAAACGACTTTTGAGCGCGGGATATTGCGCAAGGAGATCTTTCAGGCGCGTTTGTGGCGTGATCTCCGTCACGGCTTGCGTTTCGGCAAGTTCGGTTTGTTCCGTCTCAACTTGGGTGGGTGCTTCGGCAGCTGCTGGGGCATCGCCATTGCTCCAGGTGAGCAGCGTTTGCGAACCTTCCAAAGCGCGGATGTGTGTGCAATCCTGCATCATTTCGAGTACACCGCGGAAGTTGCCCTCCTTGTCGCGCACAGCCACATATATAATATAGATGAACAATCCCGGCTTATTGATCCAGAATTCGGCCTTGTCCTGCTCGCCACTTCTGAGTTTGTCGATCACTTCGCGAACGATGTGGGCACTCTTGCGCGGATGGCAATTCATCACTTCGCGCCCGATGACATTCTTACTACGCGGGAAAATGCGGTGGTCGGTGTCGGAATAGAAACAAACGAGTTCGTTCTCGTCCACAAAGGAGATATCGATGGGCAGGTGCTTGTAGATCAGATTCACCTGCTCCAGGGTGAGTTTTCCCGTTGCAACGTCCAGGATGTTGTTGCCTTTGTCAGCATAGCCATACTTAGCGAGCAGGGCTTGCAGGTCGTTGGCAAAATCGTTCTGAGCAGCGGGGGCAGCTTGCGGCTTCACTTCGGCAGCGGTATGCTCCACCTCGAAAAAGGCAAAGCCGATTTCCTGATCGCCACTCTTCATGTCTTCAAATTCTTCGGCACTGATGAGCGCGAGGGATGTGGGATAGAGGATGAATTCTTCCTTCTGCATCAAATCGCGCGCATATAGCAGCACGCGTTCTTGCTGCTTGATGAAAGCATCTTCGTTGTCCTCGCGCAACAAGCGTTCGGCTTCTCTGATTTCATCGCGCACCATGTCATCGAAAGTCCACATCGTGGTCGTGGGGCGGGTAAAACCTTTCTGCTCAAGCACGGGGTAGAGCTGATTTTGCTTGCGCTTGTAGTGTAAGGGGTATTGACTGATTTTCTCGTAGAGTTCTATCCACTGATTTTTAATCATGGGATATTGCACCAAATCCTCCACTGCCAAAAGCAAACGCTTCATCTCTTCGTTCTCTTTGAGATAGTGCATGATGGGGTGGTCGGCGGGAAGATTGGGCAAACTATTGTCGATGGCATCGCCCAGCATATCTATCACGGAATGCACATCCTCGCGGATACATTCATCGCTGCTTTCTTCCGTCATCGTTTGTTCTATGTAAGCCACATGATAGGCACTAACTTTTCCCACACGTTCTTTGATCTGCTGTTGGGCTTCGGCAGCCGACAGTTTACCAGCTTTGAAGGCATTTTCTATCTCGAAAAGCGCATTGAGCTTTTCTGTATCCATAGGTGGAAGGTAATCTTTCATTCTATTGTCCATATCGTATTCAATTTTATTATTTGCAAAAATAAGCATAAATCAGACAAGAAAAAAACGCTACACAGACAAAGGAATAAAGACTATCTGCACACTACCCTCTTTCTTCACTTCCCTAACATTTGCCGAAAAACAGGACGTTTATTCTTTTCCTCCAAAAGATTTTTCTGCCGTTCAATAGAGAGTAGCGAGGAAGGAAGACAAAAGGAAAAAGAGTGATTGATAGTAGCAAAAAAGAGCCAAGGAATCATCCGCTTTCGATTTCACAGGACCCACGCACAAAAGTTAAAGACTTGATTTCATGCCACTTAAAGACGCCTAAAAATACAATAAGGTTGTCAGCTGGCAGCCTTATTGTGTCGGCTGGCTTCCTTATTGTGTCAGCTGACACAATAAGGAGGCAATTAAGAGGGAACATACTCCTCTCCACTGTTTATTTTTTCGTTGTCATGTCGTCACGTTGTCACACTTTGAGCATAACTAACTGAAAATATATGGATTGAGAGCGTGACAACAAGGTGACAACAAAAATATGTTTTTCTTGGTAGGAGTGATAATAATCCCAATTCGGGATAACATTAAATACTCTCGCATACTTCCGCTATCCCTACAATTGCTATTGAAATTTGGATTCGATTCATTTTCCTACCAAAATGTAATCCAGTTAGTCTTATTCTTATATAAAAAGTTCTGAGGTCAGAGCAGCTCGGTCAGCAAACTCTTGAGATAGCTATCAGAAACGTTGGCGAGTTCGCTCTTGTCATAAATGGTGAGCAGATTGACTTCAATATGCTCGTGCGTAAGAACCACATGATAGGTTATCACTCTTGCACCGCTACTCTTGCCTTTGCCTTTCGATGCAATAGCCATCCTCACCTTGCGCATGTTATTGCCAAGGTCTACCCCTTGCATAGGGTCAGTTTCCATGGCTCGCATAAAAACCTTGAAGTCGTTTGTGAGCGAATGGTATTTCTTCGCCAATCGCTTGAACTGTCGCTTAAACTCCTCGCCAAGATAAATCTCCACAGTCATACGCCTTCTTCAAGTTCCTTGATGAAATCTTCAGCCGTCTGCATTTTCGTGTCTTTTTCCTTTGCTGTCTTCAATTCGTCAACGGCGCGTGTCAGTGTTTTCTTCACGTACGCCTTGCGTGCCTGCTCCTCTCCTTTATAGATAGAAGTGGAAGCCACGCCACGAAGCATGCTTATTGCGCGTCGTATGCTCTGTGCGGTAGAGTCTTCGTCAAGTGTTACCAAAATCTGTGTCATATTCTTGCCTTCTGTTTTCTGCAAATATACAATTGTCCGTCAACAATTCCAAATATCAGAGGAGTTTTCCGTTTCCGTCGTGTATCAGTATGTCAAAAAGCGAAGGGAATAGTGAAATCAAATGAAGCAAAAGTAGACTATCTGAAATGTATTTCAAATATTTGTACACTAATCCCAAAACTGCGAGAATCGTTTGAGTAGAACTAACTGACAATGTAAGAATTGAGCGCGCTACAACAACATGACAATGCTGTGACAACAAATATCATTTTTTTACGGGTAGGAGTGAAAATAGAAGCAACAGTTTTTGCCCACTGTCCCCAGAGGCGTGAGTTACCATACGAAAATCCAGCTGCAGGGATAAAGGAGCTGCGACTCAGAGTTTTTTTACGACCGAACATTGCCTTTCTGATGGTACGCAACGTAGCTTTTTCCTCGTTCCTCCTAAATCCATCTTCTTTTTCCTACCTTTGGCACACTTTTAGTATAAAGGCATTGTCGCAAACAAATACGTAAATAATCAAAACTAAAATACAAGTATTATGAACATTCAACCATTAGCAGACAGAGTTCTGGTGCAGCCACAAGAGGCTGAAGAGAAAACAGCCGGTGGCATTATCATCCCCGACACCGCAAAGAAAGAACGTCCCATCGAAGGTAAGGTGCTGGCCGTTGGGCAAGGCACAAAAGACGAGGAAATGGTTCTGAAAGTGGGCGATAAGGTTCTCTATGGCAAATATAGCGGTACGGAAGTGGAACTGGACGGCGAAAATTTCCTCATCATGCGTCAGAGTGACGTTTTGGCAGTAGTGAAATAATCGTTTTCAAGAACTAACATTATACATTTCAAAATAAAGATTTATCATGGCAAAAGATATCAGATACAATGTGGATGCGCGCGAAGCGCTCCGCGAAGGTGCTAACGCTTTGGCAAACGCAGTGAAAGTAACCCTCGGCCCTAAAGGTCGCAATGTGGTGATCGACAAGAAATTTGGTGCTCCGCGCATCACGAAAGATGGCGTTACAGTGGCAAAAGAAATCGAACTGGAAGACAGTTTCGAGAATGCTGGCGCACAGCTCGTGAAGAGCGTTGCGAGCAAGACGGGCGACGATGCCGGCGACGGTACTACTACTGCTACCGTCCTGACGCAGGCCATCCTGACAGAGGGTATGAGAAATGTGGCAGCTGGTGCTAACCCGCTCGACCTGAAGCGCGGTATGGACAAGGCTGTGGCAAAAGTGGTAGAAGGCATTAAGGCACAGGCTGAACAAGTAGGCGAAAGCTACGAGAAGATTGAGCAGGTGGCAAGCATCTCTGCTAACAACGATGCTGAAATTGGTAAGCTCATTGCCGATGGTATGCGCGCTGTCAGCGTGAATGGTGTTATCACCATCGAGGATGCAAAGGGCCGCGACACGGTGCTCAAGACTGTGGAAGGTATGCAGTTCGACCGCGGTTACCTCTCTCCCTACTTCGTGACTGATTCTGAAAAGATGCAGTGCGACATGGAGAAGCCGTACATTCTCATCTACGATAAGAAGATTTCTAACTTGAAGGATTTCCTCCCCGTGCTCGAACCAGCAGCACAAAGCGGCCGTCCTCTCCTCGTCATTGCTGAGGATGTGGACAGCGAGGCGCTGACTACGCTCGTAGTAAACCGCCTGCGTGGTAGCTTGAAGATTTGCGCTGTGAAAGCTCCTGGCTTCGGCGATCGCCGCAAGGCCATGCTGGAGGACATCGCTGTGCTGACGGGTGGCGTTGTTGTGAGCGAAGAGAAGGGCTTGAAGCTCGAACAGACTACGCTCGAAATGCTCGGTTCTGCCGATAAGGTGACCATCTCTAAGGAGAACACGACCATCGTGAACGGTGCAGGTCAGAAGAACCTGATTCAGGATCGTATCAACCAAATCAAGAACGAGATTGCTAACAGCACATCTTCTTACGACAAGGAGAAACTCCAGGAGCGCCTTGCAAAACTGAGCGGTGGCGTTTGCGTGCTCGAGGTGGGTGCTGCTTCTGAAACTGAACAGAAGGAGAAGAAAGACCGCTGCGACGATGCACTCTGCGCTACGCGTGCAGCTATCGAGGAAGGTATCGTGACGGGTGGTGGCGTAAGCTACATTCGCGCACAGAAGGCTCTTGATGATCTGAAAGGCGACAACCAGGACGAACAGACGGGTATCGCTATCATCCGTCGCGCCATTGAAGAACCGCTCCGCCAGATTTGCCACAATGCAGGCATCGAGGGTGCTGTGGTTGTGAACAACGTTCGCGAGGGCGAGGGCAACTATGGCTACAATGCCAAGACCGAGAAATACGAAGATCTCCGCGCTGCTGGTGTTGTTGACCCCGCAAAGGTGGCTCGCGTTGCACTTGAAAACGCTGCTTCTGTTGCTGGTATGTTCCTCACCACCGAGTGTGTCATCTGCGACAAGAAGGAGGAAAATCCTGTTCCCGCAATGCCCGCTCCCGGTATGGGCGGCATGATGTAAGCCAACCCTATCGCTTCATAGCGAAGAAAGATAAAAGCAAGGGATAGTTACACGATAGTAACTATCCCTTTTAGTTTGAAAAGAAATAGGAGGATATAAAAAAGAACAAGGAAGGGAGTCGGCATGGACTTCTTCCTTGTTCTTTTATATAGATGTAACGGTATATTTTACTTCTCCATTTGGAGACCGAGCTTCATACCATCGTAGCTTCCAGCGAGTTTAGAAAGCGTGGAGATGGTAGTATTCCCAGAGGCTGAACCGCGAGAAGGGCGGCAAGTTTGAGAAGGCGGTCGCTATCAAACAGCAAACTGATTTTGCCATTGCTCTTAGCTACGTTTGCAGTCATAGAGCCAAGACCTAAGAGCGTGGTAAACTTGATCGTTTTGTTCTTGCTATCAAGGGCATAAGTGCCACTGAGGTTGCGGCCGCCAACATTGGCCTTAAACGTCTTGTCCTTGTTAAAAGTGAACGTACAAGCTCCTGGCTTAATACCCACCTTACTCAACTTTTCATTGATTTCGCTCTCAATTTTATTGGCAGCCACAGCGCCTCCGGCCTTCTTCAGGAGATTCTCCGTTTCAAAAACGCAATCGGTACCAGTGTACTTCCAAGTGCCATACAGATCCTCTTCTGTTACCGCCTTGTTGCCTAAGAAAGAGCTAAGGATATTACCAAACAAGCCAGTAGTACCTCCGCTTTTCTCAGTATTATTCGTTGTAGTTGTCGTCCCGCCAAGGATATTAGAAAGCGCAGCGCTACTCGTTGTTCCGCAGGATGTCAGTGCGAACCCAGCAGCAACCACCGCCGCTGCCAAAAATACTTTTCTCTTCATTTTATCTTAAATATTTATCATGTTTAGTGCCTGCAAATTTACACAGACTAAAACAGCTCACCAAATGAAACAGTCTCATCCCTCCTCAATTTTTGGAATAATTAAAAGTATCTCAATCAAAAACAACAATACAGCAGATTATTCCAATCCTCTTCAGCCCAGATTCTCCACTCAGAAAAGTAAATCTGCAAGCCTCTGCCTCAAACACAAAAAAGAGACTCCCATCAGATGATTGCTCTGATAGGAGTCTCTTATTGAAAAAAAGGCGGCGACCTACTCTCCCGTCTTGTGGACAGTACCATCGGCGCGACCGGGCTTAACTTCTCTGTTCGGAATGGTAAGAGGTGGAACCCCGGT
>QWCW01001021.1_pt1 | contig 14821 bp, 10 predicted proteins | sample 1972691 | NCBI WGS metagenome assembly QWCW01 (sample SAMN09866698, study PRJNA288562) | Human oral metagenome isolate pre2_saliva, whole genome shotgun sequencing... | reverse complement strand
CAAAAAGACCTCGCTCATAGACGAGATGGACTAAATCAATATCATCAAGTTATAGAAAATGAACACTTAGTATCCAACGATTATCTCGCTGATAATAAGATAAAGGCTACACATTTAGACTGTTTACAGCTAATAAGCCAGCTGAGAGGCACCATTAATCAGAAACGAGAAGCCATTGAGATACTAAAAGGAACCGTAGTAAACTTCAATCGCAACTTTAAGCCTCAGAATGCTTTTCACTTCAACACGATGCCTGTAACAGACAGCGATTATATGCAGATCTCAGTTGACTTACAAGAGTTCATGGACAATAACAAGATTGAAGAGTATAGAAGGCGTACAAGCGAACATTACAAAGACATCTTAGGACGTATCTCAACCGAGATAGGTACATTGATGAAACGTAGGTCTGATGTTGATAGAGTAATTCTCGACATCAATCGTGACTTTGTAGAAAAGAACTTTGCAGGCGTTATCGAAAGTATAGAGTTAAGAGCGAATGAGTCCTCTGATAAGCTTATGCAATTGCTTATTTCAATTCATGATTATAGTGTTGACAATGCACTTTCAATTGGAGAACTAAACCTATTTTCAAGTGATAATCATGATGAAGTAAATCGTAAGGTTGTTGATTATCTCAAGAGTTTGTCTCATCAGTTACAGAACGAACCAAATCGAAGTAATGTGTCATTGAGTGATGCTTTCCGTTTACAATTCCGTATTAAAGAAAACGACAATGATACAGGATGGGTAGAACGCATTAATAACGTTGGCTCGGACGGAACAGATATCTTAGTAAAAGCGATGGTTAACATCATGCTTATAAATGTCTTTAAGAAGAAAGCAGCACGTAAAAATGGCGACTTCATTGTACATTGTATGATGGATGAGATAGGACGTTTGCACCCCAACAACATCAAAGGCATACTACAATTTGCTAACTCTCGTAACATCTATCTCATTAATAGTTCTCCGACATCCTATAATCCATACGATTATCGATATACCTATTTACTTAGCAAGCATGGCGTAAAGACAAGAGTAGAGAAACTTTTAAAAAGAATCTGACAAGAAAGGGTTATGGCAATAAGTGCATCATTACAAGCTTTAATAGCTGGCGAGACAGTTGCAGGTTCAAAGATAAACCCAAGACTGCTAACAGAACTTATGCAAGAAGGACTGATACAAATCATTATTCGCGGTTCTAGAAAGTCGTATCGAGCCATCAACATCGAAGCTTTGAAAAGACATCTCATTGACAAAGACGAGAATTTTAGAATATTAGAAGTCGATGATTCAGACTCACGGCATTCAATGGCAAACGAAACAGGGAATTCAAAACTCGTGACTGTACGTTCGTGCCCAGGCTTTCCTGTAAACAGCTATGAACCAATAGAATGTAGCTTTAATAATAAAGCTTTTGTTATCAATCCTGTAGAAGGTTCATTCTTATTTGTTGCTGACTGGAGAACATTCAAAATTCCAGCGGATATGACCATAATAGGAATTGAGAACATGGAGAATTTCAGAATGATACGCCAACAGCGTGCGTTTTTTGATACGTATCTGCAGAAACACAAACTTTCTCAGAAGGTATTATTCGTTTCACGTTATCCACAATCAACAGACCTTAGAGAATGGCTAGCTTCTCTTCCGAATCAATACCTTCATTTTGGCGACTTCGATTTAGCTGGTATTCAGATTTTTCTAACAGAGTTTCAAAGACATCTAGGGGCTGAACGCACCACCTTCCTAATCCCAGAGGATATTTCAACTCGGCTAAAACATGGGTCTGCTACACGATATAACGAACAATATGCTCGCTATAAAAACATTAAAACAGATATAAACGAGATTCAACAATTGATAAATCTCATTCATAGTGAGCGGAAGGGGTATGATCAAGAGGGATATATCTCTCAGTAAACAGAATCCGACAAACTATAAAACCTCAAGTTTCTGAGAATTCACTTTCCGATACAGAAGTGCTTAAAGATATTACCAAGAACCTCATGTGTAGTGATTTGGCCACCTGTGATGTCAGCAAGTTGATGGAGACAGATACGCAGATCCTCGCTAATGAGGTCACCACTAAGACCGGAATCAAGACCTAAAATCACTCGAAGGATTGACTCATCCGCATGAGTCAAGGCCTCGTAATGACGGGCAGAAGTGATGATAACACTATTTTCGTTTATCTCAGGGATGTCTGCAGCTTCATAAATTGCTTTTTCTAATTCATTGATATTCTGCTTTAACTTAGCAGAGATATAGATTGTATGTAGTTCTTTATTAGCCATTCTTGGCTCCGCAGCCTTAGTATCTATCTTATTAAAGATCGTAATCAAATGCTTCCTCTGTGCTAATCGTTGTATCTCAGCACATTCTTCTGCTGTTGGTACATCATCAACAACCCACAAAACAATGGCTGCCTCATCCATTTTCTGATAAGCGCGCTCAATACCTAACTTCTCAATTTGGTCGTCAGTATGACGAATTCCCGCTGTATCGATGAAGCGAAAGGTGACACCTTTGATTTCGGTAGTATCTTCAATGACATCACGGGTGGTACCATGAATGTTTGAGACGATGGCTTTCTCTTCATGGAGAAGACAATTCAATAGCGTTGATTTACCGACATTCGTCTTACCAACAATGGCTACAGGTACACCTTTTTTTAATGCTTTACCTGTTTCAAAAGAATCAGTGAGTGACTTTACTCTTTGATGAATCTTCTCTGCCAAAGCCTTCAGCTCAGTGCGGTCAGCAAACTCAAGTTCTTCATGATCAGAGAAGTCAAGTTCTAACTCTAACAAAGAAGTCATCTTCAATAGCTGCTCACGCAAGAGTGAAAGTTCAGAACTAAAATGACCTTTAAGCTGACTTAAAGCCACTTGATGCGACGCTCGGTTAGAAGCAGCAATAAGGTCGGCAACAGCCTCAGCCTGACTGAGATCCATCTTGCCATTCATATAAGCCCGCTGTGTATATTCACCAGGCTGAGCTTGACGGCATCCAGCATCAATAAGTGCCTTAACTACTTGATTAAGAATATAAGCAGAACCATGACAAGATATCTCAGTACTATTCTCACCCGTATAACTATGAGGAGTTCGGAAGACACTGACAAGAACATCATCAATGGTATTCCCCTCCTTGTCGAGGATCTCGCCATAATGCAAGGTATTAGCTTTCGCATCTGTTAAATGCTTTCTATGAATACCCTGAAAGACTTTGTCCGTTACTTTTATCGCTTTCTCTCCACTCACACGGATGATACCTATAGCTCCACCGGGCTGAGTAGCAAGCGAGCAGATTGGCTCGCCACTCCCCGAAAGAATTGACTGGGGAGTGGATAACATTGATTGTGATATCTTATCAGTTTGTTTGCTCATAAAATATGGTTTCTTATATTCTCTCCAACACCTTCTCTATCAAGCCATCAATCGTATTCTTATAGCTTGCATTAGCTTCTTTAGCAAGTCGGTTTGCAATAACCATACATACAGTTACAGCCTTATGACCCATCAGGGTTGCAAGACCTGCAAGGGCAGATGATTCCATCTCGAAGTTGGTTACCTGCATACCATTATAAGAGAAGTTTTCTATCTTCTCATTCAATTTAGGGTCCTGCAAAGGTAAACGAAGTTCACGACCCTGTGGCCCAAAGAATCCGCCACATGCGATTGTGACGCCACGTACCATATCGTCAGAAGCAATCGTATTAAGTAATTCCTTATCAGCACATGCCACATACGGATTTCCCAACTGAGGGTCCCAGTTCACCTGCTTCTTGAACTCCGCTTCAAACTCAAGGTCACAAGCCTGGTTACGACCAGCATAGAAGTTTAGTAAACCATCAAAACCAATACTCTTAGCAGATGCAATATAAGTACCAACAGGTGTGTAAGGCTGTAATCCTCCACAAGTACCGATACGTACAAGTGTCAACTGGTGCAATTTTTCTTTCTCTGTACGTGTCTTGAAATCTATATTTGCAAGTGCATCCAGCTCATTTACAACAATATCGATATTATCACATCCAATACCTGTACTTAAAACGGTGATTCTCTTCCCATGGTATGTACCTGTGATAGCACGGAACTCACGATTAGACACCTCACATTCGGTATTATCAAAATGTGAAGCAACAAGTGCTACACGACCTGGATCACCAACAAGTATAACTTTATCTGCAAGATTCTCTGGGTTCAAGTGCAGGTGGAAGATGCTTCCATCTTCATTTATAATCAGCTCCGAAGGGGCAAAATATTTCTTCTCCATAGTTGAAAGATAATTTGGTAATATAGTGAATGATTATGTTTGAAACACAAAGATAAGCATAAATGCAGAGATAACCAAACGTTGTAAAGGAAATCACGCATACACAATGACTGACAAAAGCTTTCCTATACATAACTTCCTCAAAAAAGACACATTAACAATTATCCTCCCCTATCAAAGAGAAAGTAAGATACATTACTATCAGAGTTTTCATTGTTTATACTTCTTCAAATTCTCATTAACAATAGAATGACTTCATCCTAAAAGCATGTGACAATGTGTTTAGCCTTCCGCACACTTCGTGCGGGGCCTTAGCACCACTCGTGCTAAGCACCAGCACCAATAGTGCTAGGCTTCCGCACCATTCATGCTTTTTATTAGTAGATTTTTTGAAAAAGGTTAGTGCCTTTATTACAACTGCCAAACAGACTTATTAAGGATTCCTTTTTAGAGAAATGTTTTATTGTTCAACACTAATAAAAAATAATGTAGAGAAATTAGGATATGAGTTATTTTTTTTGTTATCTTTGCAAAAACAACAAACTAATGCGCGATGAACAGAACCAACAAAGTATTGCTTATTTACACAGGTGGCACCATTGGTATGGGGCATAACCAACGGACAGGTGCATTGGAGCCATTGGATTTCAACCATCTCGTTGACAACGTTCCCGAATTCAAACTTATCCCTACAGAGGTTGATACCTACCAGTTTGACCCTCCTATTGACTCTTCTGACATGTCACCTGTAAAATGGAAGCAGTTAGTAAAAGTTATTTCAGACCGCTATGATGAGTATGATGGTTTCGTTGTATTACATGGTACTGACACGATGTCCTATACCGCATCTGCTTTATCGTTCATGTTTGAGAACCTCACAAAGCCTATCATTCTTACAGGTTCGCAACTTCCTATTGGACAGCTTCGTACCGATGGTAAGGAGAACCTTATGACAAGTCTTGAATTGGCATCGGCTCATCATGCGGATGGCACACCTATTGTGCCAGAGGTTTGTGTCTATTTTAGTGGACACCTTCTTAGAGGCAACCGCTCAACGAAGCAAAATGCTGATGAATTCAACGCATTTGACTCATTTAACTATCCTCACCTTTGTGAAGCTGGGGTCAACTTCAACTTTAAAGAACACAATATCTTAAAGCCTGACTTCTCGAAGCCTATGGTGCCACATTTCGAGTTAGACAACAATGTTATTATCTTCTCACTCTTCCCTGGCATCGAAGAACATTTAATTCGACACACATTTGATGCTCCAGAGTTGCGAAGCATAGTCATGCGCTCGTATGGTAGTGGAAACGCACCACAACAACCATGGCTCATGAACTTACTCCGCAAAGTTACAGAGCGTGATATTATTGTTGTCAATATTAGCCAATGTATTAGTGGCCAGGTTGAGATGAACCGTTATGACACGGGCTATCAACTCAAGGATGCTGGCGTTATCAGTGGCTATGACAGTACCGTTGAGGCTGCTGTAACAAAACTGATGTTCCTGCAAGCTAAGTATAAAGACACGGAAACTATCCGTAAATACATGAATCAATCAATTGCAGGTGAAATCACTATCTATAATTGAAACCAACGAAACCTCACAAAAAGACACAAAACAAAAGTACGTAGTTAAACGACATAGAATTACAAGAGTACTCTGTGTAAACAGAGTAGAAACAGCCCAATACTTCCCAATCTCCTGTAAGTCAACAAACTTATAAAGGAGATTAAAGAGAAATATCGGGCTGTTTCCCGTTTATATAATCGCTTGTTAGAACTTATTGCAACGCTCAAAGAAACCAATTCCCTCAAGTTCTTTCTTCATACGTGCCTCTTCCTCATCCGTCATATTCTGAAACGGAACACGATTAGGACCAAGGTCAAAGCCAATCAGTTTCATGATACGCTTACCACCAACAATATTACCACGGAAGTGACAAATGACATTGATAACCTCTTGTGAGAAGTTCTGCTTCTCACGTGCAGTCTCAATATCTCCCCTGTTCCATGCCTCAATAATACCCGTCAACTCACGTCCATTATAGTTAGTTGTACCACCGATACCACCCTTTGCACCTCCCTGTGCTAGACTTGGGAGTATTGTCTCATCTTGTCCGTGCAACATATCAAACTTTCCATCCTTGTAAAGACGGCATTGGTTGTACTCATAAAGGCTTTCAAAGGTATATTTAATACCAGCGAAGTTAGGAATACGACCATCAACAGCCTTCAAAAGCTCAAGCATTGACAAGAAAGCACCATTGAAAGCAGGGATATGATAATAATAGAAAGGAAGTGAAGGAGCTGCAGCTGCAATTGTCTCACAATACTTCACTAACTCCTCAATACGACCAATCTTTGGGAATGGAGGAGCCATAGCACCAATACCCCATGCACCAATCTTCTCAGCATGTTCAGCCAAACGTACACTCTCACGCAAGCAGCAACTACCCACATGTACGATAACCTTAAAACCTTCTGGTGCTACCTGCATCCAACGTTCAGCCAACTGCATACGTTCTTCTGTTGTGAGCATATAGCCCTCACCTGATGAACCATTGATGAAAACACCCTGTAATCCGTTCTTCTGCAACATAGCAGCATAAGCCTCTATAGGCTCAAGATTGACATCGCCATTTGCATAGAATGGCGTGAACGGAGCGTCAATTAATCCGATAATCTTTTCCATAAATGATGTTGCCCTCCACCTTCTATTCTCTTCATTGCGAATTACGTGAGTGGTAAAGACGATTATATGTGATAATTATTAGCAATTATAAAAACCTCTTATTCCATATTGTCGGTTGTTGGCTTTAAACAAGAGAGTTGTAAAACCAAAGCTAAAACCACAATACCTCCTAAGATGGCAAAGCCAAGACCGAGGTTTCCACCATCTGTCCACTTGCCTAACACCTGTGTTACGACGGCACCAGCAAACACACCTGTCATATTCATGATTCCGTAAGCCGTACTACGATACTTTGAAGATATGAACTGACAAAGGATTGGCATATTGTTAGCATCAAACATACCATAACCGATACCGAAGCACAACCCTGCTCCAACAACAGCAACAAGACTATGACCAAAACCCAACAACATCAGAGCAGGAACAGTCAGGGCAAGACCTATGGCACTGGTATAAACACGTCCGCACAGGTTACGTTGTACCCAACGGTCAGAAACGATACCTCCCATGATAACACCTATAAACGATGAGACTGCAATTGTTATTGTTGACATCGGTCCTGCAGTTGACATTGGAATGTTCAAACTATTAGCAAACAATGTTGGCAACCAGTTCTTTGTTGCCCAACCTGGAAGACTTGGTACTGCAAAGTAAAAGAGTATTACCCAGAAAGCCCATGTAGAGCAGACGATTGACAATCCACGGAAAGGATTCTTGCTTGTTATAGCCTCTTCTTGTGAAGTACGTCTCTGTCCATGCTTAGGACTTTCTTTCATGAATAAGAGTAAGACAATTGAATAAACTATACCGATGATGCCAAACCAGTGAAAGGCAGCATTCCATGAAAGCATCGCTGCAAGTGTGGCGCCGAAACCACCCACTGCTTGGCCCACATACAGACCCGTCATGTGAATACCAATCGCCAGTGAGCGTGACTTTCCTTCATGCCAATCGGCAATAAGCGACAAAGCTGCTGGAATATAGAGTGCTTCGCTGATTCCCATAAACGCACGAAGCCAGTAAAGTTGATTGAAACTCTCTGCATATCCCATGAGCAAGGTCACAGCTGACCAAACAAAAATACTGCCTACGACAAGCCACTTGCGGTTTGCACGATCAGCTATGATTCCAGCAAAAAGAAGGCTCCGTTGAGAAAAATGGGCAATTAATGATTAATTTCAATAAGTAAGAATCGAGGAGTATTATTAGCGTTTAGGATATTTCACAACCTTATTGCTACGCACTCTTGGCTTTAGCTCACCACCAATAACATACAGACCTCGCTCCGTCTGTGCCAAAGCTGCACCAGCACGAGCCGTGTCAGGACTCTTATAGAGGACCTTCCAACCATCTGCATTATAATATAAGGTGTAAGGATTAAAACGATACCAATCTATAGGATGACTGAGATAATCTGGCTGCGGATGATTGACAGCCGAGAGGAACACATCTTTGTTTACGCCTCCCATCACAAGCAGCTGGTCTTTGGATAGGTTAATACCCGTACCACCTCCAACAAACAATGGTTCACCTTTTTCATCTTTTGGTCCTTCAATCGTCTGCCATTCATCTGTAGTTTCGTCATATATGCAACCATCCATCGCCAATTTTGCTTCCTCACCATTTGCAGCAGGGGCAAAACCACCAAATAGACAGAAACGATTATCACCAATGCTACCAGCTACTGGCTGCACACGCACAATTCCGGGGAAAGGTTTTACATCTTTCCAACCAGCTGAAAGATGATCTAAGTCTAATCGTAAAACTCGATTCGAAGCCTTGCCATCCATCATTCCTCCTGCAATATAAAGATGTCTGCCTACTAAGGCTCCCGCCATGTTGTCTGCAGAATAAGGAAGAGAAGGTAGAGACATAACTTCAGCTTTACCGCATACGAAGTTAACACGATAAACGTTCCTACAGCTCCCATCATTATTCATTCCACCTACAATAATCATACTGTTATCGCAATTGACTGCGACACCATAAGCCAGAGGTTCAGGTAAATGACCAACCAACTTCCAATTCAGCTGATTATCCTCATCAGTCTTGGATGCATAAATCCCACGATAATAAAGCTTCTTACTATCAGGTGCCAAAGTGTGTACAGGGAAATTACATCCACCAGCCATTACAAGTTGATTATCAATACACCCCGCATAACAAGCGGAAACGCCCTGTTCAATTCCCACTTCTTCACTAGGAAAGCCACTCATTAACACTAAGCTATCAGCATCAGAAGCATTCACTTCCAATACCGTCAATAAGGTTATCGCTGTCATTATTAGGTTTTTAAGTTTCATCGTTTTAGGTTAATGTTGCTCGTGAGTATCCATCATACATTAAAGCTAGTATATGGATGTCTTTACTTACGACAAAGAGTATAAATCCTTGTCGTAATCAATTATTATCCTTATCATTCGTTGTTAGCATATCCGTATCCTCCGATAAGATAACACCACGTGATGAATCAATCGGACGGAAATATCTTTCGATAAGAATAATATATCTTTGCTCGAAAAGCACTAACTGTTATTTCAACGTAGGGACAATAGCAAGATAAAGAACATCGTGATCAGTACAATTCTCAAACCAATGAAAGTGACCTTCCGGACAATAGTGCAACTGCCCTACCCTTGCAACCTCCGTTGTATCATCATAATGAACGGTCAGTTCACCACTGATAACATACATCACCTCAAATGTACCTACATGCTGATGCTTACCACTGCTTGCACCTGGACGCAAAGTTGAGTACATGATACGCGCCTTATCATCAACAAAAGCTCGTAAGTCCAATTTTCCTTCACCGCCTTTAAAGCCTTCTATATGCTCTTCGGCAATCTTGTCAAAATCAATTATCATAATTCTTAAATTGTTATATGCAAAGATAAGAAAAAAAGCAGAGACCCCATAAGAGTCTCTGCTTTTTTATTTGGTTTTATTTGACAGATTAGAATGTGTAACGCAAACCAAGCTGACCACGCCAACGGCTATAGTAGTCGCTATAGTTACGTGTTGCATAACCACCTGTGAACTGGTAATGACCATTCTTCTGATAGTTTACTGGGCTGTAGTAGATACCGAAGCCATCTCCATAAGTGTGACCCCAATCCTTATTCAGCAAGTTACCAACGTTGATAATATCAAAGCTCAACTCAAGAGAGTTAACCTGACCAGCCACCTTAAAGCTATACTTCTGTGCAAAGTGAACATCAAAGTGGTGCTCAAAAGCGAGGTTATCAGCATAACGCTTGTAGTACTCTCCACGATGCTTCTTCATATAAGAATCATTGCCAATCCAATGTTTCATCATTGCACGTTGCATATCAGCAGTCAACTTAGGAGCTGTGAAACCATCACCAAAGACTGTATTTGTGAGTGCATTAGCAGAGAAATTTGTCTCATCAAACTGCATTTTATCAATCTGTGCATCAGTTGGAATGAAGAAGAGGTCGTTGCCATTTGCACCATCCTCATTAACATCACCATAGTAATAGATAGTATATGGAGAGCCACTCTTTGCCTGATAAATAAGACCCACTGTCGTCTGCCACTGCTTCTGAGCACCATAGTTTATATGATAGTAAGCAGAAGCCTGAATGCGATGAGGGATATTATAAGCTGAATTACCCAACTCAGGGTCGTTAGGGTTACGATATGTGTAATTAAATCTCCAGTTACTTTCAGCAACAGAAGAACCACCATTATTTACACTCATTGACTTTGTCCAAGTGTAACTTGCCATCAAATCAAGACCGAAGTCGAAGTGCTTCTCACCCTTCAAGCTCAAGTTTACAGTGTAACCCTTTGAGGTATTGCTGAGCTTATAGATATTTGCATAAGGGCTTCCGTTTGTCACCTTAGAATAAAGTGGACGATTATCCTCTACAGGTACACCCGCACTACCATAAACCTGACCAAATGTCATACCAGTCTGCTCGTATGCAAGGTTTTGATAAAGGATATCATTCAATGTCTTTGAGTAGATAGCCTCAGCTGTCCAATTAATGCCCAACACATTAAAATCGAGACCAAGATTGAAACGAAGGTTCTGTGCATATTTGAAGTTATGATCGTAAACATTGATCGTCTGATTTCCTAACGCCTTCAACTTATTTGCATTTGCATCTTGTCCTGCTGGGTCGAGCAACAGTTCCAATCCTGTTGGAGAGTTTGCATAAAAGGTAGATACCTGAATACCCGTGTTAGCATAGTTATTGCTAATCCAAACGAATGGAATACGTCCTGTGAACACACCCATACCACCACGGAGAATGTAACGACGATCCTTATTAATATCCCAACGGAAACCTACACGAGGGCTCCAAAGAGGAGTACTTGCCAAACGCTGGTTTGTCTTAACATTCCAACCCTTGGTGTCAGCATACTGAGCAAATGGTTCGTTAGCTGTAGGTGTGTCAATGATGATTGGAATGTCCATACGCAAACCATAAGTCAACTGGAAGTTTGAAGTAGCATCCCACTTATCCTGTGCATAGAAACTTAACTGCGCTGCACCGAAAGAACTTTCCCAACGAGGATTACCCGTTACGTCAACATTTGCGTGACCATAACGATACTGGTTGATATAAGATTTCCTAGGATCTAATGTTCCTGCAACATAATCGTTGTAGTAGCTTACGAAAGAATCATAGTTCTTAAAAGTATAACTTCCAAAGAGATCTTGGAGGAAAAGGTTTGTAAACTTATACAACTCATTATGAGTACCAAAAGTAAAGGTATGATTACCCTTATACCATGTCAAGTTATCTTCAAGCGTATAGATGTCCTGGTCCAAGCGGTTAGCCATAGAAGAACGATCAATACCCAAGTTTACCGAACCACCACCCACATTATTAATTGTTACATTAGGGTATTCACCAGTAATAGCACGATTATCTCTTACACGTACATAGCTGGCACGAGCCTCATTAGCAACTGATGGAGATAAGCGACTTTGCAACTCAGCAATGAATGAGTTGGTAACACTCTCAAATGGGAAGGCAAAGCTCTTACCATTAACAGCAGTTCTTGAGCCAGCATTATTCAACTGAACAGCATTCACAAGACTCCAACGTACAGAAGCCTTATTACTCTCATTGATATTCCAGTCAAGTTTCAAACCAACCTTATCACTCTTCGTATAAATATCATCTGTTGAAAGGGCTGTAGGGAAGTTAACACCCTGACGATTTGCTATATCTGCAATCTTTATCAAGATATCGTTTGCCTTTGCTGCATCAACAGCTGATTGCTCTGAACCAAGAGCATAAAGGTTTGGATAAGTCTTGTTGGTCTTCTCATAGTTTGCAAAGAAGAACAGCTTGTCCTTAATAATAGGACCACCTAAGGTTACACCAATGTTGTACTCCTGCTGTTTGTTGAACTTTGGTGCATAACCGCCATCCGCAAGTGGATACGTTGTACCGACAAGATTCTGATTGTTACCAAAACCATAAACACTACCATGGAAAACGTTAGTACCACTCTTCGTAATAGCGTTGATAGCTCCGCCCGTGAAACCACCTTGACGAACATCGAAAGGAGCCACGTTCACCTGAATCTGCTCAATCGTTTCCATTGAAACTGGCTGTGCACCTGCTCTACCACCATTTGTTCCATCACTAGAAAGACCAAAAACGTCGTTGTTGGCAGCACCATCAATCATGAAAGAGTTGTAACGATTGCTTGTACCAGCGAATGACATGGCACCACTATTCGTTGTAGTCAACTGTGGATTAAGTCTAGCGACATCAGCAATACCATGGGTAATACTTGGCATATCAGCAATCTGTTTAGAGCTGATACTCTGTGCAGCACCCGTCTTGGTTGCGTTGACACCCGCACTACCCTTCACGACAACCTCCTGAAGTTCCTTTGTATCATCTTGAAGTGAACAAGAGAGATCTTCCGTTTCACCAAGACGAAGTGTCACATTATCAAAAGTCTTTGTCTTCTGACCAATGTAAGCCACTGTCACCTTGTACGGACCACCGACACGCATACCTTGAATGGTATAACGACCATCGATGTTCGTCAAAGAAAAGTAATCTTTTCTGCATAGTTTAGCTAAAAAATTTAATATAAATAATAACGTTATTTAAATGTATGCTGCAAAATTAAGCATTTTTTTTGATATAGACACGGGAGTGGAATGAAAAAACTCAATTCATTTACGTCCGATAAACTTTTTCTCATATAAGTTGATTATTAGTATTATATTATCCCTTATTTATTTTGTTACATATCAGCTAATGTCTATGAAGGATAAATCTATCCATCATTTGCTGTCGTGCAGATGCTCCGCACCAATAGTGCGAACGCTTAACACGCATCGTGCGAACGCTTAGCACCAATGGTGCGGAATATGATAATTGCAATTACTCATATTTATTGTTAGAACTCATCACCATCTATTGTAACTCTATACACACACAAACAGCTTACACTCTACGTGCAAGCTGCGACATCATAACGGCACTAAGTCCTGCTGTCTCTGTGCGCAAACGACTATTACCTAATGTTACACTCTCAAAACCGTGTTCTAAAGCGAAACGTACCTCATCAATAGAGAAGTCGCCTTCTGGACCTACCAATACGGTAATATCCTCTGCAGATGAAGGCTGACATTCCTGTGAAATGGCGGTAAAGAAGTCTGCTCGTAAAATCTCTGGATAACAATGACAGATAAACTTCCGTCCATTGTTAGAACAATTCTCTATGAAATGATGAAAAGGTGTCATCGGATTTACAACTGGCTTCCAGCCTTTACGACTTTGCTTTACAGCTGAAATGACAATCTTTTCAATACGATCAACACGCAATGTCTTACGTTCAGAGAACTTACAATCTAAGAAGCTAATTTCATCAAAACCTATTTCAGTAATCTTTTCTGTCATCCATTCTATGCGTCCCATATCTTTTGTTGGAGCAATAGCAAGATGAATTTTTCCACGCCAAACAAGGTCTTGTTTCAGCGTTTCTTTAATTGTATAAAGGCACTTCTTCGATGATACCAATGCTACTTCTGCTTTATAAAAGTAACCATCACCATCCATAAGGAACATTTCGTCGCCTTCCTTTAACCGAAGTACACGTGTTGCATGAACAGCTTCATCAGCAGGCAACTCCGTTTCTGCGGCTGCATTAGGGACATAAAAATATCTTGCTTCTTTCATTCTCTGGTTTTATATCATCTTCTTAACAAAAGATGTTCTATATAGCAATTCGTTATTCTTGATTAGCTTTCGTAATCAAGGTTCCTTAGCCCTATTCTTCATTTCATCTCTAAGCATAGAAGCAAGTTCATAGTTCTCATCTTCTATAGCTTTCTCCAAGGCATGATGTAACATCTCAAAACTTAAAGCATTTAAAGGTAAGGCCATTTTGTTCTGGCTTACACTGCTATCAACACTCTGACGCTTGAATAGATGCTCTTCCATAAAGATGTTCAACTTTGCCACATGTGCCAATAATATTGCATCAGAAGCACGTATAGGGGTAAGCGTTAAGTTATCTTTATTTACCAAAAGAGCCTTATATTGTCCATCTATAATAGAATTGAAGAGTATCTCATAGTGCTCACTTGTCATCATTGGATTCACACTACAAAGCACTTCTGGCAACAATCTTTCTGTAACAGATTTTTCACCTGTTCGCAAACCAAGTTCAAACTCCATATGTTTATCACACACAATAGCAATCTGCCTTGTATGTGTAAGGTCAGACAGAACTAGGAGTCCTAACTCTGGACCTCCTACTATCTGTGAGACACCTTCATATATAAGTTGAACTTTACTCATTAATTCTATACGATTTATCAGTATGCAATTATGC
>QWCW01000411.1_pt1 | contig 14847 bp, 12 predicted proteins | sample 1972691 | NCBI WGS metagenome assembly QWCW01 (sample SAMN09866698, study PRJNA288562) | Human oral metagenome isolate pre2_saliva, whole genome shotgun sequencing... | reverse complement strand
CGATTGGTAACACTTTCTCAGGTGGTTTCATTGACTTCTTGTTATTCGGTATCTTACAAGGCAATGAAAATACGAACTGGATTCTCGTCATTGTTGTAGGGATTTTCTGGGCGGCACTCTACTACTTTAGCTTCCGTATCCTCATTACCAAATTTAATGTAATGACTCCGGGCAGAGGCGATGAACAAGAAGAGGAATTAAGCCCGCAAACCACCTCGCTCACTGAAACCGCTCATGCGATTATTCAAGCCTTAGGCGGCGCAGAAAACATTGAACATGTTGATGCTTGTATTACCCGTTTACGCGTTTCTGTTAAAGCAGTAGAGAAAGTCAATAAACCAACGTTAAAAGCGCTTGGTGCAATTGATGTGCTAGAAGTTGGCGGTGGCGTACAAGCCATTTATGGCGCAAAAGCCGTACTCTATAAGAGTGAAATCAATCAGATTTTAGGCAAAGAAGACTAACAAGAATCCCCGCAAATGCGGGGATTTTTCTGTTTACAAGCGGTCAGATTTTCTCAATGTTTTACCAAATCGGTTATAAGAAGAATGCGCCAATTTGGAAAAGTTTTTCAATATCCGACACCTGTTTTTTATCATTGACGAAAATAATCACATGATCGTTCTCTTCAATGCGCGTGGATTTATGCGCAATCATCACGGTTTGGTTACGGACAATCGCCCCCACAATTGCCCCTTGTGGCAATTTTAGCTCTTTAATCGTGCGACCCACTACTTTTGAAGATTCCTCATCGCCATGCGCAACAATTTCGACGCCTTCCACTAAGCCTTGTTTAAGTGAAGCCACTTTTACAATATCGCCCTTACGCACATAGCTTGAAAGCGCAGAAATGGTTGATTGCTGTGGAGAGAGCGCAATATCAATGGTACCACCTTGCACTAAGTGTAAATACGCCATTTGTTGCACTAACACAATAGCCTTTTTCGCACCCAATCTTTTAGCCAATAAAGCAGACATAATGTTCGCTTCATCATCGCTAGTAAGTGCTAAAAAGAGGTCAATATTTTCGATATGTTCTTCAAATAAAAGTGCCTGATCTGAAGCATTTCCTTGCAGCACTAACGCTTTTTCTAACTGCTCTGCTAATTTTTGCGCTTTGCGTTGGTCGCGCTCAATAATTTTTACACTGCAACGCTGTTCTAAATCTTTCGCCAGCCCTAAACCAATAGCCCCACCGCCTACAATCATCACGCGTTTATGCGGATGTTCTAAGCGTTGTAACTCGCTCATCACTGCTTTAATGTGATGGGTCGCGCAGATAAAAAATACTTCATCGCCCGCTTCAATAATCGTTGAACCTTGCGGAATAATTGGGCGTTCTTGACGGAAAATCGACACAAATCGCGCTTCAATATGTGGCAGATGATCTCGAATTGCTGAAATAGGGTTTCCCACCAACGGGCCACCATAATAAGCGCGAACACTCACCAGACTCACCATTTCATTGGCGAAATGGGCAATATGCAGTGCGCCCGGATAATCAATTAAACGCAGAATATCCTTGCGCACTAAAATTTCTGGCGCAATAAGGTGATCGACAGGCAACGCTTCACGGCTGAATAGCTCGTCTTTTTCACGCACATAGTCTGCATTACGAATCCGCGCGATTTTAGTTGGAATATTAAATAAGCTAAAAGCCACTTGGCTTGCCACCATATTCACTTCATCGCTTTCGGTTACAGCTACCAACATATCTGCATCGCTCGCACCGGCTTCACGCAGAATACGCGGAGAAGCCCCATGTCCTTTAAGTACGCGTAAATCGTGCTTATCTTGCAGTTTATCGAGTCGGTCTTGGTTGTCATCAATCAGCGTAATATCGTTTTCTTCACTAGCAAGCGATTCAGCTAAGGTTGAACCAACCTGCCCTGCGCCTAAAATAATAATTTTCATAACTTTTTGCTTAACGCGCCCGTTTGGTTAATTTGGCATAGAAAAAGCCATCACCGCCCTCGTTTTGTGGGAAGAATTGCTTCATTGCCGTTTTTTCAGTGTGGAAATCCATCTCGGTGAGCTGTGCATCCGCGTTTTCTGCGACAAAACGCTCAATCTGTTCACGGTTTTCGCTTGGCAAAATCGAACAAGTTGCATAAAGCAACACACCATTTGGTTTCAGTCTTGCCCATAAAGCGGAAAGAATTTGAGCTTGCAATGCCGCCAATGCGGGAATATCACTTTCTTGGCGGAGCCATTTAATATCTGGATGGCGGCGAATAACCCCTGTGGCAGAGCAAGGGGCATCCAACAAAATGCGGTCAAACATCACGCCCTCTGCCAACCATGTTTCAGGACGGCTAGCATCGCCGCAAATGACTTCCGCTTGCTGACCTAAACGCGCTAAATTCTCTTTTACACGTTGTAAACGGTTCTCTTCAATATCCAGCGCCATCACTTTTGCTTTAGGCGCTTTTTCCAAAATATGCGTGGTTTTGCCACCAGGTGCTGCACAAGCATCTAAAATCAATTCGCCATCTTGCGCATCTAGTAATTCAGCTGACCACTGCGCATGCGCATCTTGCACGGTGACACGCCCTTCATCAAAATGCGGTAAACGACTAACCGCTGTTGGCTGGTTCAATAAAATTGCGCAATCTGGCACACAAGCGGTCGGATTTGGAGAAAGATTTACTAATTCGCCCAATAACGCCTGATAATTTTCACGAGAACTTTGCTGCTGATTCACACGTAACCACATTGGCGGACGCGCATTATTGGCTTCCACAATATCTCGCCAATTTGGATAAGCTTTTTTCAGTTGATTAACCAGCCATTCTGGATGCAAGGTTTGCCAATGTTTATCCACTTTCGCCAAAATGGCTTCTTGCTCACGTAGAAAACGGCGCAGCACAGCATTCGTTAATGCGCGGAAATTATCTAGCTTCAGCGGTTTAGTCGCACCAACGACTTCATCGACTGCTGCGTGTGGCGGAATACGCAAATAAAGCAGCTGATAAAGCCCAACCAACAATAAGCAATGCACCAAACGGGTTTTGCCTTTAAGCGGTTTATCCAACAACAAGCTTAAAATCCGCTCAAGGCGAGGTAGCACACGACAAACGCCAAAAGTAATTTCTTGCACTAATGGCACATCTTTCTCTTTTAATTGACTCGTGGCTTCCGGTAAGAGGCTAGAAAGCGACTTGCCTTGGTCAAGCACTTGTAACAAAATTTGTGCCGCAACGGCACGGGATGAATAAGGTTTCATATTAGGCTTTAAAAGTCTCTTGATCTCGAAGTAAATGAACGTTGCCTTTGCGGCGTAAAAAACCGGTGCGATCAAAGTATTCGATCAGTTGTACGGTTAACTTACGCCCATATTGAATTTCATCACGCAGCTGATTGACCGAAATCTCGCCATGCTCCGCAATAAAGGCACGAATCAGGTCGGCAAATGCGGCAATTTGTTCACTGAGTAAAAATCTATCTTTCACAATAGGAATCAAATACCCTAGTTTGCCAGCTTTGTATAATAAATTGCGCGTAAAAGTTTCATCTAAGCTCAAGGCTTGCGCGACTTCTCGCACCCAAAGCGCTTGGGTGGTTGCGGCAAAAAGCGGTTGGATTTGTTGCCAAATCGGCAATTCTTTTGCATCAAACTCAATGCGGTGATCTGGTAGATGAATCCAGCCACGGGTTTGCAGCAGCTGTTTTTCTTCAATGAGGGTATCAATTAAAAAATTGGCTAACGCTTCAGGCTGCGCCAACAATGCCATACGATACAAGCGCGCTTTAGTTACACCTAACTGGTCTTGGTGTTCTGCATGGTACGTTGCCATTTTTTCTAACACTTGCGCTTGTAACTGCTGTTTAAACCCTGCTTGATACAGCCATTTTTGGCTGCTACCTAAATCAAGTGCAGCAAGCTCTACCTCGCTTAATTGCAACATCCATTGGAGTTTTACCGCCTCTACTGCTTTTTGCGCTAAATAGACTGTAGCATAGGCAGATGGCGTTTGTGCCGCAGCTAATTGAGCAACTTCAGCTAAACGTGTTTCTGTACGTTTATGACGTTTTGGAGAATCAATTTCGACTACCACCGCACCTGCAAGTGTTTGTTGGTCGTCTCCGCTACGCAAAATAAGCTTATCACCCACGGCAATATACAATGGTGTATCTAGAATGATTTCTGCAAATCCTTGCGCAAATTTGACCGCTTGTTTATCACTTAACAGGTTAAATTTAGCGGTAGTGTGAGAGGCAAAATGATACAAATGCACCGCATTGCTTTCTTTCAACGGCGCTTGTGCTTGAAAACGTACGGTAATGCGATCCGTTGCAAAGTCTGGCGCAAGTGCCGTGAGCCAATCGCCACGGGTCATTTCTGCTTTTTCTACATTCGCCAGATTCAACGCTAAACGCTCACCCGCAACGCCTTGTTCTGATGGCTGATTTTGTGCATGAATCGCTTTAATACGCACTTTCTCACCATGAGAAAGATAAAGCGAATCGCCAACATTAACTGTGCCACTGACTGCTGTGCCTGTGACGACAACCCCCGCGCCTTTCACGCTAAAGACACGGTCAATCGCATAACGGAATGGTTTTTCTGTCAGTTGTGAAGCCGCTGCATGTGCAATTAAATAATCCCGTAATTCGGTAATGCCCTGCCCCGTATAAGCAGAAGTGACAAAATATGGTGCGTCCGTAAGTTGCGGAAACTTCTGATGAATTTGGTTAATCAGCGTTTCAATTTTGGTAGCTTCAACACGATCCGCTTTGGTAATCACCAAGGTAATTTGACGAAAATGCAGCAAGCCTAATAAGGTTAAATGCTCCACGGTTTGTGGCTTCACCCCTTCTTCAGCGCTCACCACCAACAAAGCGTGATCCACACCACCTAAGCCGGCTAACATATTAGAAAGAAATTTCTGGTGCCCAGGTACATCAATAAAACCTAGCACAGCAGCTTGCCCATTGGCATCGGTATAAGGCATGTAAGCGTAGCCTAAATCAATGGTAAGCCCACGCTTTTTCTCTTCCGGTAAGTGAGCAGTATTGGTGCCGGTCAGCGCTTCTAATAATGCGGTTTTGCCGTGGTCAACATGGCCTGCGGTGACAAAAATCATACATTTCCCCTTTCAAAAATAATGTCGCATCATACCACAAAAAGCCCGTCAATTATTGCCCCAACGGCGACAACAAGCGGTATAATTTGCACAATTTTTTGCAAATTGAGGCGTTTATGGAATCTCTTCTCTCTTATCTTCCCAACTTTATGTTACAACCCTTGTTCTGGGTGCTAGCTTGGCTTGCCGTCGCTATTTTTCTCTTTCTTCAAAACAAACTTCGCTTAGATGTAATTGCCCTGATTATTCTCGTGGGTTTCGCCCTCAGTGGTATTTTGACACTTGAAGAAGTGCTTGCCGGCTTTAGTAATCCGAATATGTTGTTATTAGCCCTGTTGTATGTGGTGGGAGAAGCGCTTTCTAGAACGGGTATTGCCTATCAAATCAGCGAACACCTGATGCGCATTGCTGGCGCTAATGAAGCGAAAATTATTATGTTGCTAATGTTTGCTATTACCACCATCGGTTCATTTATGAGCTCCACGGGGATTGTGGCGATTTTCATTCCAGTTGTGGTAGCAATTTGCAGCAGCATGAACATTGCCCCGCGCCGTTTAATGATGTCGCTAAGTATGGCAGGCTTGATTAGTGGGATGACGACCTTAATCGCAACCGTGCCAAACCTCGTGACCCATGCCGAACTGGTAAAAGCAGGCTATGCGGGGTTTGAATTCTTTGATTTCGCACCAATCGGTTTTGTTGTGATGGTTGTGGCGATGCTGTATATGCTAATTGCACGTAACTGGTTAGATAACGGCGAACAAGCCGCAACGTCAACGAGCAAAGAAGAAACGATGTCGAACTTGATTGCCGAATATCATCTAAACGGACGCGCGAAAATGGTTATTCTTACCGAACACTCGCCCTTTATCGGCAAAACGATTGATCAACTCAAACTGCGTTCAGCCTATCACCTTAACATTATTGCCATTCAGCGTTATAAAAATTTCCGCAATATCACGCTAGCGGCTTTTGGTAACGACCAACTACGCAAAAAAGATATTTTATTGATGGATATTGATGTAGATGAAGCACGTTTCACAGAACTTTGCCAAGAGTTCAAACTGCAAATCATCGAATTAAAAGGCGAATATTTTTCTACCCACGCTAAATCTGTGGGAATGGCAGAATTTACCGTGAAACCTGAAACAGAAACTATCGGGCGTACGATTGACAGCCTCAATTTCCGCTCACGCTACGGCTTGAGTGTTGTGGGAATTAAGCGTGATGCACAAATTCTGCAACAAGAATTACTCAAAGAAACAGTGAAATCGGGCGATGTGCTACTTGTGATGGGCGTGTGGCAAAAAATTACCGTGATGGCGCAAAACATGAAAGATTTGATTTTGCTCGACATGCCCAAAGAGAGTAAATTAGCCGCGCCCGCCGCAAGCCAAGCGCCTTATGCACTATTTTCTGTTGCGGTGATGGTGGCATTGATGATGAGCGGGATCGTACCCAATGTGATTGCAGGTTTTATTGGCTGTTTACTGCTTGGCGCTTTCCGTTGTATTGATATGAAAACCGCCTACAATGCGATTCACTTTCCAAGCATTATTTTGATTATCGGGATGATGCCGTTTTCAATTGCGCTACAAAAAACGGGCGGGGTAGCCATGATGGTGCAAGAGTTTGTCGCCTTAACCGGTGGCGCAAACATCAGCATTTATTGGGTATTGATGGGATTATTTGCGGCAACCGCGATGGTCGGATTATTCATCTCTAACGGTGCAACCGCAGTGTTAATGGCACCATTTGCGATCGAAGTTGCCCGCCAATTAGGACAATCACCAAGCGCCTTTGTAATGGTAGTGGCGATTGCGGCATCCGCTGCATTCATGACGCCATTCTCGCCAGTGAATACCATGGTGGTCGCACTTGGTAACTATCGTTTCAGTGATTTCCTCAAAGTGGGCTTACCGATGACGATTATGACAATGCTCATTACCACGTTCTTGGTGCCTATCTTATTTCCGCTATAAACATTAAGGGGCGTACATATAATCTGACCCAAGAAAATTAGACTGTTATTTAAAGGACTGTTTTCGATATTATATCGACTCAGTCCTTTTAATTTTATAGCCGCCAGCCAATTCTCATTTGGCTTTGTCTTATTAAAATCCCGTTATAACAGATTCTGCACAATTTTATATTGTTCACCTTTATATAATATGTATTTACGCTATTTATGCTATTTAACTTCGTTCTTCTTAATTATCTCTTTCAAATTTTCGAACCATATTCTCCTATGTCCATTGATAAGCTTCAAAAAGTTATTTGATTTTTCATTGATTTTTATATCATAACCACAAATTGTGGGTCAAAAGGAACAATTAAGGGGGGGGTAACATTTGTGGGTTGTCTTATTCTTTAATATAAATACAATCTTTAAAGTTATTAAATAATAAATAGTTTTTTCTTTCATCATTTATGAGGTTTATTTTATGGAACAACTGGGTATTTTTCTTGGCGCATTAGCTATCGCGTTCTTCTTTTTAGGTCCAAGTGTATTTAATGGCATTTTATTCGGTGGCGTTGTCTATTGGGTAGTAGGACTTTTTGCTCCTAGCTTTGCTATACCTGCTGGAGTTGTAATTGGCTTCCTTTTATTTATTTCTACGCCAAATCGCTAAGGAGTAGCATATGGGATTTTTTAGTTCATTATTTAATACCATGACAAATAAATGGGTCAGAACGAAAGATTATATTGAACAAATAGATTGTTCTGGTGGAGGTCATAAAATAAGGCTCATTAAAGAGAATATTTTAAAATATGATGAACTTCGCATCTATCCAGCTCCCCATTTACTTGAGACTTTGCGTGAAGAGTTTAACTATGGTTATATTCAAATGCAATTTTCAGCTAATAAAATAATTTTTCCTTACACATATCTTCTTACATTTGAAGGCGATTATGTTCTAGCCAAAGGAGATGCTATTAATGACTTTTTCAGAATTACTAATAAATATGGAGCTATTCAAGTTGGACTAAATCAGATTGCTGCTGGGCTTTATAACAATAAAGGTTTATTCTAATTATGAGAAAACTTATTACATTTTCATCTTGCATTTTAACATTCTCAGTTCTCGCCAAACAGCCAACAAATGACGAAATAATGAAGCACTTAGATACTAAATCTGAAGATGAAGTTCGTCAAATTTCAATTAATGTATTAGCCAAAGATATATGCAGTAGTAAACCAGGAATATCACATATTCCACAATATAATTACTGTGAATGTGCGGCAAAATCAATGACTGATGAGTTTTATGGTTATGAAATTCGAGATTTTCTTATGCCAGAGTCTCACAGAAGATATGTAACTACAGAACAATACAAGTACAAAGCAGCTCAGGGTTTGGCAAATGTTCCTTCAAAATGTATGCATATATTAACGAAATAAAAAGGATAAGATATTAAAATCAGCGATAGCCATAATTCTCCTCTATCAGCTTAGTGTCATGAATCTAGGCTTTTAGCGCGCTATCTTTATCTTGTTTAGGTAGTAGTAATTTATCTCGTTCAACTGTTTGGGGCGTACACAACACGCCCCTTAATTTTATTTCAATCCCGCTAAGAAACTGGGCAACCAAGCTTCTGCAGTTGCATCATGGTCAAAATTATTCACCACATCAATGCGTTCTGATTCGCAAACTTGCTGCGCCCCTTTTGCTTTTAGCCCATTTTCAGCAATTGCAACTGCGCCACAGAAAGTATCATAATCACTGCTGCCCAACCCAACTACACCAAATCGCATCGCAGATAAATCGACATCACTATTCGCTAAGGCATTAAACAAGGGTTGAATGTTTTCTGGTAACTCGCCTGCACCGTGCGTGCTAGTAACCATAATTAACGCAGATTGGTTTTGAATATCGGCTAATGTAGCTTGATTAAACAGAGAAACTTGAAAACCTTGTTCGGTTAAACAATGTTCGAGATGGTCAGCAACATATTCGGCACCGCCTAAGGTGCTGCCAGTAATAATACAGATAGATTGGGTCATGTTTCCCCCTATATCGGTCAATTTTGAAAATAAAAAACCCCGCATAATGCGAGGCTTGGAATTTGGCGGAGGGGAATGGGAGTCGAACCCACCCAAGAACGCTGGCGTCCTTAACAGGATTTGAAGTCCTGCCACCTCACCGGAGATGACGCCCCTCCGTGGAAAATGTGGCAGTATTGTACTTTATTTATTAAAATTGTCCAAAATTTCTTTTATGAGTTAAATATGCAATCTCTTTTCCGTCAAGTTCCTTCTATTGATAAACTTCTCCGCCATCCGCAAGCGGTCGAATTTTTACAACAATTTGCACATACTGCGGTAGTCGATGCCTTGCGCGCGTTATTAACTGAAGCACGCAGCTTCATTCAACAACAGCGCCAACTGCCTGATTATTTAGCCAATGAATCCGCCCTGTTTGCGGCGCTGCATGAGCGTTTAAACCAAACGCATCAACCGAATATGTGCCCTGTGTTTAACCTCACCGGCACCGTGTTGCATACAAATTTAGGGCGGAGTTTATGGTCTGAAAAAGCGATTGAAGCGGCAAGCGATGCCATGCGCCATAATGTTGCGCTAGAGTTCGACTTAGCACAAGGCAACCGTTCGCATCGCGATAATTATATTAGTGCCTTAATGCAACGCTTAGTTGGGGTTGAAGCTGCTTGCGTGGTAAATAACAATGCAGCCGCGGTGTTATTGATGTTAGCGACTTTTGCCGCTGGTAAAGAAGTGATTGTTTCACGTGGAGAACTGGTAGAAATCGGCGGGGCATTTCGTATTCCAGACATTATGAAACAAGCGGGCTGTACTTTGGTAGAAGTGGGCACCACTAATCGCACCCATCTGAAAGATTATCGCCAAGCGATCACAGAAAACACTGCATTTTTGATGAAGGTACACACCAGTAATTATCATATTGAAGGTTTTACCAGCAGCGTGAGTGAGGCTGAATTAGTTGAACTTGGGAAAGAATTCGGCTTACCTGTTATCAGCGATTTAGGCAGTGGTTCTCTCACTGATATGCAAGCCCTTGGCTTACCTGCAGAGCCAATGGTTCAAGAGAAAGTGGCAGCCGGTGTCGATTTAGTTTCCTTTTCTGGCGACAAACTTTTAGGCGGCCCACAAGCGGGCATTATTGTGGGGAAAAAGGCACTCATTGACCAGTTGCAAGCGCATCCGCTCAAACGCGTATTACGCTGCGATAAAGTAATCCTTTCAGCGCTGGAAGCCACCTTGCAAGGCTATCTCACCCCAGAAAAATTAACGCAAACCTTGCCAACCTTAGCGCTCTTAACCCAATCTGTTGAAACGCTTACGCAAAAAGCGGAACAGTTGTGTGCTGTGCTTTGCAAGCGGTTAGATTCGCGCTATGAATTGCAAATTGAACCAAGCCTTGCGCAAATTGGTAGCGGCGCGTTACCGAGCGAGAGATTACCTTCTGTGTCGCTGACTATCAGTGCAGACTCTCAAGCAGATTTATTGGCACTGGAAAATCAATTTAAGCAACTACCAAATCCAATAATTGGACGCTTTGCTCAACAAAAATTCTGGTTAGATTTAAGATCCGTTGCGCAATTTGAGTCATTATTGTCAATGTTAGAAACCGCAGAACTCAAATAAAACAAGGGCGTGCAATGCACGCCCTATTTTTTGCTGAATTAGAAAATCGCTTCAATTCGAACAAAGGTACGAATGTAATGACTATAATCGTTATCTCTATCGTTGTAGAAACTGATTTCTGGTTTAATAAAGAGCCAATCTTTATAAATCGGCTGACGATAAGTCACAAATGGCCCCCAGCTATTCAGTTTAGAGTGATTACGGTCTAAACGCCCGCCAACATACAACCCGTAGTTAAAGGTTTTCATATTGCCAAAATCGTGTTGACGATAAAGGCTATTCCCCCAATAACGGCGTTCATCTTTCTTACGATTTTTGTATTCAAAATAGCTATGATTCATGATGAAGGTAGTTTCGCCATCAATGAATTTATTTTCTAAATTGGTACGCAAGTAGTGCCGGCTTTTATGCCCGTAACGATAAATTTGCTCTAAACGGGTGCTGTACGTATCGTTCCATGCCCAAAGTTTACTGATACGCAAACGACCAAAAATATCCCCACGTGAACGGATACCACCATCTAAATCGCTTTCAATCCCATATTTAGCAATTTCTCGAGACCAACGTAAACCGATCGAAGCGCTGTCGTTACGAGCTTCTTTGCTATTGTAATATTTCTCACGCTCTAAATTTCGGTAGTTCCCACCCACACGACCTTTATCGCCTTCTCGGTTCTCTATATCTTCATCCCCGAATACCACGCTAAGGCGTTTTTTCAGCACAGGTAATTTAATTTTCCCCCGAACACGCGGTTTCACAGAAAATCCGTTGTGTTTATCCCACTCAGAGTCCACCATGACACGTAATGATGCTTTTGCAGGTTTATTTGGGTCGGTTTCGCCTAACCAATCGTTAATGCCATTTGACCAATGATGTAATTTATTTTGTACATTTTGATGTTGTTTATCCACCCAGTTGGTATCTTCAGCTAGCGCATTAGCACTAACAGCCACACCAAGCTCGGTGATAATAAGAGAAGATGTTTTCATAGCCAATTCCTTTGATTCGCAACTTTCCCATCATAATAAAGCAAAAAGCGGTTAGATTTCATTAGGAATTTGCAAATTTTACCGAGATACATAGAGAACAAGGCATAGTTGCGCTATGATAGCGCATCATTTTTCATTTAGACTCATTATGCAACTAGATTTAACACAAATTGATTGGAAGCCAACCGCTTCTATCGAGAACTTACTTAAACGCGCAGAAATTATGCGCCAAATTCGCCAATTTTTTACCGATCGTGGCGTATTAGAAGTTGAAACACCAGTCTTAAGCGAATTTTCGGTGACCGATATTCATCTTTCCACCTTCAGCACACAATTTTTAGCGCCTTTCGCTAGTGAAGCAAAAACGCTACATCTGATGACTAGCCCAGAATATCATATGAAACGCTTATTAGCGGCAGGTTCAGGGGCAATCTTTCAGTTGTGCAAAGTCTTCCGTAATGAAGAGGCTGGCCATCGCCATAATCCTGAATTCACGATGCTAGAGTGGTATCGTCCTTATTTTGATATGTATCGTTTAATTAATGAAGTGGACGATTTACTGCAACAAATTTTAGATTGCCCACCAGCAGAATCCTTTAGTTATCAATTTGTCTTCCAAACCCATGTTGGTATCGACCCGCTCTCTGCCACTAAAGCCCAGCTTGTGGAAAAAGCACGTAAACATGGCTTGCAATGTGAAGATGATGAAATGCGCGATACCTTGTTACAATTTCTCTTTAGCGAAGTCGTAGAGCCAAACATTGGTAAAACTTGCCCAATAGCCGTTTATCACTTCCCTTCTACTCAAGCGGCATTGGCACAAGTGAGTTCAGAAGATCACCGAGTTGCCGAGCGCTTTGAGTTCTATTATCAAGGATTAGAACTGGCTAACGGCTTCCATGAATTAAGTGATGCACAAGAACAAATGCGCCGATTTAACGCTGATAATTTAGAACGGGAAAAAATGGGCTTGCCACAACAACAACTTGATAGCCGTTTTCTGGCAGCATTAAACGCAGGCTTGCCAAATTGCTCAGGCGTCGCGCTAGGTGTCGATCGCTTGATTATGTTAGCCCTTGGAGCAAAAAGTATTGAAGAAGTGATCTCATTTGGTATCGATCACGCATAAACACAAGCGGTCTAATTTGCAAAATTTTTCGGTATTATGTAGCAGTTGCATAAAGAGCTAAAAATCATCTTACCTGCAGTAAAAATCAATGCCCTTAGCTCAATAAGGGCGTTTTCCTTTTCTCAATTTAACCGATTTTCCTAAACATATCTTCTATTTCCCTTATTACAGCCGTAGCTCATCCGCTCACCCTTGTTTCACGAATTGATGACTAATGCCAAAGGTGATACACAGTTGGGCATAGGAATACCTAATAACTTACCCAAGTTGCTAGTATTTTCATAAATATAATCGTCAAAATTATTCATTGTTGACTTCTTAAATATCAATCTTTTTAAAATCATAATAAACTTGATCAAATAAATTATTTAAATCTTCTTTCTTTAATAAACTCATTTATTCATACCTATTAAATATTTAAGCTCTTTAACTACTCCTTGAATCTCATGAATATTTATCTCACAAGAAAAAACTCTATTTATTTGATTTTTATGATATGTAAAGAATGGAGCATCAACAATCTTCCATGTTAAATAGGTCTTATCATTATACATATAAATATATATAATGAATCTTCTTGTTTTTTGAAAACCCTAAAAAACGATAAAGAAAACGTTTTCAGGAGCACATAATTCTTTGAACTATTTAAATTCTTATGATAAGATGGAGATGCTAAAGAGCTTAGAAAAAATTTGTATTTAAAAATTGCAAATGTCTCTCTTACCAACATATGTAAATATAAAACTTTGTTAGATCTTGCACTGATAGGAAAAACTTGTGTATATCCAATTTTTTTTGCAATTTGCATTGACCTGAAAATATGAAAATCATTTGTCAAAATGCCTATAGTCTGCGGCTTGTCCTCTACCTCAAGCACCGGACCCATATCATTTATTATTGTAATATCTGTACTTCTCTTTATATCGGCACTGTATTTGTCAATAAGCGCCTTTGAATATATTAAATTTTCTCTTGTATTATGTGACTGTGTTTCAACCAAAATATTATTTCTGTCTATACCGTTTTGTATCAGGTAATCCGCCATTACTACAGACTCTACTTTACCGTCTCTTCCGGTTCCGCCGCTTATAACTATTATAGTATCGGGATTGTTATCAATATATTCTATAGCTTTATCAAGCCTGTACTTACATTCGCTTCCCTTTTTTTCCAAATCCGGCTTTGTGCCGAGAACAATCAAAAAATCCAGTCCCGGTTCATCGTTATCCGGCAACGAAAGGCTTATGGCTATAGAAGTTATAACAAAAATGAGAACCCCAAGAGTCGCCAAAGTATAGACAGATACCACAGACCACAATGGAATTCTCTTATTTAGATAAAATTTGATCAGTTTGCCTAAAGCAAAAAATACAAATGCAAATCCATACCATATATAACTTTGTAATTCCACAAAGCCTGTCATAGAAATAACAATTGTTCCATATATCCCACATAATACCGCCAGTATAAATGCAAACATTATACCTCCACTACTGTCTTTCGGGATTATAAACTCTCAGTATATCTCCTTCTTCCACTACCTGCTTATCAAATGTCACCTTCAAAAGCTGTAAAGGATGCGGAGCGCTCTCCATCTTCTCATCCTTGTCATTCTCTATAGATTCCACCTTCAGTGATATATTCTCACCGTTTTTCTTCATAACTTCTATATTGTCACCTACAAAGAATCTGTTCTTTTGATTAAAGATTGCTCTGCCCTCTTTATCTACTTCATTCACGGTACCTATATAAATATAGTTTTTTACATAGGTGTTGCTGTCATATATCTGTGTATCGCTGTCAGGCTTACCGAAGAAAAATCCTGTGGTAAACTCTCTGTAGGTACACTTTCCTATCTCGGACTTGTACCACTCAAGATTTTCTTTGAAAGTTTCTTCAGACTTAAGGTAGTCGTCTATAGCCTTTCTGTATGTCCTTGCCACTGTAGCCACATAGAGCGCCGTTTTCATTCTGCCCTCTATCTTAAAGCTGTCAATGCCCGCTTTAATCAAATC
>QWCW01000609.1_pt1 | contig 14899 bp, 8 predicted proteins | sample 1972691 | NCBI WGS metagenome assembly QWCW01 (sample SAMN09866698, study PRJNA288562) | Human oral metagenome isolate pre2_saliva, whole genome shotgun sequencing... | reverse complement strand
ACCGGAACGATGCGCCGCGTAGGCGCGCTCATACTCGCGCACCGCCTGCGCGCGCATCGCCGCAATACGCTCGGCAATCGCCACAGCCTCCTCGCGGTCGGAGTCGTGGTAGGTCAAATCCACGCGCCCCACCATGCCCGCGGCAGCCTGCTCAAAGGCGGGCGAACCGGGCTCCCCCACCAGGGCGCAGCGCGGGCGCAGATCAGGCACCTGAGCGGCGGTAATATCGCCGTCGGCGGCACGCACCCACTCGGGTACTTCCTTCAGCTTCTCCGCCACATGGTTCGCCGCGTTCAGCACCGAAATATCGTTACGCCACGCAATGGACAGGAACAACGGCTGGGCGTGCTCGGTCGGGAAATGACGGTAGAAGCTGAACATCTGGCCGTCCGAAGCACCACGGAAACCGTAAATCGACTGCTTAGGGTCACCCACAGCCATCACCGGATGAGCCGGAATACCCTGTGCCTCATCGGCACCGTAAATCGAGGAGAACAAGCTCATCTGCGCGTGCGAAGTGTCCTGGAATTCGTCCAGCAGAACCACCTTGAAACGGGCGCGCTCGCCCTCGCGGATCGCCGGGTCAGCCTCCGCAATGCGGGCGGCAAAACGCATCAGGTCACCGAAATCCAGCACCTGCATGCGCGCCTTCACGCGGGCGTAGCTCATCGCCATGCGCGCGTACACTCGGCGGTTCCGCAGCAGACGCTGAACCTTCAGAATGTCCTTCTCAGTCTTCGTCTCACGGCGAGGCTCGGGCACCGCCGCATACGCCGCCAACTGCTCGGTGCAGAAGTCAATAACCTCCTGCGGCTCAACCAGGTGCTCCGCGCACTCATCAGAGAGCTGCAGCAGCTGGTTAATCATGGTCGCCGCAGACACCGGCACGCCGTCCTGATCGAGGGGTAGCTCCCCCTCCCAGTACTGCACAATCTGCGCGGCAAGCTGCCACTTCTGCGCGTCTCCAAGCATCTGCGCGTCCTGCTCCACACCCAGGCGCAGACCGTACTCCTTGACCAGGTTATTCGCGTAGGAGTGGTAGGTGAGCACGGTTGGATCAGCGATGCCCTCGCGTAGCTCCTCGTCGGTCGGGGCGATGCGGCGGCTACGGCGCAGCGTGTTCAGACCGGCACGCATACGGCTTCGCAGCTCGGTTGCCGCCTTGCGGGTGAAGGTCACGCCGAGCACCTCTTCGGGGCGCACAAAACCGTTGTCGACCAGCCAAATCACGCGGTCGACCATGGTCGCGGTCTTACCCGAACCCGCACCCGCAATAACGAGGGTTGGGGCGGGGCCCGCCTCAATCATGCGGATCTGCTCGGGGGTCGGCTTCTTACCGTCGGCGCCGTTGAGCATCTCGGCAATGTCAAGGGCACTGCGGTAGCCGGTAGGCTTCAGCGCGGGGTTGTTCCCGGCGGCTTCTGCCGAGAAGAGCGTGCCGTCGGGTAGCTGCCAGCTATTGTGCTCGCACCACTGGGCGGGGGTGAGCATGCCGGCGCCAGAACCGGGGTGAGTAGCGCCGTATGCGCCAGAGTCAGTCATGATTCCTCTTCCTCATGGGTCATTCTCATGGGAGGTTCAGGGTGAGTGATATCGAAAGTAAGGGGGGGGTACGCGACTACTAGGGCTGCGTCACCTGGCGGCCACGCGTACAAATCGGGCAGATTTCCGGCAGGCGGCACCCGTAGCCGCCCTCACGGTGACGAGCCTGCACCTGCGAGCCAGCAATCAGCTCCGCGGCGTGCTGCACCAGCTCAGCCGCCCACGAATCGTGCTCCGTCAGGGCGGGCTGAACCTGCAGGCGAGTCTTGCTCTCATCGTTCACGCCCGAGGCGCCCAGCTGCACGAGCGCCGCGCCTCCGGAACGACCCGTATAGCCGGTGTACTCCAGCTCCTGGGGGCGGGCATCCGGTAGCGGTTCGCCCGCCTCCAGGGCGGCGGCTTCGGCGCGGTAACGCTCCTCCAGCTGCTCACCTGCGCCAGCCTCCACCGCAATCTGGTAGGCGGCAAGCTGCGGATGCGTCTCCATCTCCGCACCGGTCGGCTTAGACTTGCCGGTTTTCAGATCAACAATGGCGTAGCGGCGGGTACCGTCCTCCGCCGGGGCGGTACCCTCGAGGCGGTCCACGCGGCCGGTGAGCAGTGCATCCAGCTCGCCGACTTCACCGGCGGGGTCGAAGGGCACGGGCACACGCACCGAGAAGGAGCCTTCAACACCGAGGTTCTGCCAGCCGGCGTCACCCATGTGCTGACGGTAGTAGTAGCTCAGGCGCAGAATCATGCGCTTGGCACGCTCGTAGAGGGCGTAGGATTCCCAGGGCACGCGCTCGCGGTACTCTTCGTCAGTTTCGTCCTCCTTGCGGGCGGGCACGCCGAGGGAGCTAATGCGCTCGTCGAGGGCGGTTTGGAGCTCTTCGAGGGTGCCGGTCGGGTACTCTTCGGCGATGGCGTGAATGAGCGTGCCGAGGGAGCGGGACAGGTCGGTTTGGGCTTCCGCGCGGGCGGCGGAAACCAGCCAGTCCAGCGGGGAGCTGTGAATGGTTTCCAGGCGCGAGGGCGAGAGCGCAATGGTGCGGCGGCCGGGGTTTTCGGCAGGCTCTTCGGCGTAGCTTTCGCCGTCTTCGCCGTAGTTTTCGTCCAGCTCAGCGTGGTCTGCCGGGCTGTGCGCAAAGAGCAACTCCGTGCTCGAAAGCGGCAGCAGACCCCACCACTCGTCGGGTGCGGCGCCGGGCGCCTGCGCATTCGCCAGGCGCGCCAGAGTGCGGGAGGCGGCATCGAGTCGGTACGCGGAAGCCTCCGGGGTGGGCGCTTCTTCCTCCGGTGCGTTGTGCCCCTGTGCGCCGTGCTGAGCGTCTTCGGCACGCATGGCGTTCAGCGACTCCTCAACGAGGGTGCGGCGAAGCTCCGCCACGAGGGAACGCAGGGTGGCGGGGCGGCGCACGCGGGTGATGGGCACCTCCGTGGAGTCGCCAACCGCGTCGGTGGGCAGCACGAAGTCGAAGAACTCGCCGGGTGCCTGATCGTCATTGCGTACGGCGGTGAGCACGAGGCGGGTGCTGGCTCGGGTGGCGGCGACGGCGAACATGCGCAGCTCGTCGTGGCGGGTGTCGCGCACGCGTTCGGGGTAGCTGCGGATGCGGGTGGGCGGCACAGGTTGCTCACCCTCCCCCGCCTGCTGTTCTGCCTGCTGGGCGCGCTGGCGGAGGCGCGCATCGCACAGGTCCACAAGGTCGCCGGTGCTCAGCAGGGAACCGCGCACGGTGGTGTTGGGCCAGGTTCCTTCCTGCAGACCGCATACATATACGGTGCGCCAGGACTGACCTGCGGCGAGCGCGGGGGTGAGAATCTCGACCGCGTCTTGGCGTACGCCGCGGGCGGCGAGGGTGTCCATGGGCAGGTCCTGCGCGTCGATGAAGTCGAGGAACTGCTCGGCACCGGCGCCGCGCATCTGCTCGTCGAATCGGTCGGCGGCTTCGAAGAGACCGATCATGGCGCGGTGCACGGCGCGTCCTACGCCCTCTTCGGGGAGGGTTTCGGGGTGTAGCAGTGCACCGAGGAGCAGGTCGTCGCTGGGGCGGTGGCCGCCGCTTTGCAGTTCGATGGATCGTAGCTGCTGGCGGAGTCGTCGCACGTCCATGCTGGATGCACCGCCAAGTCGGGAAGTGAGCAGGGTGATGGCGCTCTGCGCACCACCGAGGGGGTTAGCGCGGCTTTCTTCGGCGATGACGTCGTCGAGGCTTCGACGCATGAGCTCTTCAGCTTCGGTTGCGCTGAGGGCCTCGTAGCCGCCGCGCTCCCCCGCCTCCGTACCTTCTGCGTCTTCTGCGGCGGGCATGTGCACGGCGGGGTTGAGCGCCTTCTCGCCGCGCTTGCGGGCGTAGACGAGCAGGCTGAGCGCATCGAGGAAGGGACGTACGGCGGGCTCGTCGCGCACCGGCACGAGCGCCGCGGAGGTACGCGAGGGAATACCGTTCGAGGAGAGCACGCGGCGGATGCGCGCCACGTCCGCGCTGTTGCGCACAATGATGGCGGACTCGCGGTAGGGGTGGTTGCCGTAGATGCGTTCTTCGAGCAGCATTTGGGCGATGAGGTTCGCCTCGTCCTGAGAGCTGGAGAGCGCATACTTATACACACCGGCGGGTGCGGTGCGGTAGTGTGCGGGGTCGAGGATTTTGCCGTCAGCGCCCAGGTGCAGCAGCGGTTCGTCAGCGGCGCCCCAGGTGAGGGCTTCGTCGGCGGGGGTGGTGTTGATGCGTCCGAAGGTTGCGGGCGCGCTGTTCTTTGCGCTGCCCTTTGCCCCCTCCTGCGCACCGTTCTTCGCCCCTTCTTGCTCAGCGGTGAGCGGCACGAACCGGGTGTAGCGCGGCAGGCGGCGGCGAATGTCCGCCACGAGCGGCATCATGAGTGCGGGCAGGCGGTACGAGGTGGTGAGCGTGCGGGTGCGCATGCTCGGGAAGCTTGCCTGCAGGGTGGTGACGAGATCGGGGCGGGCGCCACGGAAGCCCTGGACCACGGCTTCGTCGCTGTAGGTCATGACAACCCGAGGGCCTTCAGCGAAGAGGTCGGGGTGGGTTTCGGTCAGGTGCGCGGCGTCTGCGGGGGCGACTTCTGCGGCGATGAGGCGCAGCAGCCGGTATATAGAGGGGCTGAGTTCCTGCACGTCGTCAATGAGGATCAGGTCGTAGCGGCGGCGTTCTTCGGCGAGGAATTCGGGGGCGCGCAGCAGTAGCCGGCAGGCGTCGTTGATGAGTACTGCCGGGTCGTAGGCGTTTTTGGCGCGGAGGGCTCGCACGGCACGGTATTCGGTGTGCAGTTGGGCGAGGGCGTGCCAGGCGGGCTGGTTGTGTTCGGTGGCGAGGGCGTGTACGTCTTCGGCGGTGAGGTCGTATTCTGCCATGCGGTCGAAGAAGTCGCGGATTTCGTGGCGGAATCCGCGGGTTGCGAGGGCGTCGCGGAGCACGTCGGGCCAGGCGGGGCCGGGGGCGATGCCTTCGGCGTGGTTGGCGAGTAGTTCGCCGATGATGACGTCTTGTTCGGGGCCGGAGAGGAGTTTGAGGTTGCCTTCTACGCCGCTGAGTAGTCCTCGGGTTTGGGCTCGTTTGAGCAGGTCGAAGGCGTATGCTGCCCAGGCGCGGGTGGGTGCTACGGAGAGGCTGCGGTCGCTGGATGCGGCGATGGTGTCTCGCATGCGGGTTGCGGCGGTGCGGGTGGGTGCGAGGATGAGCAGGCGGGCGGGGTCGCGCCCGTCGGCGAGGTAGCGCAGGGCGCGTTCGGTGAGGTGGTGGGTTTTACCGGTTCCGGGGATGCCGGTGAGAAGTTGGGTTGTCATGGTTTCAGTCTATCGGCTGTAGCGCGGTTGTACCTTGTGGGCGGTCATGTGGGCTCGTCAGCTGCTTATGTGCCGCCTCGGTGACTTAATATGCCGCTCCCAGGGCTTAATATGCTGCTCCGCCGAGGGCTTATCCACAGCCGCGTAACGACCGGGCGCGCGCCTGCACCGCCGCTGGGTTAGTCTTATAGCATGACCTGGATGAACGGCCTGCGCGCCACTTTTGACCTTGAAACCACCGGTGTGGACGTCACCACCGCCCGCATCGTGACTGCTTCCCTGATCCTGCTGGACCCTCAGGGTAATGTGGTGCGCCGTGGCGAGTGGCTGGCTGACCCCGGCGTTGAGATCCCCGCCGGTGCCGCCGCCGTGCACGGTATTACAACCGAGTACGCGCGTGAGCACGGCCGTCCCGCCCGTGAGGTCGTGTGGGAGCTTGCCGGCGCGATTGGTGCGCTGAACCTTGACGGTGTACCGATTATTGCGTTCAATGCCGCCTACGATTTTTCGGTGCTGCACCACGAGATGCTGCGCCACAATATTGCCAACGGTGAGCTGCCGCCGGGTGTGGTGCTCGACCCGTACGTTCTGCATAAGCATGTGATTCCGCGTAAGCGCGGCAAGCGCACCCTGGAGGTTCTTGCCGCCGAGTACGGTGTCTCCCTAGAGAACGCGCACACCTCCGCTGATGATGCCCTGGCGGCGGAGCGTCTGCTGGTGAAGCTGACCGAGCAGTTCCCCGAGGTCCTCAACGTGGATGCGCACCAGCTGCACGAGCAGCAGATTCAGTGGGCGGCGGAGCAGGCGGCGAGCTTCCAGGCGTGGTTGCGTACGCAGCCGGGTAAGGAATCTGAGGTCATTGACGGCCGTTGGCCTGTGCGCCGATAAAACTGCGCCGCTAAAACCCTAGGTAGCGCCCCAATTACTTCTCCTTTACTGACGGGCTGACACTATCCCCGTTTGGGCTTCTCCCCTATGCTAGATAAGGAACCACACCTACACGAATAGCACGTGAATAGCACGACCCGGAAGGCCTCTCATGGATGATCAGCCCCGCACTACCGAGCCGTACCCTGACACTAATACGCGCAGTATTTATCTGGGGTCTACCCGTCTGGCGCATGAGCACCTGGTGGCGCAGTCTCAGGTGGTGCTCCGCCTGGGCCGCATCCTGATGAAGTCGGGTGCGAGCGCCTACCGTATTAAGGCGTCGATGGCGCGTTTGGCGAAGGCTGTGGGGTTGAAGGAGCATCACGCGCAGGTGACCTTCACCGAGATTTCGACTTCTTCGTACACTGACGGTAATTTCCGTACCGAGGTCGCTGAGCAGCGCACGATGGGCATTAACGCTCATAAGCTGGATCAGTTGGGTAAGTTCATTTCTGAGCTTCCTGAAAAGATCACCCCTGCGGAGGCGAACGCCGAGCTTGACCTTATTGATTCGGCGAAGCCTCTGTACACCCGCTGGATGTTGGCGCTGGCGTCGGCGGTGGCGTGTGCCGGGTTCGCGTTCCTAAACCGTGGCGGTCTGGTGGAGTGCACGGTGGTGTTCTTCGCGGCGGGTGCCGGCCAGTTTTTGCGTTCGACTCTGCTCAAGCGCGGGGTGAGCCATTTGGCAACGTGGATGGCGTGCGGCTTCCTGGCGGCGGGCCTGTACATTGCGCTTGTTAATGTGCTGGTCGCGGCGGGTTGGATTAGCCCGAACCATATGATTGGTTTTATTTCGTCGGTACTGTTCTTGGTGCCCGGTTTCCCCATGGTGACGGGCATGCTCGATATTTCCCGCATGGACTTTTTGGCGGGTATTTCGCGTCTAACCTATGTGGGTTTGTTGTTGCTGAGTGCGTCGTTTGCGGTGTGGGTTTTGGGTTCGCTCTTCCACCTGCCGTTGGCGGCTCCTGCGCCTCTTAACCTGGATCCGACCCTGTATTTGGTGTTGCAGGTGCTTTCCTCGGGTGTTGCGGCGGCTGGCTTCGCGATGCTTTTTGCCGCTTCCCCAGTGGCGTGCGTGTGGGGTGGCGTGATTGCTGCGGTGGCGAACCCCATCCGTATTCACATGGTTGAGGCTGGTATGCCCGCGCATATGGCGGCGACGATTGCCGTGTTTGGTGTGGGTATTTTGGCTGAGATTGTGGCGCCGCTGCATCAGCGCAAGTACACCCGTATTTCCCTGTCGGTTCCGGCGGTGGTGACGATGGTTCCGGGTGTTCCGTTCTACCGTTCGATGTCGCATTTTGCTAGCGGTGACATGTACTCGGCGGCAAGCGGTTTCGTGCAGTCCCTGCTGATTTTCATGGCGTTGGGTATGGGCCTGGCCTTCGTGCGTCTAATCTTCGACAAGAACTGGCTGTTCGATCAGGACACCCAGGTTCTGAACCGCCTGGATACCGACCGGCACCTGCGTTAGCGCGTTGCGCGTCCTCTCTGTTCCCTAACTTGTCTGTTGTGTTTTATCGTCACCTTTCGGTACGTTCAGGTGCTTGTCACCTGCGGTTCATCTGTAGCGCCTATGATGGTTAGGTACGGGACGCTAGTGGCGTGCGGGCTCCGTTGCCTGGTGCGCATCGTCCCTTGTAATTCTTTAGTTCGCCGTCTCTGTTGAAAGGCACCGATACGATGACTCCTTCCTCTACCCACCCGCTGCACCACGAAGCCAGCGAGAAGCTGTTTGAGCGTTCTCGCGCGGTGATTCCCGGCGGCGTGAATTCCCCGGTGCGTGCTTTCAATTCTGTGGGCGGCACCCCCGCGTTTGCCGCGAAGGCTAAGGGCGCGTACCTGTACGATGCGGACGGCAACGAGTACGTTGACCTGGTCTGCTCGTGGGGCCCGTCGATTCTGGGTCATGCGCATCCTCAGGTTGTTGAGGCGGTTCAGCAGGCGGCTGAGCGCGGCCTGTCCTTCGGTGCGGCGAGCGCGCCGGAGGCTGAGCTGGCTGAGCTGGTGGTCAACCGTATTAACGCGGCGATTCCTGGCGCTATTGATCAGGTGCGTATGGTGTCGACCGGTACTGAGGCGACCATGACTGCGATTCGTCTGGCGCGTGGTGTGACTGGTCGCGACAAGATTATTAAGTTCGCGGGCTGCTACCACGGTCACGTGGATGCGCTGCTCTCTGAGGCTGGTTCGGGTGTGGCTACCCTGGCACTGCCGGGTTCTGCTGGCGTGACTGCCGCAACCGCCGCGGAGACCATCGTTCTGCCCTATAACGACCTGGACGCTGTACGTGAGGCGTTCGCGAACCATGAGGGTCAGATTGCCGCGATTATTACTGAGGCGGCGCCCTGCAACATGGGCGTGGTGACCCCCGAGCCCGGTTTCAACCGTGGCCTGCACGAGATTGCTCACGCGAACGGTGCGCTCGTCATTTTTGATGAGGTGCTGACCGGTTTCCGTGTGTCTTCGGCTGGTTACTGGGGTTACGCGGCTCCCGAGGATGGCGGCTGGGTTCCCGATATTTTCACGTTCGGCAAGGTCATTGGTGGCGGTATGCCCATCGCTGCCCTGGCCGGTAAGCGTGAGGTCATGGAGCACCTGGCACCGGTCGGCCCGGTCTACCAGGCGGGCACCCTCTCCGGTAACCCGCTGTCCGTCGCGGCGGGTATTACGACCCTGACCCTCGCTGATGCCGCCGTTTACGCGCACCTGGATTCGCGTAGCGCCCAGCTGCAGCAGGCTCTGACCGAGGCGTTCAACGCCGCCGGTGTGGACCACTCCATCCAGAGCGCCGGTAACCTCTTCTCGGTCGCGTTTGGCACCTCTCAGGAGGGCGTGCACAACTACGCCGACATCAAGGCGTCGGCAACCAGCCGATACAACGCGTTCTTCCACTCCATGCTCGAATCCGGCGTGTACCTGCCGCCGAGCGCGTTCGAGGCGTGGTTCGTTTCTGCCGCCCACGACGATGAGGCGATGGACCGTATCATCTCGGCTCTTCCGGCTGCCGCAGCTGCTGCCGCATCCGCGTAAGGGTTCGAGAGACGTAAGGAGGTGAGCCGCTCATGGATTTGAGCGCTCTGGGACTGCCTATGGAGCAGCTACGCGACGTGTGGCTGATCGCCTTCATGGTGTACCTGGGCTTGTGCCTGCTGGTGGATATCGCCTACCCGGTGCCCATCAAGAAGGAGAAGGCAGCCGAACTGTACCTTGAGGTATCCGGCTCGCCCGTTGATGAGGCGCGCCGCGCCACCGCGGAACGCACCGCGATGGGTGCGCCGCTGAGCTCCTCCCGCAAGGGTAGCGCCACGAAGAAGGCGAAGAAGAAGCTGGATTCTATTGAGGGCGCCGGCGTGTTTAGCGGCTGGTTCCACGCGGTCATGTACCTGTGGGGCTGGATTGTGGCGGTCTCCACTTTCAGCCTGTACTGGGATATTGTGTATGACGGCGTTGTACTGCCGGCGCTGCTTCTGCCGTTCCTCATGGTGTACCTGGGTGCGCGTATTGGCCGCCGTCAGTGGCGTGCAGTTCGCGGATACAGCAAGGACGACCGTGTGCTGGGCATGCCGCGCATCTACTCGGCGACGCTGGGTAAGCTGAGCGCACCGTTCCGTGTGCGCGGCACGGTGCCGGGTGTAGAGCCGATCCGTGACGACCGCACCGCCTACTGGATCCTCGGCGGTATTGCGTTCCTGCTCGCCTCGGTCTTCCTGGTTTCGTTGGCGGGCTGGAGCATTGACGAGGATTGGGAAGCGATCTATATCGGTCACGCATCCTGGTTCTTGCTGGCGGCGGGCGTTCTGCTGATTATCATATTGCTGATGCGTAGCCGCGATTACGTGCTGTACAACCCGGATTCGTTCCAGGCTGGGCGTCTGCTCCTTCCGGCGAAGTCCCGCCCCTACTCTGAGGTTCGCGCATTCCGTGTGTACCCGAAGAACCCGGACGCTATCAAGCTGAACCCGAAGGACGCGAGCCAGTGGACGCTGGAGATTCTGCTCCCCGGCGGCCGCAAGCACGACTATTCGCTGAATGAGCACCAGATTGATTGTTTGGTGGCGCAGATTGCGTTCAATATTGAGCAGGGACGCTGGGCGCAGCTGGATTCGCCGGCGGACCGCGAAATGTTGGCGAAGTACTTCGTGGACGGCCGCGTAATCTGCACGACCATGGGGTATAAGCCTGCCGGTAAGCATGCGGAGGAGGCGGCACGCCGCGCATCCTTCCAGAAGGCTCAGTACAAGTAAACCGGTACGCTCTTATACCGCGAGAAGCCACATGTGTTTCGAGAAGCCACGTTTTATGTTGCTTTTCGAAACACATGTGGCTTCTCAGCACCGTAGACACACCATCACCGATACCCGTAGAGAGGACAACTCATGGAGCTCAGCGCTTTGGGGATACCCCTAGAGCCGGTACGCTACATATGGCTCATCGCCTTTATCGTTTACATAGGGTTATGCGTAGTGCCCGCTATCACCCATCCGGCAACCATCACCACGGAGAAAGCAAAAGAGCTCTACATCGCCCGTTACGGCTCTCCCGTCAACAAGGCGATGAGGTATGCCGAACGTCGCTCCCTGGAGGGTAACCCGCTGCCAAAACATAAACTGCGCTCTAACCTCACCCGTGCCCGCAAAGAAATCGATAGCGTCTACGGTATCTCCTCGATTGAGGCTTGGTTCCACGTGCTCATGTATGTGTGGGCATGCCTTGTCGCACGGTCCATCTTTCGTCTGTACACAGATATTGCCCATAATGGCATTCTGCTACCGGCTCTGTTGTTGCCGTTCTACATGGTGTTCGTGGGTGCACGTTCGGGTCGCCGCACCTGGCGCAAAGCCCGAAGCATCGATACGGATGACACGACAGCCGGGTTGCCTCAAATCTATAGCGCAGCATTGATGCGTCTCAACCTTTTTGCTGTGCCGAATGGGGCTCATCCTCAAGCTAAACCGGTTCGGGCAAAGAATGATTTCTACGTTGAAACCCACTTTGTGTTGGTTGTGGCTCTCATCGTCTTCTTCTATTCGCTTGTCGGTTGGACAGTTCTAGGTGTTCAGCCAATGCCCATTGGTGGAGCTTCCATAACGCTGGCAATTGTTACCACCGTAACTGTAGTAACTCGGTGGGTTTATATGAGGCGGTACCTGCTGTTCAACCCCGATTCGTTCTATATCGGGCGGCTTTTCCTCCCCGCGAAGAAGTACCGTTACACCGATATTGTGGAGTTCTGTGTCTTCCCGAAGAACCCCGAACAGATCAAGCCGACCTTCTACGAGCCATCGCAGTGGCAGATAGAAATCAAGGTGCCGTCCAAGATCCCGCCGAACCTCGCCAAGCGCATCCCGTGGCTGCGCAGGCATATTGTGGCGGTGCACGATGAGCGGGTCGTCTGCCTCACCTCCCAGGTTGCCTTCTACCTGGAGCAGGAACGCTGGGCCGACCTGCGCTCCCCCGCCGACCGTGAAAAGCTCGCGGAATACTTCACCAACGGCAACATTGTGTGTACCTCCCTCGGGTACAAGCCCGTCAGCGAAGAACCGGAAGAACAAGCATAAACGGCGAGAAGCCACATGTGTTTCGAGAAGCCACCAAAGACGTGGCTTTTCGAAACACATGTGGCTTCTCAGCGTTCAAGGAGGGAGGGGGTTAGGCGTCCAGCTCGCGGAGCCAGCCCGCCGCCTCCGTACCGTAATAAGTCAGGATGACGTCAGCACCGGCGCGGTGAATCGAACGCAGCGACTCCAGCACCACAGCCTTACGGTCAATCCAGCCGTTCGCCGCAGCCGCCTCAATCATCGCGTACTCACCCGACACCTGATACGCCGCCACCGGCACGGGCGAGAACTCGGCAACCTCACGCACAATATCCAGGTAGCTGCCGGCAGGCTTCACCATCACCATATCCGCGCCCTCCTCCAGGTCAGCGCGCACCTCCAGCAGCGACTCGCGGCGGTTCGCCGGATCCTGCTGATACGTCTTGCGGTCGCCCTTGAAGGTCGACTCCACCGCATCACGGAACGGGCCAAAGAACGCCGAAGCGTACTTCGCCGAATACGCCAGAATCGACACATCCTCGAAGCCTGCCTCGTCCAGGGCGGCACGCATCGCAGCAATCTGGCCGTCCATCATGCCCGAGGGCGAGACGGTGTGCGCACCCGCGCGAGCCTGCGAAACCGCCATCTTGCAGTACAGTTCCACGGTCTCGTCATTATCCACCACGAGCGTGCCGTGGCCGTCATCGACCAGCACACCGCAGTGGCCGTGGCTCGTGAACTCGTCCAGGCAGGTGTCGGCCATGACCACCAGGTCGTCGCCGAACTCCTCACGGCACACGGCAATCGCGCGGTTCAGGATGCCCTGCGGATCCCACGCGGTCGAGCCGACCTCGTCCTTATCCTCATCACGAGGAATACCGAACAGGTCAATGCAGCGGATGCCCGCCTCGTACGCCTCACGCACAGCGGGAATGATGCTCTCCAGGGTGTGCTGGTACTGGCCGGGCATGGAACGAATCGGCTGCGGCTCGGTGATGCCGTCGCGCACGAAGAACACCTGAATCAGCTGCGCGGGGCGCAGAGTGGTCTCAGCGACGAGGGAGCGCATGGCTGCGGTGGTGCGCAGGCGGCGCGGGCGGCGGGTGAGGTTCATGATCTCTCCTGAAAACTCGATAAAAATATGTGGTCTTAGTAGATGAGGGATGCGCCTACATGAGGGATACAGCGGCGCGCGCCAAATCCTGCGGTGACGGCGAATCGGCCTGCACGTAGCGCAGGTTCAGGGCGCGGCATGCGGAGGCGGTACTCGCCCCAATCGCCACCACCGGCGGCACGGATTCGGGCGGTAGCGCGCCGTCGAGTAGGGCGTGCAGGCGGGAGGGGGCGGTCGCCACGAGCACGGCCGGCGCGGGGGTTTCGGGGGCGCTCGCCTCAGATGTGTTGCCCTGCACGAGCGCGCGGGCGGCGCTGAGGCTCAACTCGCCGGGTGCTACCTGTTCGGCGGGCACCATGTCGTAGAGTACGCAGCGGTGGCTGTCCCAGCCCAGGTCTTTGAGGCCTTCGCGCAGGGTCGGGCGGGCGTTGGAGCCCTCCAGAACCAGCACGGCGGCGGGCTCGGTTGTAGGCTGCTCGAACTCCGCGAGCATACCCGCGGCGCTCTGCACCTGCGGCTGAAAGTCCGTATCCAGCCCCAGCTGAGCATGCACGGCGCGGGCGGTTGCCGCACCCACGCAGGCGACGCGCACTCCCCCACTCGCGCAGGCGCGGGCGAACTCCTCACCCCACAGTTCGGCGCAGGCGCGAACCGTGTTGGCACTCGTGAAGCTCACCCACGCGTAGTGACCGGAGGCGAGCGCCTCCAGCGCGGCGGCGTGCTCTGCGCCCGGTTCAACGGTGCGTGCCTGCTGTAGCGGTGCGAAGAGTACCCGGCACTCCCCCACCCCGTTCTGCGTGCATTCTTCGGCGAGGGCGCGCGCGAAGGCGGCTCCCTGGGCGGCGGAGCGGGTCAGCAGAACCGTGCGCGGGGGCTTAGTTTCTGGGGCCTCAGCTTGCGGGCTAGCGGCAGCCATGACCCCTACTTCGCCTCCAGACCAGCCAGGGCGGCGGCGCCCATCTGCAGCAGGTCTTCCGCCACGCGCACACCCAGGCGTTCGGCGCCGGGCACGTCCAGTTCGGCGGTTGCGGAGGTGTGGCGCAGCATGTCGGTGCCGTCCGGGGACGCCACCACAACGCTGAGCACCAGGTCGCCCTCAACCACCTGCGCGTACGCGCCGATGGGGGCGGCGCATCCGGCTTCGAGGCGGCGTAGCAGGGCACGCTCAGCGCTGACGGCGAGGCGGGTTTCGTGGTGGTTTGCGGCAATCAGGGCGCGGCCGAGAGCACGCACCGGGCGTGCCACCTCAGCATCGGACAGCACGGCGGGGTCCGGGTTCTCAAACTCGCTTTCGCGCACTTCCAGGGCGAGCGCGCCTTGTCCGGGGGCGGGCAGCATGCGGGTGGGGTCAAGGTACTCGGTGATGAGTTCTTCCTTGCCCAGGCGCTTGAGGCCGGAGACGGCGAGCACCACGGCGTCGCAGTCGCCGCTGCGTTCGGTGCCTACGCCGTGGTCGGCGCGTTCGGAAGTTTCAGCGTTCTGGCGGAGTACGACCTGCTTGCCGGCGTGCTCTTCAAGGCCCTTCACGCGGCCGATGCGGGTGCCCACGTTACCGCGAATGTCCACAATTTCAAGGTCGGGGCGCAGTGCACGCAACTGGGCGGCGCGGCGGGGTGAGCCGGTGCCCACGCGGGAGCCTTCGGGCAGGGTGTCGACGGTCAAGCCGTCGCGTGCCACAAGGGCGTCGCGGGGGTCTTCACGCTTGAGGGTTGCAGCGACCACCAGGCCGGGGCAGGGCGCGGAGGGCAGGTCCTTGAGAGAGTGTACTGCCATGTCCACGCGGTTTTCTTCGGAGGCGTTCTCACCGTCGAGCAGACGCTGGCGCAGTGCCGCGGCGAACACGCCGGTGCCGCCGAGGGTTGCCAGGGGGCCGGTGAGCACGTCGCCTTCGGTTTTGACGGTGCGCAGGGTGAAGTCCACGACCTCGGCATCTGCGGCGCCGTGGTGTGCCTGGTGTTCGGTGTAGAGGGAGGTGACGGTTTC
>QWCW01000520.1_pt1 | contig 14957 bp, 9 predicted proteins | sample 1972691 | NCBI WGS metagenome assembly QWCW01 (sample SAMN09866698, study PRJNA288562) | Human oral metagenome isolate pre2_saliva, whole genome shotgun sequencing... | reverse complement strand
AAAATATATGAGAACTGCTAATATCGAATTGAATACATTGTTCAATGCCGATGTCTTTGGCCTGAAAATGTACCAAGTTATTTTTTAATCATTACTTAAAAGGCGTAACTGCACACTATGTATATGGATTGACAGCAACACCGATTAGAAAAGACGGACACCAACCCATTATCTTTATGCAATGTGGACCAATCCGCTTTTCGGCAGATGCTACAAGTCAAAGGGCACAACAAGGTTTTCATCGCTACCTTATTCCTCGGTTTACATCATTCCGCCCCCTTACAGACGAGACGCAGAACATTAGTTCTTTATATCAGTCATTGGTGGAAGACGAAGTACGCAATAAGCTGATAGTGGATGATGTGTGTAAAGCTGTAGATGCTGGGCGTATTCCTATGATACTTACCAGTAGGAAAGCGCATGTAGAAGTGCTCTCGCAAAAGTTGCGCGACAAAGTGAAGAATGTAATTCAGCTTACAGGAACAGGCACTGCCAAGGAGAAAGAATCTGCACTTCAGCAATTAAGAGCAATGCCTGCAGAGGAACCGCTGGTGATAGTAGCCACGGGGAAATATGTTGGTGAGGGTTTTGATTATCCTCGGTTAGACACATTATTCCTTGCATTGCCCATCTCGTGGCGTGGACTTTTGGCGCAATATGCTGGTCGACTTCATAGAGAATACGCGGGAAAGAGAGATGTACGCATCTATGACTACATCGATCTTCACCACCCAGTTTGCGACAGTATGTATAAACGACGCCTGAAGGGTTATGCCTCTATTGGTTACACGGTTGTCAATCTTTCTTCGCCAACATTGTTTGATTCTTTACCCGACCTTGACCTATCAAGCAGCGAAGGACAAATCTTCAATGGTAGAACCTTCTTCTCCTCCTTTTGTAAAGACCTGCTCAAAGCCCAACACTCTATTATTATCTCCTCTCCTAAATTGTATCGTGTTCAGCAGAATAAACTTACCCATCTCTTTAAAGACCTGCTTGCAAATGGAATCAATATTATAGTCTTATCTAAACCATCAGATGAGCAAACTAACTTCCTAAAATCTCTTGGTATCACAATAAAAACAAATAAAATCCTCTCCCATTGCTGTGCCATCATTGACAAAACCATCGTTTGGTACGGCAGCGTCCATTTTCTCGGCTTCTCAACAGAAGAAGACAACATTATAAAACTAACAGACACCTCATTAGCTACCGAGTTGATTGGAGTGCTAATGGATAAAATTAACGGTTTCTTATCCTAAAATATATTTAATTCTATCCCCTTATCCTTGCCCCAACACTCGAAGAACTTGCATGGCATGGCTACGGTACTGACAGCCTACGTTCGCGGATGAATCTCTTCAAGACTTCCATGCTTTTTGCTGCTTATTGGGCTGTTTGGCATTTTCCCCTTGCAGGTATTAAGGGTTATTATCACGCTAATGTGGTGAGTGAGGGCTGGCTTTATAGTCTGAACTTCATCGTGAGTATCTTTCCTTTTGTTATCTTGATGAATTGGCTCTATTACAAAACAAATCGAAATATTCTCGTTGCTATTATCTTTCATATTACGGCAGGTTATTTCAATGAAATATTTGCAACTCACCCCGATAGCAAGTGCATACAGACGGTATTACTGCTTATCGTGTCTGTTATCATTGTGGTTAAAGAACGTCGACTGTTCTTTAACCGAGCGTTGGAGTAGAGTGTACTCACCATTTAATTGTTTGTTCCAAGAAAAATACGATTATTTAGGTATTAACTGCACTGGCTGGCAATCACCACGAAAGAACCAGCCAGTGTCTGTATTATACAACCAATATAATGCTTGATATGAACTTAATTAACGTGAATTCGTCGACCTCACGTTAAATTATAGATGATGTTAAAGGCTTATAGATAAAGATGAAATCTTAAAGAAATGCTCAATAAGACTGGTATGTTCATAAAAAGATGTACCTTTGTATTGTGAATAGTAGATAGTAAAGAGTTTCTATTACATATAACTTAAATTTTAGCTATGTTAGTCAACAAGGAAGAAAATATCGTACAATGTGCTGCCACATTAGCTTGTGAGTTACACAAAGGGCAGGTGGACAAAGCTGGGGTTGATTATTTCACTGGCCATCTCAGAGAAACATATATTCATCGTATAAAAGAGAATGCCCTTGCAACTGCCGTAAAGATGCACGACCTTACTCACAATATGGACCTTTCTCGAATTCCTAATCCAGCAAAGAAGGATTATGAACGTATTGAACGATACAAACAAGAGTATACTTATCTGAGCAAAGCCTAATAAGATAAACCTTAAACTTTAAGAAAGAATTAAAAGATTATGAACAAGATTCTGTGGAACTATTATAAGCAATCAGCCGATGGACAGAAAGCGATAGAAATGTTTGACCCTAATCCCGATGATGTATACAAGAATATAGAAGCTATCGCAACATTTGCACATAGATTGGATAGTGATTTTAATCCTCAGCAATTTGTAGAGTTTGTGTATATACATGAGATTAATTTCGTTGAACGAAATCTCATAGAGGAAGAGACTTTTACTCGTGACAGTTTTGAGCATTTTATTGACTCATACGACCTAATGGACTTTGAAGTTAAAGATGATGAAATCGTATGGTTAGGGAACAAATACATCATATCGGCAAATAAGTTTCGACTAAAAGCAGCAGCGGTAGATGCCTTATCTATGTATTTGTATTATTATGATTATTACTTTAAGCCTATCCTTCTTTCACATCGATTTGATATTATACAAAAGAGTTGTGATGCGCTTGGCATAGACTTACCACCAATACCTCGTTCTAAAGACTACAAGCAGTACCTTATGTATTACTATGATATATGCGGTATACTTAATGAATTCCAAAAAGACAATGAGCTAACAGATGCTGAACTCTGTGCATGCCTATATGATTACGGAGCAAGGGTACTCTTAGATACAGAGGAATTAACAACTGGAAAATTACCACAACCCACAAATGTATGGTTAACAGGAGCATCTGGTAATATTGATTTTAAGTTTCTTGATTCATTAGAAGAGTCGCAACCATCTACTACTTCTATTTGGGCTTGTAACGAAAGAACTCGTAGAGGAGATTTAGTTATTGTATATTGCACATCCCCACGAAGTTATATACATTCAATTTGGCGTGCAGATTCGATTGGCATATTCAATCCTTTTGATTATTACCATTGCAGAACTATTGTACGTGATGGTATTAAACTTCCAAAAATTACTTTTTCGGACTTAAAAGAAGATTCTTATTTCTCTCAGTTACCAATCGTACGAAAGAATTTGCAAGGTATAAATGGTATAAGGTTTTCTGCAAAAGACTACACAGAATTATTGCGATTAGTAAAGGAAAAAGGAGTAGAGAATGCAGATTATCCGCAACTTTATGCAGTGACTTCTATTGACTTTGGAGATATTATACATGAGAAGGACGTAGAAGAAAACATTCTCATCCCTATATTGAAACGAATTGGTTACAATGATTCTGATTGGACGAGACAGCTACAATTAAAGGCTGGAAGAAAGGAAAAGGCTATTCCGGACTTTGTATTTTTCCCACGTGGGACTACTCATTTTGAAAGTTCACCCTTAGTAATTGAAGTTAAGTTGGACATGTCTTCAATGATAGAAGAACAAAAAGCCTTCCGCCAAGCCTTGTCGTATGCCCGTATGTTACGCTCTAAACTAATGGGGATTTGTGATAAGGAACGACTTATTATATATGCATTAGACAATTCTGGACAATGTAATATAGATAAACCGATCTTCGATAACTATTGGCAGTCAATCTATTCTGATGAACTTATAGGGGCTACATTAAATCAGTTAATTGGAGTGGAAGTTATTAAAGGCTATATTTAAAAGAGTTTACATCGAGCAATAAACTCGGGATTATAAAGTTTAAAAAAGATTATAACACATACTGTATAAGCCCCTAATTTATTTTTTAATTCATTTGCTGTCATATTTAATACTTCATGTAGATAGTTGGATATTAGATGTTTGCAAGTAAAAAGGTCGTGATAGGAGTGACTGGAAAGTGAAATGGACTCGTTCAGACTCTGTTATATAGCGAGGGATAAGAGATTGACTTTGAGAAGATAGAACTCTCTTTTGGGAATGTTTAAGAGGCACGAGGAACGTGATAAAAGTTGGTAGTGAGATTGGAAAGAGGGGGATTATTAATTTTTAACGAGTGATGAATGATAAATAAAAAAAATATATTTACTTTTGTTACCACTAATGAAATTATCTTTTGGAAGGTCTGCAATTTTCTTTTGAAAGGTTCTCAATGGTCTTTTAAAAGGTACTCAGCGGTCTTTTGGAAAGGCATGTACTAATCTTTGAAAAGCTATTTAATCGTCTCTTAAAGGGAGAATTTATTTTCTTTTGAAAGGTTATGTTAATATAAAAGAATCATTGAATGTATGATTCGAAGGGGTAAATCTATTAGAAACTAGTAATTATAAATATAATAAAAAATGAGACATTCAAAGTTTTTAGTGACAGGTTTCTTGGCGTTAATGGCGTTGAGTTTCACAGCATGTAGTAGTTCTGATGATGATGGAAAAGATTGGGGTAAGATCGAGCAACCTGCGCATATTGCGGATGCTGCACGATACAAGGTTACAACGATTGGCTCCAAATGGAAGAGTGTGGAACTGACTGAGGGTGGACGTTACTTTATTGTTCTGGAGAACAATATGCTAAGTTCTTCTTCAGATGATGATGTTATCTACTCTGGTAGCTATGAGAAGAAGGACGATCATTATGTGTTGAATGGTTTTGGTGAGCTGACAATTATTCCGAATAAGCAGTCTTTTAAATTGCTGTTGAATAATCAGGGGTATGTTTCAAACTTATCAGCACAGAAGGCTGGCACGTTATCTTCTAATAAAGCGAATGATTACTTATGCCGTACATGGAGGCTTGTGAAGTATCATGTTGACGTGACCTATGATGGAAAGAAGGTTTATGAAGGCACATCTACTTCAGCCACTGAGATTTACAATGGGCTTAAGTCAGCGATGAATGCATCTGAATATAAGGACAAACTCAAGTTGTCTAAAACGCTGTTAGATGATATTGAAGATTTAGATATATTGCGGACGATAACCTTTACACATACTGGTTCGTATTATGTAACCAATACTGACAGTCGTGAAGACATGATGTATTACTGGAAGTGGATGAATTTTAACGAATTAGTAATTGCTTTTTCTGATGAAGAAAATAATTTTTCGGCAAAGGATAGAGCCTCTCTTCAATTTGAGGATGGTCAGTTAAAGATGAATGAACACCAATCTGAAGGTCGTGAGAAGATAAATGTTGTAACAACATTTCAACCCGTGAAATAGGGAAAGATATTGATAATCTCTTATAAAGAAACGTCCGAATCCTTACATAGGATTCGGACGTTTTCGTTTCTGTTAAAGTCATTTTAAGCTGTTGTTGATAGCATTTTAAAATGTAGTAAAAGCCATTTTAAAGTGCAACTGATAATTTACAGGATTATTACAAGTGCTTTGGAGAACCATTACAAGTGCCTTGGAGAAGTATTACAGAAGCCTTGGAGAGATGTTGTAAACCTCTTTCTACCTCGTTAAACTTAGTCTTAAACTAACTCCAAAGTCGTGAGTTGTGGTCGGATAACTACCCGATGACAACAGAGGAGAGTTTATTTGCATATCGTAATAGACGCTGGCTGTGACAAAGCGACTTAGTGTGTAATCACCAAGGAAGGAGAATTTAAATGCCGTATTACCACTGGAAGCGGTAGAGGTGAGCGATGCGATGTCACGTGTAAGTGAGGCTTGACGACGATAGCTCATATCTAATCTGAGGTTAAGATCTTGGTTAAATCCGTTGTTCCTATTCGATGAATTATTATCGTTTTGTTGCGTGTTTGCGGTCGATTTCTTCTTCTTCTTTGCCACACGATGTGTTCCATTGCCAAAGAGATTGAAGTCGTTAATGCGATAGCCAATACCAATTACCCAATCTTTCGATGTAGCCTCATTGAGCTGAACACTCGTCATTGAGAGTGCTAACACACGTGTTTGACGATATTCCATGCGTGCAGTTAGATTGTTCTGAAGCGTCACATCCACACCCAGTAAAGGCGAGAATGCCTCGTTGATACTAACTTGTGAGATGTTATACATCGAACTTGGGATAGGGTTTCCAGTGGTTGCATCGGTGATGAAACCTAATCCATTCATGTATTCCTGCCATGTGCTGTAACTCTGATAAGAGCCGATTGCGAAGATACTTCTATATGCGTGATTGATGTTCACACTCTTGAATAGATCTTGGAAAAGCGGTAATCTCGATAGTCCACTGTACCTAATACTCCAGTTCGGGAGCAGACTTCGTAGGGTAGGGAATAGCTTTAAACCATTGCCCCCCATACTTGTGTAGGCATTGAGGAAGGCTGGGATCATCACATCTGCACTATATTTATTGACCGCTCCGACCGTTGGACTGAAGTGCCCTCCACCCATTGATGCTGGATAAGTAGCCCCATTGTATTGTGCTTCCACACGATTACGATAGCTGTTGAGCGAATTGACAAAGCGATCGAAAGTGGCACTGTGATAACCATTGTTAGCATTCCCCATGCTTTCAAAAGCAGTGCCCAAAGAGAGCGTAGTCATGGTGAATGAACCTGTTTGAGTGGTTGGAACGCCAGCATACATATACTGAATACTCCTTGAAGTGGTTATCATTCTACTAGCCGTGAGATCGATTCTAAAGTCTCTGAAAGGCTCCAGTGTGGCACGTAATTGCACGTCTTCTACCTGATTTGTTATCGCTGGTGTAGCAATACTATCATTGATGAGTAACCAGTTATTGTCACGTGCTTTACCAATGTAATCATCGTCTATGAGACCAAAAGCAAAGTCCAACCCAGGTGTCAATGCACCGGTTCCACGACGTTGTCCAAAGGCATCTCCTATGGTTGGCATGAAGCCTGGTAAGGTCATAGAATACTGGTTTCGATATGATATTCCGACGTTGCGCACCATCATTAAAGCACGTGCAACACATTGTGCAGTCTTATACCATTTCTTGTTATCAAGTGGCTCTTTGGGTGTGATAGTGAGCTTTGCTCGTATAGCAGAGTCCGTCCGATTGAAGATTTTTACTTGGTTATCTCCCACCTTCTTCCACTTCATCTTTAAGGCTTTTCCATGCTCATCTTTAGCCGAGAAGATCAATCGTTTCGTATTCTTACCATGCGATACAACGATAGAAGTATCGGCTTTGAGGGTTATTTCTTGCTCAAAACTCTTCTTGTTCTTAGGCAGTGCTTTCTTCTTTTCATCGTCCTTCTCTTTCGCTTTCTGCTCCTTCTCCTTCTTCTTCTGTTCGGCTGTCATTGTCGGACGAGAGGGCTTCCTTGGTTGTGTCCGATTGAACCGCTCATTCGTTTTCTTTAGGAAAGGAACATGGTTGTAAAGGCGTTCCATGTTGAAAGTCCCATTAATGTTTAAGGTCCTGTTACTTGTGATTGTGTTACCGAGCGAAGTACCATTATCAAGGTTAGCACCCCTTACCCATGTGTAAGTTGCATTATAACTAGCATCCGTATTCACCCAATCGAAGACAGGTAAAAGGTTAAGAGGTAACTGATAAGAGAGCGAGAAGTTCTGTTGGTAATCAAGCGGAGTACCAAAGTGCTTAATGCTTGTCCACACCGAATCCTTCCATGCTTGATAACGATCCGCATAGAGGTCTTTGTTAATAGGAGTGTATGGTTCTTCTATTTCCGCATGTGTTGCACTTTGGAAGTTCATGTGTAGGTTGCGCGTTAAGTCCCATCTCAATGCAAAGTCTCTGTTCCATAGGAACTGCTCATTAAACGTCAGTGGGAGGCGGTCATGACCTATTGACTCCATGTCACGCTCTTGTAGTTCGTAATAGTTGCGAACCATCTCTGTATTGAAGGTAAGGTTCTGTGGCAACCAATTCAAGCCAAAGCGACGTAGGATCTCAAACCATTTTGAACGACTCTTGATCAGTCGTTTGAATGGCTCCCAAGTCTTGTAAACTGGTGTCCAGTTATAGTTCAATGCCCCACGCCAGTTGTCTTCATTCTCATAGACAGTAGTTTCTCCCGATGTGTGAGAGTGTGAATGGCTATACGAGAAAGAGAAGTTTGCGGGGTCGTATGGCATAGGGTGATTCTTTGTCTGTATGTCCACACGCACATTCGATAGCGATAAGTTCGTTGTCAATCGTTTGGTAATTGCAATCGACTTAATCGAGTCTTTCTCCTGCTTGTTACTAGCTCCTTCGAGTGCATCCCCCAGTTCCATATCGGTGTCGAGTGGGTTATATTTAGGTCTACTTTCGCTCTTTGTGATACTATAATATAATGGTGCAGAGACCTTCGCCTTGTCTGGGAACAGCTTACCTAACTCCAGACTCGTAGTGACAGACACGTCAGTCTTCGTTTCTTGTTGCCGTTCATTTACACCCTGTTCTAAGCCTCCAAAGCCGTCAGTACTATGACTTGCGTTGATATCAACACTACCGAAATCGGACAACTGGACGTTCAACTGCCCTCTTGCAGCCCATCCGCCCTCGTTGTTAAACTCCTTTAGACGCAACTCATTGACCCACACTTCACCACTCTTCTGGCTGCTGGAAAGGTTGCGCACACCGATAATCATAGTCTTAACCTCACCCAGTGTTGGGTTACCCATGATACTTACTTTGTTGGCAGGGTGGTCAGTGTCATAGACAGAGAAGACGCGGTTGAAACTAGCTCCACCAGTTCCACGTGCCTTGTTACGCTGCTTCTTGACAGAAGTGAGTAGGTGCAAAGGTATATCCAACATGTTTTCTATAGGCCAAACCAGCCGTTGATCCTGTGGGAGATACATGTCGTAATCACTTTTTGGAGCGGTTAGCTTCAATGGAATTTCATATTCGTAATAATTGTTCTTATAGTCTGATCCCAATCGAATGAACACTGCCAACTGATCATCCCCGAGGTTGGTTGTGTTCTGTTCGAAGGCATTTGCGTGTACAAACATCTGTAGACGCTTGTATTGGCGCAGGTCAAGTGTTGTGTTCTTATACACAGCTTTCGATTCACCCGAGCTTAGATTATTAACGACCAAAGATAGTGCTTGCTCGTTTTCTTCTACTAATTGAGGCTGACTCGGATCCTGTCCTCGAATGATACCAGGCGGTAAGACATAGTTGACGGGAGTCTTATCCCCATTCTCTTCAAGGCTCACCGTACTCACATTCATCGTACCCGTATTGGGTACACCGCTGGTTAAGTTCTGCTGATACTGACGCCATTTGCCACTGACAAGGTCGAAGGTGGCAAAGCGGAGAACGATTGGTTTGCTGAAACCAGTGAGGAACATGCGCATGAAGCGGATACTTGTAAAGTCGTTGATACCGCCCACTCGTTTCTGAAACTCTTCTAGTGGAATGCGGAAAAGATACCATGTAACAGGCTCCGAACCTCCTTTTCGCAAGGATGCTGACGCCACTCGCTTATCCACAATGAAGTTTTGTCCGACATTGAGATCCTGTGGTCGAATGCTAACATGGTATTGGTAATACTTCTCGTATTCGTTCAGTGTATAGTCTTGATTGATGTCCTCTACATCAGGAGTGGTCTTGTAAGACGTGTCATAACGCTCGTTATTGTTCTCATTGTCAGGTGAGTTACCTTGCGGGTTATTGATTCTTTTATAGCGTTCGAGTATCGATGCACGTTTACGATCCCAATCCGAACCACGGAAATAGTGGTAGTCATCATTGGCAGGGTCAGCCCATATAGAGTCAAACACAGCCTGATTGGTGTTGGCACGGGCTGCAGTAAGGAAGTTCTGATAGGCTGCGAACTGTCTTTCTTCTTCATCCGTTAAGCCATTGTAACCCACATCTTGCTTGGCACGACTGCCTGCTGATGTCGCAAAAGCATACGTGATGGTAGATTGTGTAGGGATTCGTCCCCACTGAGTAGTTGTCCATGAGTTGCTACCATCTACTGGCATACCACTCTCATAGAACTTCTTTCCATCCTTCAATATATCTTCAGACACCTCGCCGAGATCGATATAGAAGTCGCCACCATACTGGTTGGCATTAGCTTGTCGATTGGTATATATGAACGGATCAAGCATCCAAAACTCCACATACTCGATGTTGGCTGTCTGGAAGTCGTTCGTGTCCAACTTACGCATCATACCGCCCCATGTTCTGTTAGGGTTGGTGAGGTGACCATTAATGTCAATATTAGGATTGAAGTTATAAGGTCCTCGTTCTGATGGATAAAAAGCCAGATTCAGTATTTGCAAGGTTGAGATTGAACCGCTATAGTTACGATCCCTGTTAGGGAAGACTTCGGTAATTGGAATCTCACGAACGTAGTGATTCGATAATTGTTCGAGGTCGCTTTTGATGTGACCAGGCGTTAGTGAACTACTACGACGTGTGAAGAGTGGGTCAATATTGTACCAAGCTAAGAGACTTCTGTTGTATCCGCTCCTTAGAGTCGTCTTATCCGTTGACTCGGAGAAGTCGGATGGTACACTTGAAATAACCCATGATGTAGGTTGGCTAACATCGATTGCATTCTTCGTACCTTCAAAGTCATCAAGGTAAGAAGCATGGTCTTGTGTACCCTTACTCTGCCCTGCCAACAACTGTGCGAACTCGGCAGAGAAGGTGATATATGATGGTTGAGTGACATGCAAGAAAGGTATCTTATTGAGCATGTTGGTCAACCATTGGCTCTCTTTCTTCCAGTTTAGATTAAGTCCCCAAATGGTGTTATTGAGTGGTTCCGAGCCCATATTCACCTTTGTGGTGAGTGGTTGTTCGGATAAGTGCATGAATGTTCCACCTATTTGGAAGTCCTTTGAGAAGTCATACTCCCAGTTTACTCCTATCATAGTCTTGCGCTCCTGTTGGTAAGCACTTTGACTTTCGAGGGAGACATTCACGGCAGTTCCTGCATCAATAATACTCTGGTTGAGGATTGTAACTTCTCCCGCACTGTAATCAACGCTGTAATCAGAACCTTCATTAAGCGTTACTCCACCAGCAGTAACTACCACGGAACCTTGCGGAACATTGTAGGCACCAAGCGAAATAACGTTTGCTGCCGTACCACGATATTGTCCCACGAGCATGAATTTATCCTTTTCTGCAATCTGCTTAGCGGTTGTCTTAGTTGAATTATATAGTTCCGAGAAGGTGTACTTATCGGCTACTGCAGCCGTAACACCTTTATCAATAAGTTTCTTACGAAGCCCTGCGCCGAATGGTTCCGCTAGTGGGAAAAAGACGCGCCCATTGCTTATTGTGTATCCTTCTACATAATCGAAATAACCATTCGGATGCGGGTTGTTATTGTTATCTAATCGGTCGGCACCAAGCAATTTAATGATAGGTAAGCTCTTAACTTGTGGTTCGGGTATATAAGAAAGGTACACACCTGTCGTATCACTTTGATATTTAACATCAAGGCGGAACTTATCCTTCTCAATGTTAGTCGACAGGTAATAAACATTCTTCATCATCAAACCCCAGTTACCTTGACTAGGGCTGTTATTGGTGTTCTTCAGCGACTTTACGAATAGAGCCTCATTGATGTCGGTGCGGTCACTGGCAAATTCTCCCACTTGATAGGTCACTCCGCCGAATGTATATTCGTATGCAACGGCAAGCACCTGGTCGGTTTGTAGACCACTGCGAAGAGATATGTAACCCAAAGCAGGGTTCACTGTGTACTCCGAACTATTGAGTAGTCGGGCATTAGCAATCTTCTCGTAATCATTACCACCCACAAGTCCTGCGCCATCCAAGATGCCTGTCACTTGATCAATATTGCGTGCGGCAGGGTAGCCTTGAGTGATAGTGTTGTATTCTGTGTTTGCGTTGTTCGTTGGTACTTGACCAATTCCTGTACCCCAAAGATCCGTTCGGCTCACTCGTTCATTCTCTCCTAAATCGGTGAGAGCAACGATATTACGAGTGTTACTTGTTGTTCCGCTCTTGTTTGTTACCCACACTTCAACACGGTTGATAGTGATACCTGTCTTCAGATTAGGCAATGATTTCATTGCGTCATCATAGTGATCTCGGAAGTATTGAGATAAGAAGAAGTGACGGTTCTCTTCGTATTCTGCAGCATCAATCTCAAATGGTGTCAACTGCTTCCCACCCCTAGAACTAACGCTCTTATTCGAACTCTTCTTTTGAGATAACACTGTTTGTAACTTCAATTTACCGAATTGCATATCGGTGCGAATGCCGAATAAGGCCGAAGCTCCTTGCACAAGAGAGTTGTTAGAAGGGAATGTTACGTTACCACCCTCAACCAGTTTGATGATTTCATCCTCCTTTCCTTCATACTTCAACTTGAAGTTCTGCGTGTCAAAGTCAAATGTTGCATCAGTGTTGTAATTGAGATTCATGTTCACTTTATCGCCCACTTTACCATTGACATTGACGTTAATTTTCTCGTCAAAGTTCATTGCTGTGGTCTTACGATTGCGTATTGGCAATGACGGGTTATCAATGCTTTTGAGCGTCGCACCGAACTTCAGCTCTGCAGTTCCTTGTGTTTTAATACGTACACCACCTGGTCCAAAGATCTTCTCAGCCGGTCCTAACGAGAAGTGCATATCGGTGAAGTCGAACTTCTCCTTGCCCTTTTCGCGTAGTATCTCTTGGTTCTTTGAACGATAGTAATCCGTGAAGCTGCGTTTCTCTGTCCACTTCCGATACTCTTCAGGTGTCATCATTATTGGTGCCATCACGTATGTATCACCAATCTTATTACCTATGATATACCGATCGAGCGAGTCGTTATATTCCACCGTTTGTCGCATGTTCTCGGGGCGGATGAGATCGGTAGAGTTCTCCCTTAGATCATCATAAGTAATAGGTGAAGTGCGCTGCACTTTCCATCTTGGATGCAATAGAGAGTCAGGGATTTTCTCCTCATCTATCTCCACCTCAATCGGTTTCTTCTTCTTGATCGTATCGTTTTGTGTTACAGAGAAGAGGCTCTTTATCGGTGCAAAAGATAGAGCCATACGTCCCCAGCTTAGTAGTGTGACACTACCAAGAAGCATGATAACAATGAGGAATATGTAATGTTTTCTTTTCAAGAAGACGAGTGATTGAAAGCCTCCCTAAGCTCCTTTACGGAGAAACGTGTAGGCTGCTATCTGTGATGAAAGGCGTTTGTAAGCGGTAATTACGCCCCTCTCCCTTCGGAGAGGGATGGGGGTGAGGCTTTATTACTTAATCATCTTCAACGCCAACTTAACCACCTGTTCCACAGGAAGGTCAGGTTGTTCGGTAAGGATACTCACGACAACCTTTGCAGAAGGAGCTGGTGAGAAGCCAAGCATAGTGAGTGCGCTAACGGCCTCATCCTTAATCCCTGCATCAACAGCAGGTGTACCAGGAGTGTTACTAACATGCAACTCGTCAGCAATACCACTTTGCATGATCTTATCCTTGAGATCGACTATAATGCGTTGAGCTGTTCGAAGACCAATACCCTTAACTGTCTTCAACATCTTCTCGTCCCCATTGGCAATTACGTTGCAAAGTTCGGCTGGTGTCAATGAAGAAAGAATCATTCTTGCAGTGTTCGCACCTACTCCAGAGACCGTAATCAACAATCTGTAAAGGGCTCGCTCCTGCTTGTTTGCAAAGCCGTATAGCGTGTAGTTGTCATCGCGTCCACCAGTCATAATAGCCTCATGAACATATAGTTTTACAGCTGTTTTGCCCTGTATTGCACTATAAGTATTCAGTGAAATGTTCAGTGCGTAACCCACACCATGAGCCTCAACGACAGCCATGGCAGGTGTTAACTCTGCCAGTTCGCCTTTGATATATTCAATCATAATCTAAAATAAATATGCCTTTTTCGGGCATGGAAATTCTGTATATACGTTCTTACTAACGCATTCCTCCTTTGTTTATTGTAATTTCAATGTTTTATTCCCACATTCTTTCATTATTCCAATAATTCTTCTTACCTTTGCGCCCAGTTAAACGAAAATTAACTTGCAATAACGCATAATGAGAGTAACAAACCAGCTTATTTCAACCACTAATGCTTGCACCCTATATAATAAAGGTGTAAGTCGTGTTGTTGTGCCTGTTGCTTGCAATGCGAACAAGGCTGGAGAGGTGCTGAAGAAAGAAAATAAAGAAAAGATGTTAAATTGTTTGGCAGTTCCAAATAATTTTATACTCTCTCTCTCTCTCTCTCTCTTATAGTACTATAACTATCTCTTTCTTAACTGTTTACGTGCTTACGCAATGCGTAGCACGTTATAGCGTATCGACAAAGGACTTACTGATAGTTCCCTTTGTCGTTTGTTATTTCTGTCTCATTACTAATTTTTTCTCATATACTCTGATTGAAACCATGTTGACAAGCATGGGCAATGTGCCGTTTGCGTCCTTGCCCATGCAAGTCGACATGGCTTTCTAATCCCTCTATTATGATAATCGAGTGAGCTAACATATTAATAAATTAACGAGTTATTAAGATTATGAAGAAAATCGAAAGAACCGCACGACAGCTTTATGTCTGTCCCACGACAGTAGTCTTGGAGGTGGAAGCCGAAGGCAGCTTCCTTGCTGGTAGTCCTCTTGTTCGTCCAGGTGGTGGCGGAGTTGCACCTCACCAAGGCGGTGTCAAGGTCATTGATCCAACCGAAGAAGACGGAGGCGACGACGACAATTTGGAGGGTTAAGCCAACTAAGTGGTTTTGGCTTTCTTAGAAGTCCTAGGACTCCAAAGAATACTAGGAAACACTAGAATCCCTAGAAACCACTGAACAAACAAAACTGTAACTAACATTAAAAAGAAGGAAAACAAATGAATAAACGTATTTTCCATTACGCACTCTCTTCG
>QWCW01000734.1_pt1 | contig 14969 bp, 9 predicted proteins | sample 1972691 | NCBI WGS metagenome assembly QWCW01 (sample SAMN09866698, study PRJNA288562) | Human oral metagenome isolate pre2_saliva, whole genome shotgun sequencing... | reverse complement strand
GGTAACTGTACTGAGTCGTGAGGATATTCAGGCGGCTCCAGTACAAAGTGTAAACGATTTGCTAAAGTATGCCGTCGGTGTTGACGTCCGCCAGAAAGGTCCTTTAGGAGCCTTGACTGACGTGAGTATCCGAGGTGGCAACTCAGAACAAATCACTATCCTCCTCAATGGTATCAACATCTGTGATGCACAGACAGGACACAACTCCTTTGATTTCCCTGTTGACATTAGTGAAATCGAACGAATAGAAGTCCTTGAGGGTCCAGCAGCCCGCGTTTATGGTACATCTTCTTTATTAGGTGCTATAAACATCGTAACCCGAACTCCACAAAAGACAAGTCTATCTGCCCATGTTGAAGGTGGCTCCTACGGCTATCTCAGCGCTGGCGTGCGTGGTAACATTGCTTCTAAAAAGCATTGGAACAATCAGTTATCAGCTTCTTACACTCGCAGCGATGGATACCTTCGTAACAAGGCAGGTAATCTAAACGCTGATTATCGTACAGCAAAAGTCTTTTATCAAGGTAACTATACGGATGAAGACATTGCCGTTCGCTGGCATACAGGTATGAGTGTGAAAGACTTTGGTTCAAATACTTTCTATTCGGCAAAGTACGATGACCAGTTTGAACACACTTTCAAGACCTTTACAGCCATTCAGGCTGAGAACCTACGGGGCCATTTCCACATTCGCCCTTCTATCTATTGGAACCGAAATATGGACCGCTTTGAACTCTTCCGTGGCGCATCCAATAAGTATCCTTTCAACTATCACCGCACTGATATCTATGGTGTAAACCTCAATGCATACTTTGATTGGAATCTTGGACGTACTGCCTTCGCTGCCGAACTACGCAATGAAGACCTCGTAAGTGGTAACCTTGGTGAACCTCTTTCACGTCCAAAACATATCCATGGAACAGATAGAGACTATACTGTTGGACTGAACCGTACGAATATTCAGTTTGCACTTGAGCATAACATTATCCTTGATCGCTTCACCCTCTCAGCGGGTCTGACTGCCGTTAAAAACAGTCAAGCTGATATGCCAATGCATGTTTACCCTGGACTGGATGCAAGCTATCGTATAGGAAACGCCTGGAAGTTATATGCTTCCTATAATTCATCCCTCCGTATGCCGTCTGTAACAGAGTTGTTCTACTCAGTTGGTGGTCATAAGGCAGACAAACATCTTCGCCCAGAAGAACTTTCAGCATTCGAAACGGGTGTGAAATATGACAACAAGGGCGTCACTGCCAAGGCAAGCATTTACTGGAACAACCATAAGAACCTTATCGACTGGATCAGTGATGGCACATTAGATGCTAACGGAGCAGTGCTATGGAAGAGTGTAAACTTCGGAAAGATAAAGCACTTCGGAACGGAGGCTTCCCTCGATTTCGACTTCTATCAGATTCTTCCATCACAAAAGTTCTTCAAGAAGTTTGGTGTAGCTTATAGCTATATTCACCAGAAGAGGGTTGATGATCAAGGCTATGTAAGCAAATATGCGTTGGAATATCTGAAAAATAAGTTTGTTAGTAATCTCCAGTTGAACCTCTGGCGCAATCTTGACCTTGGCATCTACTATCGCTTCCAACATCGTATGGGCAACTATATTGATACAAATAACCAACGACAAAGCTATAAGAGCTATGGCGTTGTTGATAGTCGTATGACTTGGAATGCAAAGAAGTGGACTGCATACGTTGAAGCAAACAACCTATTTGGTACCCATTACGTTGACTATGGCAATGTTTCACAGCCAGGCGCATGGGTCGTTACTGGCGTCAGTTTCAACCTTTAACGAATTATTTTCATGAAAATAAATATTTTTCTTCACGATAATAAATATTTACTTTCATACAAAAAAAGAATTATCATCACGTAAATAAATCATTATCTACGTGATGATAATTCTTTTATAAATAATCAGTCGGAGCCGTAAAGATATTCATTTTACAGCCCGAAGAGCATCAATTAGAATCTATCTTACGTTTACCGCAACCCCACGACGTTGCATATCATCTGTCAACGGACGAACTCGCTTGAGGAACTCCTTATAACTTCTACGTTCTGGTACACTCCAACCTGCCTCAGCCAAAGCGGCTGCACGCGGGAATGCTTGATAATAAATTCGTTCTGTTGAATTGATACATTCACTCCAAAGCGTTCCACTCACTCCGAGCAGATTATCACGTACAAACACGCTATCTTGCCCCCACGCTGGGTCAAGACGATAAGTCTGCTCAAGCGTAGTGACCGGCATTCCCCAATTCTTCTCTGGCATATCGCCACGATTCTGTGGATAGTCAAGGTAGCAGTGCTCACCTGGACAGAGCATTATCTTTGCCTTATTGCGTACAGCTGCATCAATAGCCGTCTTCGTCAAGCCATGTCGCCACGCATAAACAACACAGCCAGGTTGTATTGTCTTGAACTCTTGCTCATACCAATACATAGGCGTCTTTCCCAATGATTGAAGCTTATGAATCACAAGATCGAAGAGATATTGTTGTAACTGCCAGTTCTCCGTATAGCCTTCCTTCTTCTTCAATGCCGTACAAGCAGCGCAATCCGTCCAAGCACCCAAAGGTGGCTGTCCTGCCTCATCGCCTCCCAAATGAACGTAGGGTGCTGGGAACACATCGGCTAACTCAGTAAGGACATTATCGAGGAATTCATAAACAAAGGGTTCCGCAGGACAAAGTAACTCATTGCTCACACCACAGGTCAAACGAATAGGCACAGGCTTCTTGGCACAAGACAACTGTGGGAAACAATGAACGGCAGCCACTTCATGGCCTGGAAGTTCAATCTCAGGGATTACCATAACATGGTACTGGGCTGCGAAACGAACCAATTCGCGCATCTGGTCTTGTGTATAATAGCCGCTGATACGCTCAGGCATATCATCCATTCCAACACGATCAGCCGCCTTTTCAATTAGTTCTGGGAATTTCTTTATCTCTATACGCCATGCCTGATCATCAACCAAATGAAGATGAAGCGCATTAAACTTATAGCGTGCCATCTCAACGACAAAGCCCTTCAAGTCATCAAACGGAATAAAATGACGCACTGGGTCGACCATTAATTCACGGATTGCCGTACGTGGTTCGTCTGCAATATTGAGCGCAGGAATCTTCACTGAACGTAATGAAACACCATTACCAACACAGAGTTGTTCGAGTGTCATCAGTCCATAAAACACGCCGGTTGCTGTGCGTCCTTTGATTGTTACTCCCTTATCATTGACCTGCAAGGTGTAAGCCTCATCATTGGTAAGCGACTTATCAAGTGCTAGACGCACCATCGGACCTATTTTACGTCCCTTCTTATATGCTGTTCGCTCACCAAGGATACGCTCAGCTTGCATCTTTTCATTACTCAATTCCTGTGGACCCTCTACTCCAACAACATCCTTCCATTCGAGAGGAAGACTATTTTTGTAAACTTCCAACTTGAGAGGACGAGGTACAAGGAGATTCTCTGGGTCGCATACATTCTCCATTTCATGACGTGAGAAGAAATTACGCCAGCCCGGTGTGTTACGATATGCCTTCTTGGCTTTAGCAGGAAAGATAAGTTTCACACGGCTAAGATCTATACCAGCAAAAGCATTGTCAGCACAAAAAGGAGGAACAACAGCCAAAAGACGAACTTCACGGAGTCCACGACAATTAGCAAAAGCGAAAGCACCTATCCGTGTAGAACCGTCAAAAGACAGTTCTGTCAACTGACGACATCCATTAAAAGCTGATGCATCTACCACACGCGTAGTTGCTGGGAAATGTAATTTTCCACTGATTCCGTCACAAGCAAAAAACGCTTGCGTACCGATAGAATCAAGTTTTGGGGGAAGTGTAAGCGACGTAAGACGGTGACAAGAGTGCATTGCATTGCGAGGAATCACCTTACAGTCTGTCTGTGATAGGTCAAGTACAGTCTCTTGCACCTTCACATCGCGCAAAGTTCTGAAGTTCTGCGCATTTACCATCTGACCTGACAGAAAACAGGCAAAGATCAACGCCACGCCCTTTCCTGCATATCCTTTCCAACAAGATGAGCCATTCAATGCGTTTTTTATATGAATAAACTGCAGAGAATCCTGCAACAGACTTGCCCAAGGGGTTACGCTCATTGTAGCCATTTTGTTTGTTATTATTTATGTAATATGATAGATTTTGGTTTTATTATCTTTACAGATGTAGCAAAGATACGAATAAGATTTGATATACAAAGATTTTCTACCATCATACTTCTCATACACCAAAAGTTTTGTCGTGTTAATTCCATAGACATAAAAGTACAAAAAGACAACATGCTGTTGATTACTAATTGCAACGAATTAAGATGAATGTAGATGCTTAACTGAACTCTGACAAATGATTGGAAGGATGAATGACAAGTGTTTTGAGGAACGCATTGCGAAACCTTCCTTAACTAGGAAGTGTGTTGAGTAGCATAAAAAGTAAGAGACTCTACATTTCAAAACTACTTTTTAGCTCAAAACAATGAGAGGACATCTAAGCCTGCATACACAACTAACTGCTGTACAATTATCAAAAAAACAACAATAAAGAAACTTGTTGTAGCCCTTATTGTCGTTATTTTTCTGTCGGGATGACCAGACTCGAACTGGCGACCACTGGTCCCCCAGACCAGCATTCTAAACCTACTGAACTACATCCCGTTCCGTTTAAAGCAATGCAAAATTAGTTACTTTCCATCATATTAGCAAACTTTTGGACTTCTTTTTATTCTATACCAAGTTTATTTTGTAATTTTGTCGTATCATAAATCTGCACTAAATATACATGCAATACATCATAACATGCCCCGAACATATTGATACATCTATCATGCTTCCAGCCTCAAAAAGTATCAGTAATCGTGCACTGATTATCCAGGCACTCACAAGGGGAGGGATGATGCCTGAGAACCTATCAGATTGTGACGATACGGAGGTCATCATTCGCGGGCTGAGTCATCAATCAAATGTTATCGACATCAAAGCTGCAGGGACAGCAATGCGCTTTATGACTGCTTACTTAAGTGTAACTGATGGCGAATATACAATCACTGGCACAGAACGAATGAAACATCGCCCGATTGGTATCCTTGTAGATGCACTACGATATTTAGGAGCAGATATTGAGTATGTTGGAGAGGAAGGTTATCCCCCACTCCATATCCGTGGCAAACAACTTGACGGAGGAACATTAGAAATTCCGGGTAACGTCAGTTCACAGTATATTTCTGCACTACTGATGATTGCACCTGTCCTGACAAAAGGTTTAGAATTGCGATTGACGGGTAACATCATTTCCCGCCCCTACATTGACCTCACGCTACATCTTATGCATGAGTTCGGTGTATCAGCAGAATGGTCAGATTTTGATACTATCAGCGTGAGCCCACAGGTTTACCAGCAACACACCTACATCATAGAAAGTGACTGGAGCGCAGCCAGCTACTGGTATGAAATTCTTGCACTCAAAGATGATCAGACTTCAAAGGTTGTTTTGCAAGGATTGAAAGATGGTTCTCGACAAGGTGACTCTTCGGTACGATATATCTTCTCACTATTGGGTGTCAAGACAAGTTTCAACAAAGATGACGTTCATAGATTGTCAGAAGCGATATTAACACGCCATTCACGGATGCTGAACAGGATGGAGTATGACTTTACCAATCAACCAGACTTAGCTCAGCCACTCATTGCAGTCTGCGCAATACTCGGAATACCCTTCCACTTCACAGGCTTAGGGAGTTTGAAAATTAAAGAAACAGACCGCATGGACGCTATGAAGCGAGAGATGGAGAAGTTAGGCTATCTACTTCATGAAGATAATGGCACCATCTTATCATGGGATGGCGAACGCTGTGAGCCAATGTCACAACCTATCATTGACACCTACGAAGACCATCGAATGGCAATGTCGTTTGCACCACTCGCTATCAAATTGGGTGAGATACACATCAATAATCCAGAGGTTGTGTCTAAATCTTACCCTCACTATTGGAACGATTTACGTAAGGCTGGTTTCCATATAGAACAAGTGGATTAACCCAATCCTACAGTCGCACAAACAATAAAATAAAATAAAAGATGAATATATTCTTCATTGGCATTGTTTCTCTCTTAATCTTAGCTATTATTGCAGCAATAGCAACAAAACTTACCAAGAAGAAAGCTGGTGAGCCTGATGTTGTAATGTCTGCCTCTGGCGACTGTTCTTCCTGTGATGGAACCGACGATAAATGTGAGCAGGTATGTATGATGGAAGCCGCTATAAAAGACATAGAATACTATGACGATGAAGAACTCGACCGCTTTCGTGGGAGGCAGTCAGACCAATACACCGATGAGGAGGTAGAAGAGTTTGCGACTGTCCTCTATACGATGCGACCTAATGAAGTAAAAGGTTGGAACAGAAGCCTCATCCTTCGCGAAATCAACATTCCAAATCAAATTAAAGATGAGTTGATAGCCATGATTGAAGATTAAGTCTGATATCAACCACTGTTTGAAGACGCTTACTTTTGTACAGAACATCAAAGAAAACGTGAAGAAAAAAATCGAAAGACATATTATCTTCTCTCTGTTGACAATCAGTGTCCTAGGAATTATTAGTTGCTCAACAAAGAATAACACCTCGCAGACGCGTTGGTGGCATGCCTTCAATACCCGTTATAATGTTTACTATAACGGGGCTCAAGCATATATTGATGGGTCATTAGAGAAAGAGAATGGAAACAAGGATAACTTCACAGAACTCATCCCACTCTATACGGTCGGCAATAAGTACAGCCGTGACTTAGGAAAAGGGAACTACGATAGAGCTATAGAAAAAGCTGAAAAAGCCATTGCAAAGCACAGTATAAAGAAAAGACCAGAGTGGACTAAGAGTAGAAGAAAGACTGAAAAGGATATTGAGTGGTTATCACGCGGTGAATATAATCCTTTTCTTTGGAAAGCGTGGATGCTTATGGGACGTTCACAGTTTCACAAAGGAGCTTTCGAAGAGGCTGCTGCAACCTTTGCTTATATGAGTCGTCTATACAAAGGACAACCGGCTATTTATGGGAAAGCAAGAGCCTGGCTGGCTAAATGTTACATAGAACAAGACTGGCTCTATGACGCTGAAGACATCATCCGCAACATGCAACGTGACTCGTTGGATTGGCGAGCGGTGAAAGAATGGGACTATACTTATGCTGATTATTACCTACATACAGGTGAGTTGAAAAAGGCTGTACCTTATCTTCAAAAGGTCATCAAGCATGAAATGCGTAAGAAGCAGAAGGCTCGTGAGCTCTATCTGCTCGGACAAGTATTGGGTTCACTCGGCAGGAATGAGGAGGCGTACAAAGCTTTCCAACGAGTTATTCGTACGAATCCTCCCTACGAATTAGACTTTAATGCACGTATTGCACAGACGGAAGTTACTGCTAAGGGACAGACTAAGAAGATGATTAGCAAGCTCAAGCAAATGGCGTCTTCAGACAATAATAAGGAGTATCTTGATCAGGTGTATTATGCAATGGGTAACATATATCTTGCAACACGAGATACGCTTGCAGCCATAAACGCATACGAGCAAGGAAACAAGAAAGCGACAAGGAGTGGTATTGAGAAGGGTGTGTTACTACTCCATCTCGGCGATCTCTACTGGGCAAAAGAACGCTTTGGTGATGCAAAACGATGCTATGGAGAGGCCATCGGACTACTCGATAAGGATCGCAAAGATTATGAACAGCTATCTGAACGTTCAAAGATATTAGATGAATTAGCACCCTATACGGACGCTGTTCATCTTCAAGATTCTCTTCAATATCTTGCAAAATGTTCAGAACAAGAACGTAACGCAGCTATTGATCGTGTCATCTCTGCCTTGAAGAAGAAAGAGAAAGAAGAGCGCAATAGGCAAGATCCATTGAACAATGGACAGCAACAAGGGATGAATGGCGACTTTGGGAATGACAATCTTGGTATGCCTAAATCTGTAAATAACAGACAAGGGCAAGACAATACATGGTATTTCTATAATCCAACAGCGGTTCAGCAAGGTAAGATTACTTTCCAACAACTATGGGGTAAACGAGAGAATATTGATAACTGGCAACGAATCAATCAAAGTGTTGTGGGTAAAATAAGCAATGCAAATAGACCATTTGAACTCACAAACGAGCAAAGAGATTCTATCATGCGTATTGAGGCACAGCAGGATTCTATCAAACAATCAACGGATTCTCTTAAAAATGACCCACATAAACGTGAGTATTACCTGTCACAGATTCCTTTCACTGCAGAACAGTTAGCGCAAAGTAACAAGATTCTTGAAGACGGACTACACCATTCTGGTGTTATCTTTAAGGACAGACTTGACAACCTTCGCCTAGCAGAAAAAGCTTTGCGACGGGTCAGTGATAACTATCCTGATTACGAACAGATGGACGATGTATATTATCATCTCTATCTTCTTTACATACGTAAGAACGAACCACAGCTTGCAGAGAACTATGTCACACAACTAAGTCAGAAGTATCCTAAGAGCAAGTGGACAGCTCTTCTTACCGATCCATACTATAAGCAGAATCTTCGATTTGGCGTACAGATAGAGGATTCACTCTATGCTGCAACCTATGAAGCTTTCAAACAAGGACGATATAATGAAGTTGCTGGTAATACTCATGTCTCTGAATCACGCTTCCCAATGGGTGCTAATAGGGATAAATTCCTCTTCATTGGAGGATTGAGTAAACTAAACAATGGCGATCCTACGGGTTGTGTCAATGACATGAAGGAAGTTGTGAAGAACTATCCAAGCAGTCGTATCAGTGAAATGGCAGGTATGATTGTCAATGGCGTGCAGGCTGGAAAGAAATTACGTGGAGGTAAATTTGACCTTGACGACATTTGGAACTATCGTGCAAACGTAATGAATGATAGTGATAGCATACAACAAGCTAAGCTTTCCTCAGAACGTGACATAGATTTCAAGTTCATGCTGGTCTATCATCCCGACTCTCTGAAAGAGAACAAGTTGCTATTTGAGTTGGCACGATTCAACTTCACAAACTTCCTCGTCCGTAATTTTGAAATTGAGATAGAAGACCTCAATGGGATGCATCTAATGCAAGTATCGGGTTTCCGTAGCTTCGATGAGGCTTATCAATATGCACGTCAACTATTTGCCTCACAGACGGTTGTACAGCAGACGGATAAGGGGACAAAGGGTGTCATCATCAGTGACAAGAACCTTAAATTGATTGGAACAATATATAGTTTCAAGGATTATGAGGCTTTCTATGCAAAGCATTTTGCCCCTATCGTTGTGACAAAGAGATACCTACTTAGTGAACCTGCAGAAGTTGCAAACCCACGTGAACGTGACATACAGCAAGAGATAGAACAGAAGCATGCAAATGATCCAGACCTATACCCTGATACACAAGACATGCCTGTTGACAATACAATAACCTTCCCTGATGAAGATATGAAGTCAACAAAAACAGAACAAAAGATAATTGAACAAAACAGCAACATCTTTGAGATTCCTGTAGAGAAGAAGAAAGCTTCAACAGAAGGCAAGAAGTCAACGACGGAGAATAAGCCAGTGATAGAAGAAGAGAAGCCGATAAAGGAGGAAAAGAAGCCTGTACTTGACGACAACAGTACATATTTCATTCCAGAGGAAGAGCCTACAAAACCTGCTACTCCTGTTACACCGAATAAGACAACTACGCCGATCACCCCAAACAAAACGGCAAAACCAGCGGTTCCTGTTAGGCCTACAACACCAGCAAAGACAACAGAATCGACGCCTTCAGACAGGCCTACAAAGCCTACTACAGCAAAGCCGAAACAGCCTTCTACACAGAAGTCACAGACTACACCGATACAAAAGAAGAAGGCATCGGATGATGGTCCAATTATCTACTTTGGTGATGACGTTCCTCAACAGAGCAAGACAAACAACAAAAATAATAAAAAGAACCAGCCTATCCAGAACGATATCGAAGATGAATATTACGATTTGGAAGGCTTTTAAGGAAAGGAGAAATTCGCTATGAGCAATGGATCGAAGTGGTGACGGTCAGCAATGGTACTGATGCCATTGACCAATGCCAAACACAGACATTCGATCTCGTTCTCTTGGACGAGCAGATGCCTGGTTTATCTGGTTTAGAAACGTTGCAACGTATTAAGGAGATTCAACCTGCCACACCTATCGTCATGGTAACGAAGAGCGAGGAGGAAGATATTATGAACCAGGCTATCGGTGCAAAGATTGCCGATTACCTTATTAAGCCTGTTAATCCTAATCAGATTCTCCTTACTTTGAAGAAGAATATCCACCAAAAGGAGATTGTCACTGAAGTGACACAAAGTGGTTACCAACAGAACTATCAACAGATTGCAATGCAGATAGCCGACTGTCGCACTTTCAATGATTGGAAGGAAGCCTATCGTAAACTAGTACACTGGGAACTAGAACTAAGCAGTGCAGATAGCAATATGACTGAGATGCTAAAGATGCAGAAGGAAGAAGCCAACAATGGTTTTGCTAAATACATTGCGAAGAATTATCTGAACTGGGTAGCACCACAAGACAACAAGATAAACAATAGCTTCTCAAAACTGGCTGGACAAAACAAGAAGCAGCAGACTAACAACGACGAGGATCGCCCAATGCTTAGCACGGATATCTTCAAAAACAAAGTATTCCCACTCATCGACAAAGGTGAAAAGGTTTTTCTTATCGTTATTGACAACTTCCGACTTGATCAGTGGCGAATCCTCTCAAAAGAGATTGGTGACATGTTTGATATTGAAGAAGACCTCTACATGAGTATTCTGCCGACTGCCACACAATATGCTCGCAACGCTATCTTTAGCGGTCTGATGCCAAAGCAAATAGCAACGATGTTTCCAGAACTATGGGTAGATGAAGACGAGGAAGAAGGTAAAAACCTCAACGAAGAACCGCTCATACAAACCCAGATTGAGCGTTATCGTCGTCATGACAAGTTCTCTTATTATAAGATTAACGACTCCGTTGGCGCTGATAAGTTCATGCAACAATATAATAATCTCTCACAGAACGACCTCAATGTCCTGGTTGTTAACTTCATCGACATGCTTTCTCATGCACGTACCGAGATGAGAATGATTCGCGAGTTAGCTAGTAACGAGAGTGCATATCGATCTATCACACTCAGTTGGTTCCAGCACAGCGTTCTCGCAGATATCTTTAAAGAGTTAGCACAGTCATACTATAAGGTCATCCTTACGACTGACCATGGTTCTATCCGTACTACCAATCCTGTGAAGATTATCGGTGACCGAAACACGAACACTAATCTACGCTATAAGTTAGGAAAGAACCTCAACTACGATGCACGGCAGGTGTTCGCAATTAAAAATCCGCATCTGGCACAATTGCCTGCACCAAATCTTAGCACAAGCTATGTCTTTGCTACTGGAGATTCGTTCTTCGCCTATCCAAATAATTATAACTACTACGTCTCTTACTATAAAGATACTTTCCAGCATGGAGGTATATCTATGGAGGAGATGATTGTTCCGATAGTGACACTCAGTCCGAGAAAGAGGTAAAAGAAAACCCCTCAAGCTCACAAAGGAGACTTGAGCCCCCCAAAAACACTGAAGAAGACACTGCAGAAGAGTTTCTTTATAAGGAAAAGAAGAAATAACAAAACAAGTTTTGGTTGATAAAGAAGTGTTCGAACATGGCTGTCTATAAAGTTTTCTATGACTTATAAGAGTCTATAAAAAATCGAACAAATCACAACCACCGACACATAAATCAAAATAAAAAGAAGACAATATGGAAATTGCAATCAAAAGCCTCGAAACCATCCACGAGGCAGCCAAAGAGTTCGTTAAGGGGATGGGTGATGGAAAGGTATTCGCTTTCTACGGAAAGATGGGTGCTGGAAAGACTACTTTCATCAAAGCGCTTTGTGAGGTCTTAGGAGTGGAAGATGTTATCACCTCTCCGACCTTCGCCATCATTAATGAATATACTGACGGTAATGGAAACCCAATCTATCATTTCGACTTCTACCGTATCAAGAAATTGGAAGAGGTATATGACATGGGATATGAAGACTACTTCTATAGCGGCAACCTCTGTCTGCTTGAATGGCCAGAGTTGATTGAAGACATCCTTCCTAAGAATGTTATCAAGGTTACCATTGATGAGCAACCTGATGGTACTCGTAAACTAAGTTGCTAACGGAAAAGAGTGGTAGCTACGCCCGCATGTACAGATGCGAGATATTTCTTCATACGTTACAACTTTGGAATAAAAAGAGTTCTCAAAGAAGGAAGAAATTATCACCTAAAACGCAAGATTAGTTGAAGTTTAAGTTGCTGTCATTTTTAACATTTCACGCATCTCACTGAGACATAGAGCGTTAATCGACTATCAAAATAACAGGAATGACAGGAAATTAAGTTTATGGATTACTCGGTAAAATGAAATCAACTCATTGATGAAGATCTTTTCCAATCTTTTTCTTGTATATGATTGATGGGAGTTATCTCGTGAGTTTAGAACTTTGTAAAAAGGGCATATTTAGTCACTCTAATTCTATTATAATTGAGTATCCATATAAGAGAAAAAACAAAAATATAGGACAAATCCACTTGATTTGTCCTATATTTTTATATCTTATCTAACGTTCATCTTTATTATGATTCGGTGTCTTCAACCTCTGTGAAGTCAACATACTCACCCTCACTATCTGGAATAATCTGTTTATGACGTTCTTTCATTGAGCGATTATCAATAATCGTATTCTCAGTGGAGCTTGGTTCTTGATATTGATTACCATTAGGATTAAACTGACGACGTGCACGTGTTATCTGCTTATAGAATACGTAAACCACCCATAAAATAAGTGCTAAAAACACTATAAAGATGAAGAATGCAAACTTTAGAATAAAAGCGATAATTGACATAGCTTTGAATTAAACTCCTTACTTCTGTGTAGGAGATTGTTTTACGATAGCTGATAGTATCACATACCAAGCAATGATAATCGCAAATGATGAGATACCAAAGATAAGAATCAGCGGAATACAGGTTGACAGGAAGACGTACTTCACCTCATTACCCTTAAAGCCCCAATGCTTGAATTTTAATGCAAACATAGGAATCTCTGACACAAGCAGCCATGAACTAATCAGGACACCTGCAAGAATAAAGAATAAAGCCCATGAATGATTTTCCAACTTATCTCCTAAGCCAACGAGTAGTGAGCCCCAGAAGAGCGCATTGGCTGGTGTCGGCAATCCTATAAAACCTAAAGCCTGTCGTTCATCAAGATTAAACTTGGCAAGGCGCAATGCTGAAAAAGCTGCCATGACGAAGGCTACATAAGGTAAATAGTCGCGCAAAGGCTCAAGGAATGTGGGATAAGCCATCACGTGTAGTTGTGAAAAGATAATCGTTGAAGGGGCCAAACCGAATGTTATCACATCTGCCAAAGAGTCTAACTCCTTACCGATAGGTGAACTCACATGCAGTAAGCGCGCCACCATTCCATCAAAGAAATCAAAAACAGCACCAATAATTATCAACAATAACGCCATCTCTATGTTACCTCCAAAGGCAAAGCCCGTGGCTATACTACCAGAGATTAAGTTACAACAAGTAATGCTGTTAGGAATATGCTTCTTCATCTTTATTTGTTATTTGGCTTCAGTTTTGCAATAACCGTTTGGTCACCCATTGTTGCCTGTCCCATTTTCACACATACCTCCGAGCCTACTGGCAGGAAGATATCAACACGACTACCTAACTTAATGAAACCAAGATGCTCATCAATATAACAATCCTCACCAGGCTTAGCATAGGTTACGATACGACGTGCCATAGCACCCGCAATCTGTCGGCAGAGTACATCAGTGCCATCAGGAGTTGTGATGATAGTGTCAGCATGCTCATTCTCCTCACTTGCCTTAGGAAGCCAAGCTTTATGAAAGTTACCATCGAAGTGTTGAACCGACTTTACGACTCCATCAACTGGGAACCAATTAGCATGCACATTCCATAAACTCATAAAGATGGAGATCATCAATCTGCGATCGTGGAAATATTCGTTTTCATCAACTTCTTCTATCACTACAATATGTCCATCAGCAGGTGCTACAACGATGCCTTCTGTATCTTCACTTCCAAAATAGCGAATAGGACACCGATAAAAGTTAAGAACTATACAATATATAGTACCGAACACTACTGCAAAAATCCAAAATGGTATCTTAGATGGAACTGCAAACCAAAGAATCAAGGCGATAAGAACAAGACTTATAGCTCCATAGAGCAATGTATTTGTTCCCTCGTGATGGATTCTAATCTTTTTGAGTTTCTTTTTTATTTTCCCCATGGTCGATAAACGACGTATTTGTTTTGTTGCAAAGGTACTTCTTTTTTGTCATTTCCACAAATTTTCACTCTCAATCTTTTGCCATGTCGGCTTTTCATAGTAACTTTACAGCTCAAAAACGCATAAGTTCAATGGAAGATTACGTACATTTACACGTCCACACAAATTATTCTATTCTCGATGGTCAGTCAAAGGTAACACGCCTTGTTGACAAGGCTATTGCAGACGGAATGAAGGGTATGGCGATAACTGACCATGGTGTAATGTTTGGCATAAAAGAGTTTGCTGATTATTGTGCTAAGGTCAATAAAGGTAGGAAAGAGAAGGGCGAAGAACCTTTCAAACCTATCTTTGGTTGCGAAATGTATGTAGCCCGTCGCACAATGCATGATAAGGACAAGAGCATGCATGATAATTCAGGCTACCACCTTATCGTATTGGCAAAGAACTATACAGGATACAAGAACCTTATTAAACTTGTATCTAATGCGTGGGTAGATGGTTATTACTATCGTCCCCGAACGGACCGTGAGCAGCTT
>QWCW01001040.1_pt1 | contig 15008 bp, 9 predicted proteins | sample 1972691 | NCBI WGS metagenome assembly QWCW01 (sample SAMN09866698, study PRJNA288562) | Human oral metagenome isolate pre2_saliva, whole genome shotgun sequencing... | reverse complement strand
TTCAGGTGCTGTGGCTCTCCCCCATCTACGCTTCCCCGAACGATGACAACGGCTACGACATCTCCGACTACCGCGCCATCATGACCGAGTTCGGCACCATGGAAGACTTCGATGAGCTGCTCGAAACCGCGCACAAGCACGGCATCAAGCTCATGATGGACCTGGTCGTCAACCACAGCTCCGACGAGCACGAATGGTTCAAGCAGGCACGCTCCTCCAAGGACAACCCCTACCGCGACTACTACATCTGGCGCGGCCCCAAGGGCTTCGATGAGGATGGCAAGCCGATTCCGCCGAACAACTGGATTTCCTGTTTCAGCCCCTCCGTGTGGGAATGGGACGAGGCGACCGGCCAGTTCTACCTGCACTACTTCTCCGTCAAGCAGCCCGACCTGAACTGGGAGAACCCGAAGGTCCGCGAAGAGGTCTACGACATCATGCGCTTCTGGCTGGACAAGGGCGTGGACGGCTTCCGCATGGACGTCATCAACCTAATTTCTAAGGACCTCTCCTTCCCCGAGGACCCGGCAGTCCTCGCTGGCGGCCTCGACAACTCCCTGGCTGTCGCAGCGAACGGCCCGCGCGTGCACGAATTCCTGCAGGAGATGAACCGCGAGGTCTTGAGCAAGTACCCGGTCATGACCGTGGGCGAAACCCCCTGCGTGACCGTGGACGACGCCGCACTCTACACCGGTTTCGACCGCAACGAGCTGCAGATGGTGTTCCAGTTCGAGCACATGGACGTAGACGCCTCCGAAGGTGGCGTGACCGGCAAGTGGTCCGACCGCCGCTTCAACCTGGTTGACCTCAAGAAGGTCCTCACCCACTGGCAGGAAGGCCTGCACGGCCGCGGCTGGAACTCCCTGTACTGGAACAACCACGACCAGCCGCGCACCGTCTCCCGCTTCGGTAACGACTCCCCCGAGTACCGCACCGTCAGCGCCAAGATGCTCGGCACCGTGCTGCACCTGATGCAGGGCACCCCCTACATCTACCAGGGTGAAGAGCTGGGCATGACCAACGTCTTCTTCGACGATGTGAAGGACTACAACGACCTGGAGATTCACGACTCCTGGCGCAAGTACGTTGAAGAGTCGGGCCGCGTCTCCGCTGAGGATATGCTGCGCTACATCAGCGCCTCCGGTCGCGATAACGCCCGTACCCCCATGCAGTGGACCGCTGGCGAGAACGCAGGCTTCACCTCCGGCACCCCGTGGCTGAAGCTGAACCCGCGCTACACCGAAATCAACGCGGAGGCTGAGCTCGCTGACCAGGATTCCGTGTTCTACCACTACCGCGACCTGATTAGCCTGCGCCGCGAGCACCCGATCGTCCTGACCGGCGAGTACCGCCTGCTGGATGAAGAAGACGAGCAGGTCTACGCCTACCTGCGCGTGAACTCCGACGAGGACGCCGCAGCAACCGGCGAGCGCGCCCTGCTGGTCGTCGCTAACTTCACCGATGACACCGTTCAGCTGAACTATGCGGGCGGCAACCTGGATTCGGTGGTGCTGACCAATTCGCAGGCTCTCTCCCCGACTGAGCTGAAGGCCATCGAGAACAGCCCGAAGCTAATCAGCTCGAACTACCGCGATGAGACCCGCGAGTTCACCGACGAGGGCACCCTGCTGCGCCCCTACGAGGCGAAGGTCTACCTCTTCGGTAACGCGTAAGTAAGCACGCCCCAAAATGTAATGTGCGAGGGGGATCCGGTACAGACATTCCGGGCCCCCTCGCTCTATACTTCAATCACAGACACAATTTGTTCTCTTTTCGGCTGGATGGCCGGTATAGAAAGGCAGTTATGAGCAACTCCGAGGCATACGAAGTTCCCTCCTATGAAGGCCGCCAGTGGTGGAAGGAAGCCGTGGTGTACCAGGTGTACCCCCGCTCCTTCAACGACGCGAACGGCGACGGTATTGGTGACCTGAAGGGCATCACCGAGAAGTTGCCCTACCTGGCTAAGCTGGGCATCAACGTCATTTGGCTCTCCCCCGTGTTCGACTCGCCGAACGTGGACAACGGCTACGACATCTCTGACTACTTCGCCATCATGAGTGACTTCGGCACCATGGAAGACTTCGACGAGATGCTCGAAACCGCCCACAAGCACGGCATCAAGATCCTGATGGACCTGGTCGCAAACCACACCTCCGATGAGCACCCCTGGTTCAAGGAGTCCCGCTCTTCCAAGGACAACCCCTACCGCGACTACTACATTTGGAAGGACCCGAAGGGCTTCGACGAGGACGGTAACCCGATTCCTCCGAACAACTGGGCGTCCGAGTTCGGTGGCCCGGCGTGGGAGTGGGATGAGGCGACCGGCCAGTTCTACCTGCACATCTTCTTCAAGGAACAGCCCGACCTGAACTGGGAGAACGAGAAGGTTCGCGAGGACCTGTACTCCATGGTCCGCTGGTGGCTGGACAAGGGCGTTGATGGCTTCCGTCTGGACGCTATCAACATCATCTCCAAGCCCGAGGGCTTCCCGGATGACCCCTCCACCGACTTTGAGAAGCACACTTCCTCGATTCCGTTCGTTATCTCTAACGGCACCATGGTGCACCCGTGGATGAAGGAGCTCACCCGCGAGACCTTCAGCCGCTACGACGTGATGACCGTGGGCGAGACCAGCGCGACCAGCCCCGAGGACGCTAAGCTGTGGGCTGGCTACCACACCGGTGAGCTGAACATGATCTTCCACTTCGATCACATGGGCGTGGATAACGACCCGAACGGCAAGCTGGGCGGCAAGTGGTCCTACGCACCGTACAAGCTGACCGAGCTCAAGAGCATCCTGAACGACTGGCAGACCACCCTGGAGGGTAACGCCTGGGGTTCGCTGTACTGGAACAACCACGACCAGCCGCGCGTTGTCTCCCGCTTCGGTAACGATTCGGATGAGTTCCGCACCCTGTCCGCTAAGCAGCTGGCGACCACTCTGCACTTCATGCAGGGCACCCCGTACATTTACCAGGGTGAAGAGCTGGGCATGACCAACGTGAAGTTTGATTCGATTGAGGATTACCGCGATGGTGACTCGATCCGCTTCTACGAGGACATGCACGTTGACCACAAGCGTCTGAGCCACGAAGAGGCGATGCAGGCGATTTACATTAAGGGCCGCGATAACGCTCGTACCCCGGTTCAGTGGGATGCCTCCGCTAACGGTGGTTTCAGCCCCGAGGGTGTAACCCCGTGGATTGCTGTGAACCCGAACTACCCGGCGATTAATGCTGAGGCTGTTCTGGCTGATGAGGATTCGATTTTCTACCACTACCAGCAGCTGGTGGCTCTGCGCCGCGGCAAGCTGAAGGACCTGATGGTTTACGCAGCCTTCGCTCCGGTGGATTCGGTTCAGGTTCCGCACAACGAGGATGAGGCTGTGTACGCGTACACCCGTACCGGTGGTGCGGATGGCAGCCCCGCGAATGAGTCTTTGCTGGTTGTTTCGAACTTCACCGCCGAGGAGCAGGAGCGCGACTTCGCTGTGCTTTCTGAGGCTCGTGAGGCTGGTGCTCGTGTTGAGCTGGTGAGCTCAAACTACAAGGACGACGCGGGTTCGACTCTGCGCCCCTACGAGGCGAAGGTGTACCACATCGTTCGCTAAGCGCTGTAGCTCGTTGAGTGCTACCGCGTGCCGATAAGGTGATAGACAGCAGAAGGAGGGTGAGGCTTATGCCCCGCCCTCCTTTTGTGTTGTCTCCTTTATGGTCCAGGCGTGCTTTCTTGGCTCTGCTTAGCTGGAGGCTCTGCTCAACTGGAGAAGACGAGCTGTAGGATTGGCACGGCGAGGGCTATCATTCCTACGCTGACGACGGCCCCGGAGGCGATAATGGGTGCGGCTGTTCCTTCGTGCCGGTAGTGGGTTTCCAGAATGACGATATTAGCTGCTGGCGGCAGCACTCCGAGAACAAAAAGTACCTGTGGGTGCGCCAGTAGCTGATTGAGGTGCACTCCGGTGTGCGTATGCATCCAGTATGCAGCGGTGAGTATGCCGACGCTGTAGACGCTCACGAGCACGACACGCAGTAGCGCCCACCGGACGGCTTGTTTGAGGTCGGTTCGGTGCAGGCGGGCGGTGCTCAGCCACATGCCTAGCACCATGAGCCCTACGAAGCTGAAGACCCAGGTGATGAGCCGGTAGATACCGGCGGCGTGGGTGTTAAGGAGCGGTCCGGCGGGCAGGCATATCAGCCCGATTGCTACGGCGATAATGGGGCGGTTCGTGAGCAGGGACCGCAGTACTGCACCGACGGCAGCTTTGTGTGTGACAGCTTTTCGGGTGGGCTTGACTCGGCTATTCGTGAGTTCCTCTGTGTTGGTTTCTCTGCGCATGAGTGAGGTGCCGAGGATATTACCCATGACGGAGTTGCCGATATACGCGCCGACGTATAGGCGTACGGCTTCCTCGCCCCAGAAGCTGGCAACTACGGGGATTCCGAAGATTCCAGCGTTGAGGTAAACGAGGGCGAGCCGCTGCACCGGGTCGTTCGTGAAGAAGGCGGCGCAGCGTACTAGAAGCGCCATGAGCACCATGGTGGAGGCTGCCATGAAGAAGAGTTCGGGGCGGCTGGTGGCGACGATGTAAACGATGACGGTGGGGATAATCCAGCGGGTCAGCAGCGCGGAGGCGCTTTCTTTCAGACGGTTGCCCCAGTGCTCGGGTAGCAACATTGCGAGTCCGAAGCCTACCCCTAAGTAGAGGAGTGGGAGGATCATTCCCATGCTTGTTCCTTTCGCTGTTGCTGTGTCTGTGCCGTTGTTTTACGGCTAAGGTCCCTGTCTAATAACCCTACACTGAACCTTCAGGTTGAGGTTTATTGATTTTTTGTTGTATTTTTCGAAATTTTCGCGTCATATTGCATCTTATTCGCTGATGCTCTCGTTTTTTATACGGTTCGCTTCTAATCTTGAAATATAGAGAGAATATATTTTCCACCACATTCTTTCGTTCTATCACAGACACTCATTTCTTACGAGATGAGGAACTAGGCTGTTTCTTCTCCCGTAAGGCTAAATATGCAGGAGCCCGCAATGCAACAACCGTATCAATCTCCCCCTCCCGAATCCGGTGGCGTCCCCCAGCAATCTGCAAAGCGTCCTGCGCAGGCTTCTAGCCAGCATGCTGATGCGCATATTCCGCAGCGCTCTTCTGCTCTGCTTACTGCCCCTGCTACAGCTTCTATAGCCGCTGTACCCGCCTCTGAGGGCCCTGAGCAGACCTTTAGGGTGACTCACCCGGTGTTGAGTGTTATCTCGTGGCTGATTGCGGCTGCGAGCGCTGTGTGGCTTGTCATTCTGGGCGTCTCATTGGTGTTGAATGTCGCGTCGGGAGTGAGCCATGATTCTGAGTTTATGATGCTGACCTACGGCGTGTATATGGCGTGCGCGTTTGGGTTCTGCTGTTTTGGTACGTTTTTTGCTCTGCATTTTGGGTTGGGGTCGAGCGCTCATTGGCGTGATTCGATTCGTCACCCGCATCACCCGCATTAAAGGTTTTTCTTTTCCCCGTGTGGTTTTGTGGAGAGTTTTTAGTTCTTTTATTTGAACTCTCGTTTTAAATATTTTGGTGTTTTTCTTTAAAATTCATGCGAAAAATCTAGGCTACGGAGTATTTTCAGAAACGCTCATATGAAAGAAGCCGCCCGGCGCATCACAGCAGGATGCACCGGGCGGCTCCTTACGGGGCTTCAGCCATCTTAGGTTGCACACTCAAAGGGGTTCAGGAGCCGAACATGCAGACGCTCAAAATCTTTGACATTGCGCGTTACGAGAGTAAGACCATGAGTCAAAGCAGTTGCAGCGATCCATGCGTCGTTCTCCGGCGCTTTATCCGGCACGTGAAGCCCTGCACAACAATCAGCTACAGCTCCGTCAATGACAAGAGTTCGTTTCTGAAATTTCTCTCGAACTGCCAAAAACCACTCACGCAGATAAGCACCTTGTATCGGATCTTTACGCTCCATAGCAAGCACACCGCGCTCTAGTTCCATAAGGGTCACGACGCTAATATAGAGTGGCTTTTCTGAATAACGGCGAAACCACGACTCAAAAACAGGGTCAGCCTTACCGCGTGAGAGCTTCCACAACTCAGAAATAATATTGGTATCAAGCAGGTACATCGTTGTCCCCTAGAACTCTACAATGGGGCGCTGATGTGCGGAACGTTCTGCCGTGGGGAATTCTTCGGGCAGGTCCATACCTTCAGCAGGTTGAGGGTAGTTTGCGAAGAAATCATACAGGGAAGAGCTCTCATTCTGGCTACGCGAATACTCTTCATAGGTCATAAGGACATAGGTGGGTTCACCACGCTTAGTGATAATAACGGGTGATTGCTGAGCCTGCTTCTGGGCTTTGGCGAGATTTTGGTTGAACTCGCGGCTGGTCATAACGGTCATAATTTCCCCCTTGCTGCTCACGACATGAAAACATAAATAATGTAACTACGTAGCTACATTATATTTTCCTTTCAGTACTACGACAACCCCTCCATCTTCAGACCCGCTATATATCGTTAGGAAGATACGAAGAAGCCGCCCGGCGCATCACAGCAGGATGCACCGGGCGGCTCCTTCACAGGCTCCCAGCTACAAAGCTAGGTAGCCCACAGCGGGATTACTCCCACTCAATGGTTCCCGGGGGCTTGGAGGTAACATCCAGCACCACTCGGTTAACGTCCTTGACCTCGTTCGTAATACGGTTCGAGATCTTAGCCAGCAGGTCGTACGGCAGGCGCGACCAGTCAGCGGTCATTGCGTCTTCCGAAGAGACCGGGCGCAGAACAATCGGGTGGCCGTAAGTACGGCCGTCACCCTGAACACCCACGGAACGAACGCCAGCCAGCAGAACCACGGGGCACTGCCAGATGTGCTCGTCCTGACCTGCTGCGGTCAGCTCTTCACGCACGATAGCATCAGCGGCACGCAGGGTCTCCAGGTTCTCGCGGGTAACCTCGCCGACAATGCGGATGCCCAGGCCGGGGCCGGGGAACGGCTGACGTGCCACGATTTTCTCGGGAACGCCGAGCTCACGACCGATAGCGCGAACCTCGTCCTTGAACAGGGTGCGCAGCGGCTCCACCAGTTCGAAGGTCAGGTCGTCGGGGAGGCCGCCCACGTTGTGGTGGCTCTTAATGTTTGCGGTGCCGTCGCCGCCGCCGGACTCGACAACGTCCGGGTACAGGGTGCCCTGGACCAGGAACTTGATGTCTGCGCCCTCTTCGCCTGCTTCGGCAATCAGCTTGCGCTGTGCCTCTTCGAAGGAGCGGATGAACTCGCGGCCGATAGCCTTACGCTTCGCCTCGGGCTCGGTGATACCCTCGAGTGCGGAGAGGAAACGCTCCGACTCGTCAATGGTGATGACCTTAATGCCCATGGATGCTGCGTAGTCCTGCTCAACCTGTTCACGCTCGCCTTCACGGAGCAGACCGTGGTCGATGAAGAAGCAGGTGAGCTGGTCGCCAACAGCCTTGTGCACAAGTGCTGCTGCCACGGATGAGTCAACGCCGCCGGAGAGCGCGCAGATAACGCGGTCGTTACCGACCTGCTCGCGGATCTTTGCGACCTGCTCTTCGATGATGTTGTTGGTAGACCAGGTAGGCTTCAGGCCTGCCACATTGTAGAGGAAGTTCTCCAGAGCGACCTGGCCATAGTCGGAGTGCTTCACCTCGGGGTGCCACTGCACGCCGCCGAGCTTGCGGGACTCGTCCACGAATGCTGCCACGGATGCGCCGGGGGTCTTTGCCAGCACCTCGAAGCCTTCGGGGGCTTCGGTCACGGAGTCACCGTGAGACATCCACACGTTCTGGGTGGTGGGGGTGCCGGTGAGGAAGGAGGAGTTCTCAGCGCAGACCACAGCGTCGGTTGCGCCGTATTCGCGCAGACCGGTCTGGGCGACGGTGCCGCCGAGGGTCTGGGCCATCACCTGGAAGCCGTAGCAGATACCGAAGATCGGCACGCCAGCTTCGAAGAGGGCCTTGTCGCCCTTGGGTGCGCCATCGGCGTAGACCGAGGAGGGGCCACCGGAGAGCACGATGGCTGCCGGGTTCTTGGCGAGCATCTTCTCGGTGCGCTCTTCGAGCTGGTCCAGGTTCACAGAGTTGGTCACGAAAATTACCTCAACGTGTTGGTACTAATCCGCGCACTTGCGCGGGGATATATCTATTTTATGCTATTGCTGTATGCCGCCGACGGTACGTAGCCGCTCCCCCATCTGGAGGTACCGCTACATGCTCTAACGGGGGTAGAGCGTGCGTATAGAAAGCACCGCCCGGCGACCGGCAGATCACAACCTGCCAACCGCCAAGCGGTGATTCATGAAGCTACATTAGCCGCGGTACGCAGGAACCACGGTCAGATCCGCCTTCTGGAACTTCTTCAGGTCCAGGTAACCGCAGTTAGCCATTGCGCGCTTGAGCGCACCGACAATGTTGCTGGTGCCGTTCACGTGGTGCGAAGGACCGTACAGGACCTCCTCCAGGGAGCCGACAACACCCAGCGGGGTGCGCACGCCGCGCGGGAAGTCCAGCGAGTGCGCCTCGTTGCCCCAGTACCAGCCCTGGCCGGGAGCCTCGGATGCGCGAGCCAGCGGAGCGCCCAGCATGACAGCGTCAGCGCCCAGTGCGAGCGCCTTCACCATGTCACCGGAGCGGCCCAGGGAGCCGTCAGCGATCACGTGTACGTAGCGGCCGCCGGACTCGTCCAGGTAGTCGGAACGTGCCGCAGCCACGTCGGCGATAGCGGTTGCCATGGGTGCGGAGATGCCCAGGCCCTGGCGGGTGGTCTGTGCGGAACCGCCGCCGAAGCCCACCAGCACGCCGGCTGCGCCGGTACGCATCAGGTGCTTAGCCTGCGAGTAGCCAGCAACGCCACCAACGATGACCGGAACGTCGAGCTCGTAGATGAACTTCTTCAGGTTCAGCGGCTCGTGCGAGGTCGAAATATGCTCAGCGGAGACGGATGCGCCGCGGATGACGAACAGCTCAACGCCAGCCTTCACCACGGTCTCGTAGTGCTCCTGGGTGTTCTGCGGGCTCAGGGAGCCGGCAACAACCACGCCGGAGTCACGAATCTCTTCCAGGCGTGCAGTAATCAGTTCCGGCTTGATCGGCTCGGAGTAAATCTGCTGCATGCGGGTGGTTGCGGAGGCGGGGTCCGCCTCGGGCAGCTCAACAATCTCGTCGAGCAGCGGATGCGGGTCCTCGTAGCGGGTCCACAGGCCCTCAAGGTTCAGCACGCCCAGGCCACCCAGCTTGCCCAGGGCAATAGCGGTCGCCGGGGACATGACCGAGTCCATGGGCGCACCAATGATGGGGGTGTCGAACTTGAAGGCGTCAATCTGCCAGGAGGTATCGACATCGCGGCGGTCGCGGGTACGGCGGGTGGGAATGAGCGCCACATCGTCCAGGGAGTAGGTGGGGCGGGCGTTCTTGGAGAGGCCAATCTGAATTTCAGACATGGGGTGAATCCTTTCGAATTCGGTTTGAGGGGTGCCGCTGGGCGTTATTCGCGCCGATGCCCGCCCCGATACCCGAGCGGGTATGGGGCGGGCTCAACGGCGCATGGCGTGCACGCCATGCGGGGAATCATCGTTGGTGATGCGTATTAGGCGCGGTAGTTCGGTGCCTCAACGGTCATCATGATGTCGTGCGGGTGCGATTCCTTCAGACCTGCGGGGGTGATGCGCACGAACTGACCCTTGTACTTGAGCTCCTCGATGGTGCGGGAACCGACGTAGAACATGGTCTGGCGCAGGCCACCTTCGAGCTGGTGAATCACTGCGGAGAGCGGGCCGCGGAAGGGAACCTGACCCTCAATACCCTCGGGAATCAGCTTCTCTTCGCTGGAGACGTCAGCCTGGAAGTAGCGGTCCTTGGAGAAGGACTTGTGGCGGCCGCGGGTCTGCATTGCGCCGAGCGAACCCATGCCGCGGTATGCCTTGTACTGCTTACCGTTCATGAAGATCAGCTCACCGGGAGACTCGGTGGTACCAGCCAGCAGGGAGCCGAGCATCACGGAGTCAGCGCCGGCAACCAGTGCCTTGCCGATCTCGCCGGAGTGCTGCATACCGCCGTCAGCGATCAGCGGCACACCTGCCGGGATTGCTGCCTTAGCGGACTCGTTGATAGCGGTCACCTGGGGAACACCAACACCGGCGATAATGCGGGTGGTGCAGATGGAGCCGGGGCCAACGCCGACCTTCACGCCGTCAGCGCCGGCGTCGATGATTGCCTGTGCACCCAGGCGGGTTGCAGCCTGGCCACCGATGACGTCCACGTGTGCTGCGGCGGGGTCCTTCTTCAGGCGGGCAATCATGTCGAGCACGCCCTGGGAGTGGCCGTTTGCGGTGTCCACGAACAGTGCGTCGACGCCTGCCTCAACCAGGGTCATTGCGCGCTCGTAGCCGTCGCCGAAGAAGCCGATAGCAGCGCCGGCACGCAGGCGGCCGTCCTCGTCCTTGGTGGCCTTGGGGTACTGCTCAGTCTTGACGAAGTCCTTCAGGGTAATCAGACCGGCGAGCTTGCCTGCGTCGTCGACCAGGGGCAGACGCTCAATCTTGTTGTGGGACAGCAGCGCGAATGCTTCGTCCTTGGTGACGCTGGGGTGCGCGGTGACCAGCGGCATGGGGGTCATGATGTCGCGGACGCGAATGCCCTCGTAGTCGGAGCGGGAGATGTAACGGATATCGCGGTTGGTGATGATACCTTCCAGCACGCCCTCTTCACTGACGACGGGCAGACCGGAGACCTTGTAGTAGCCACAGACCTCGTCGTATTCGGCGATGGTTGCGTCAGCACCAATGGTGACGGGGTTGATAATCATGCCGGACTCGGAGCGCTTGACGCGGTCCACGTGTGCAGCCTGGTCCTCGATGGAGAGGTTGCGGTGGATAACGCCCATACCGCCCAGACGTGCCATAGCAATTGCCATAGCGGAGTCGGTCACGGTGTCCATTGCGGCGGAGATGATGGGGGTGTTCAGGGTGATGCGCTTGGACAGGCGGGTGGAAGTATCCGCATCGGAGGGGATAACGTCAGTGTTGCCGGGCAGCAACAGCACGTCATCGTAGGTCAGGCCGGTGAAGCCGAAGGGATCCTCGGACAGAGCGGTGGGAATGGTCATTGTCTACCTTTCGGATGCTGGCTTCATCGGTGAGAAGCTCAGCCTATACGTTGCATATGTCAAGATGCGGTACGAACCCGTCTGCTCGCACCCCACAAGGTGGTTTGAGCGCAAACGGGAACAGCTTACCTTCTATAGTAAACCGCTAAAGATTTCTTTGCTGAGAAGCACTCATAGTAAGCGTCCCTCAGCGGGAGGCTGTCGGCAGGTTCTAGCGCCCTTCGAACGCGAGCGCGCCCGATCCTACCGACAGCGAGTGCCCGGTACCGGCCTCCATGATGGAGGGGGCGGCACCAGGCACACACACTATTTAGTCTTCTTCAGTTTCTTCGGGCTTCTCAACCACCAGGGTCTCGGTGGTCAGCACCAGAGCCGCGATGGAGGATGCGTTCTGCAGAGCCGAACGGGTCACCTTCACCGGGTCAATCACACCGGCTTCGATGAGGTCCACGTACTCGCCGGTCTTGGCGTTGAAGCCGTGACCCACGGGCAGTTCGGAGACCTTGGAGACGATGACGTAGCCGTCTTCGCCAGCGTTCTCAGCGATCCAGCGCAGCGGCTGAACCAGGGCGCGGCGAACGATCTGTACACCCACGTTTGCGTCGTGGTTGCCCAGGTCCATGCCGTCCAGTGCCTTCAGCGCGTGAACCAGTGCGGAGCCGCCACCGGAGACGATGCCCTCTTCCAGGGCCGCACGGGTGGAGGACACAGCGTCCTCGATGCGGTGCTTGCGTTCCTTCGCCTCAACCTCGGTTGCGGCGCCGACCTTGATGACGCCCACGCCGCCGGCGAGCTTAGCCAGGCGCTCCTTGAGCTTCTCGCGGTCCCATTCGGAATCCACGCGCTCAATTTCGCGGCGCAGCTGCTGCACGCGGTCCTCGATTGCCTCGGGGTCGCCGCCGCCGTCCACGATGGTGGTGTGGGACTTGGTGACGGTCACGCGGCGTGCCGAGCCCAGGTGCTCCAGGGTGACCTGCGGCAGGTCAATGCCGAGCTCGCCGGTCACGACGGTACCGCCGGTCAGAATTGCCAGGTCCTGCATGATTGCCTTGCGGCGGTCACCGAAACCGGGAGCCTTCAGAGCGACCACGTTGATGGTGCCGCGTAGCTTGTTCACGACCAGTGCGGAGAGCGCCTCACCGTCAACGTCTTCTGCGATGATGGTCAGCGGCTTCTTCGCCTGAACGATCTTCTCGAGCACGGGCATGATTTCTGCGATGGTGGAAATCTTGCCCTGGTAGAGCAGCACGAGGCTGTTCTCCAGCACTGCTTCGCCGCGCTCAGCGTCGGTGACGAAGGAGGGCGAGAGGTAGCCCTTGTCGAACTGCATACCTTCGGTGATGTCCAGCTCAATTTCGGTGGAGGAGCCGTCTTCGATGGTGATGACGCCGTCCTGGCCGACCTTCTCGAAGGCGCGAGCCAGCAGCTCACCGATCTGCTCGGACTGGGCGGAGATAGCGGCAACGTGCGCCACTTCGGGGCCCTGCACGGGGCGTGCGTTCTCGAGCAGTCGTGCGGAAACAGCCTCCACAGCAGCCTCAATGCCGCGCTTTACGTCGGCGGGAGCCGCGCCGCTGGTGACATTGCGCAGGCCCTCGTTGACCAGTGCCTGTGCGAGCACGGTTGCGGTGGTGGTACCGTCACCGGCTACGTCGTTGGTCTTGGTGGCGACTTCCTTCGCCAGCTGGGCGCCCAGGTTCTCGTACGGGTCGTCCAGTTCAATTTCGCGGGCAATGGACACGCCGTCATTGGTGATGACGGGTGCACCCCACTGCTTGTCGAGCACAACATTGCGCCCGCGCGGGCCGAGGGTTACCTTGACCGCGTTTGCCAGCTTATCGACGCCAGCCTGCAGGGACTTGCGGGCGGCATCGTTGAATTCAAGCTGCTTAGCCATGTGTTCGCTACTCCTAGTGCGTCACAGAAAGAAAAATGAGGGGCAGATGATAGCTCATGCGCCGCACCGGATGAACGGTACGGCGCATGAGCATCTGAAAGTATTAGTCGACGATTGCCAGAACGTCGCGCGCGGAGAGAATCAGGTACTCTTCGCCCTGGTACTTGACCTCGGTGCCACCGTAGCGGGAGAACACGACAACGTCGCCTTCCTTGATGTCTACGGGGATGCGGTTGCCCTTCTCATCCACGCGGCCCGGGCCAACGGCGACAACGCGTGCTTCCTGCGGCTTTTCCTTCGCAGTTTCGGGGATGACCAGACCGGATGCGGTGGTCTGCTCAGCCTGCTCGATCTTGATAACGACGCGGTCTTCCAGGGGCTTGATAGCCATAATCGGTTCCTCCGGGTTGTGGATTTACGTTCGATGCGAGACAGCGGCGCAGTGGCGCGCCCGATATTGTCTCGAGTGCTACCTCAACTCTAGTTTCACCTGTGCTTTCGGTCAAGAAAAGCGCCCCTCTGCCCGGGTGTTTCACCGCAAGGCGAACGCTGAGCAAAAAGCTGGGCAAATCGGGCTCCCCACCTCTCAAAACCGGCACCCCGTAAAATGATGAGCATGCCTATTCCCGCATCCCCTTTTACTCCCGCCGCCGAGCTTCCGTTCAGCCCCGAAGCACTCGCGGCAGCCGATGAGCTCTACCCGCTGGGTTCGGATACGCTTAGCGCCGTTACTTCTTTGCGTTCGCGAGGTTTTAGCCCCGAGGAGTCTGCACAGATTATTTCGCTGGCGCAGGCTCGTACCCGTGCGCACGCCAAGTTCGGCGAGCGCGCCCGCACGCTCATGCTGACTCAGGAGGCTGCGGAGCAGGCGACCCGCCCGGTGATTGCGCATTATCGTGCTCAGCGTCTGCGCCCGGTTGCCGGCACGGTGGCTGATTTGGGGTGCGGTATCGCCTCGGATTCTGCCGTGTATGCGGCGGATCGCGGTGCCGTGGTTGCGGTGGAGTTGGACCCGTTGACGGCTTCTTTTGCGGCGAAGAACCTTGAGTTCTGCCCGCAGGCGCGTGTGTATTCGGGGGATGTGACCGACTATGTGCACGGTGAACTTCTGGACGCAGCCGGTGAGCCGGTGGGCATTGTGTGGATGGACCCGGCACGCCGCGAGTTGCGGGGCGCGAAGAAGGCTCAGACGGAGCGTCTTTTTGATCCGGAGGCGTTCTCTCCCCCGTTCTCGTTCGTGCTGAATCTGGCTCGTACGGGCGTGCCGATGGGCGTGAAGTTGGGCCCCGGTTTTCCGCATGAGGGCATCCCCTCACCCGAAGATATTGCGTCGGAGGCGAACCCCAACCCGCGCGTTGAGGCGGAGTGGATCCAGTCGGAGGGTTCCCTCGCCGAGTTGGTGCTCTGGTTTAACGCGCTGGCTCAGGAGGGGGTGGCTCGCACGGCGACCTCTGTGCATGAAACCCCTGCGCGCGAGATGCCTGCGGAAGAGGCTACCCCCAACGAAGGCTCCACCGAAGGATCCACCGGAGGCACCGCCGAAACCTGCGCCCTACTGCCTCCCTACGAGGCGGTGAACTTCCGCAGCCCCTTGACGGCGGAAGAGGCACAGCAGAGCGTTGACGTTCCGGTGTCCCTACCTCAGCCCGGTGATTACCTGCTGGAGCCTGCCCCGGCGATTGTGCGCTCGCACCTGGTCGCTGAGTTTGCGCAGAGCATTGGCGCGCATCTGCTGGATGAGCACCTGGCGTACCTGTGTTCTGCCGAGCCGGTGGAGCATCCGCTGGTTGCCTGCTACGAGGTGTTGGAGGAGATTCCCCTGCAGGAGAAGCAGCTGAAGCGTTGGGTGCGCGAGCAGGGCTTTACGGCACTGACGATTAAGAAGCGTGGCGTGGATATTGTTCCGGAGCAATTGCGTGCGCGCCTGCTGGGTTCTGCGGGTTCTAAGCCTTCCAAGAAGAAACAGAAAAAGAACGCTAATTCTTCTT
>QWCW01000403.1_pt1 | contig 15036 bp, 10 predicted proteins | sample 1972691 | NCBI WGS metagenome assembly QWCW01 (sample SAMN09866698, study PRJNA288562) | Human oral metagenome isolate pre2_saliva, whole genome shotgun sequencing... | reverse complement strand
ACCACGGATAAAATCCTGGATTTCTACCCCGCCAATCCCGCCAGCGCGGGCACGGCACGCCTCCACTACGAGGCCAAGGGAAATCTCTACGACCTCAACGCCCTCTTCGAACTCCATTTCCTGCCCTACGGCTGGGTGAAGAGCTATCAGGGCTTCAAGCGCATCGTGCCCTACCTGCAAGGCGGATTAGGACTGACCTATTCCGACGCCGGCAAAGTGGCCACGGTGAATATCCCCATCGGGGTTGGCGTGAAATGGAAAATAGCCCCCCGCGTGAATCTCGGGCTCGACTGGACGTTTCATTTCACCCCCAACGACAAGTTGGAAGGTCTGGCCAATCCGCGCGGCATCAAGTCGGGCGAATTTCGCAACAAAGACCACTACAACCTAACCCTCGTCACCCTCACCTACGACCTCTCGCCCAAATGTCCCACCTGCAACAAGGACTGAGCGCGCGGCCGCACAACCCCCTCATCACTATGACACTGAAAGAGCAAATCAATACGGAACGCATCCCCGCCCACGTGGCCATCATCATGGACGGCAACGGGCGCTGGGCAAAGGCACGCGGACAGCACCGCAGCATGGGCCACCAAGAAGGCGTGGAAGCCGTGCGCGAAATCACAACGACCGCCTCCAACCTCGGTGTGCGTTTCCTGACGCTCTACACCTTTTCCACCGAAAACTGGAACCGCCCCTCCGACGAGGTGGCCGCGCTCATGGGCCTCTTGCTGACGAGCCTCGAGGACGAGCTCTTCATGAAGAACAACGTCCGCCTGCGCGTGATCGGGGAAATCACACGCCTGCCCCAGGAAGTGCTCCGCGCACTCGTGGGACTCGAGCAGCGCACGGCCAGCAACTCAGGCATGACCATGGTGCTCGCCCTCAGCTATTCCGCCCGCTGGGAGCAAACGGAAACGATGCGCCGCATCGCCCGCCGCGTGAAAGGTGGCGACCTGCGCCTCGAGGACATCACCGAGGACGTTATCAGCCAAGAGCTCTCCACCTCCTTCATGCCCGACCCCGACCTGCTCATCCGCACCGGTGGCGAGCAGCGACTCAGCAACTACCTGCTCTGGCAGTCGGCCTACACGGAACTCTACTTCTGCGACACGTTCTGGCCCGACTTCCGCAGCGAAGAATTCTACCGCGCCATCGTCGACTACCAAGGTCGCGAACGCCGCTTCGGTAAGACCTCCGAACAGCTCACGCAGGAATAACCCCCACACCCCAACGCTATCTTGAAGAAAATGAATATATCACTCGCAAAACTATGGCTCTTTGCCGCCCTGCCCCTCGCTGGCATCTCCGCCGCTCAGGCACAGGTGAGCAACGTGCAGCGTCAGCCCGACATCGTTTATAGTGTCACGCCCTCGAAATACATCCTCGGCGGTCTCACCGTGGACGAAATCCCTGGCTACGACCACGACCTTTTGGAGAGCATCTCCGGCCTCGAAGTGGGCAAGATCTACGCCGTTCCCGGCACCGATATCACCGACGCCGTGCGCCGCTACTGGCAGCAGAAGCTCTTCTCCAACGTCAAGATCACGGCCGATAGCATCGTGGACAACCGCATCTACCTCCACGTTCATCTCACCGCCCAACCGCGCATCAGCTCCATCAGCTATAGCGGCGTGAAGAAGTCGGAACGCGAAGACCTCGAGAAGCGCCTCGGACTGCAAAACGGCAGTCAGATTACGCCCGATATGGTGAATCGCGCCAAAATCATCATCAAGCGCTATTTCGACGAGAAGGGATTCAAGGACGCCGAAGTCGACATCCAACAGAAAGAAGACGCCACGGCCGACAACCGCGTGCTGGTGAATATCGACATCGACAAGCGCAGCAAAATCCACGTAAACCGCATCTATATCTCCGGCGTGACGCCCAAGGAAGCCTCCAAACTCAAGCGCGCCATGAAGAAAACCCATGAGCGCACACTGCTGAACTTCCTCAAATCGAAGAAATTCCTTCCCGAGAAGTATGACGAGGACAAAGACAACGTGTTGAAGCGACTCAACGCCTGGGGCTACCGCGACGCCGTGCTCAAAAGCGATAGCGTGGCAAAGGTGGACGACGGCCATGTGGACGTGTACCTCGACCTGAGCAAGGGACAGAAATACTACATTCGCAACATCAGCTGGGTGGGCAACACGGTCTACAACACCGACGTGCTCGAGCGTATCTTGCAGATGAAGAAAGGCGATGTCTACAACCAAACTCTGCTCCATAAGCGCCTCTCCGAGGACGAAGACGCTGTGGGCAATCTCTACTACAACAACGGCTACGTTTTCTACAACCTCGACCCCGCTGAAGTCAATGTGGTGGGCGATAGCATCGACCTGGAAATGCGTATCCAAGAAGGCCGCCAAGCACGCTTCAACCGCGTGAACATCACGGGCAACGACCGCGTCTACGAAAACGTGGTGCGCCGCGAACTCTACACCAAACCCGGCGATCTCTTCAGCATGGAGTCCATCAAACGCTCCGTGATGGCCCTGGCACAGATGAACCAGTTCGACGCCGAAGCTCTGCAAAGCGGTATGAACAAAGGCATCAAACCCGATCCCTACAACGGCACCGTGGACATCACGTATCCGCTCGTGTCGAAAGGCGGCGACCAAGTGCAGCTCTCCATCGGTTGGGGACCCACAGGTATCGTAGGACAAGCCGGCATCAAGTTTACCAACTTCTCCATTGGCAACCTCTTCTCCAAGGGCAATCGCCACATCGGATTCATCCCGCAAGGCGACGGACAGACGCTGGCCTTCAACGTGCAGACCAACGGTACCTACTATCAGGCCTATTCGCTCTCATTCCTCGACCCATGGTTTGGCGGCAAACGTCCCAACCAGCTCTCCGTGACGCTGTCCTACTCCAAGCAGAGCGACATGAACTCCAGCTACTACAACAATAGCTATTACAACAACTATTACTACAACTACCTCTCGGGCTACGGCAATAATTCCAACTATTACAACTACACGAATTATTACGACCCCGACAAGTACGTGAAGCTCCTCGGCCTCTCCCTTGGTTTCGGTAAACGTTTGCGCTGGCCCGACGACTATTTCACCTTTACGGCACAGCTCAACTACACGCGCTATATGCTCAAGTCGTGGCAGTACTTCATCATCCACGATGGTAACTGTAACAACTTCAACATCAACCTCTCCCTCAACCGCAACTCAACGGACAACACCTTCTACCCACGTCGCGGTTCGGAACTCGAATTGAGCGTGGCCTTCACGCCGCCGTACTCGCTCTGGGACGGCAAGGACTATAAGAACCTGGCCACCAACTACAAGAGTTCAACGTATCAGAAAGAGATGCAAGAGAAGTTCCGCTGGGTGGAATACAACAAATGGAAATTCAAGCTCCGCACTTTCACCGCGCTCACCGGTGCCATCAAAGCCCCCGTCCTCATGACACGCGTGGAATTCGGTTTGCTCGGAGCGTACAACCGCTATAAGAAGTCGCCCTTCGAGGCCTACTATGTGGGCGGTGACGGAATGTCCGGCTATTCCTACGGCTACGCCACCGAAACCATCGGCCTTCGCGGCTACGAGAACGGTTCTATCGCTGGCGACGACGGCAACAACGCCTACGCCTATAGCCGCATGGCCCTCGAACTACGCTATCCGCTCCTCCTCGAAGGACAGACCAATGTCTTTGTCCTCGGTTTCGTTGAAGGCGGTAACGCATGGACCGACGCCCGCAAGTTCAACCCCTTCAACATGAAGCGCAGTGCTGGTATCGGTGTGCGCCTGATGCTCCCCATGGTGGGTATGCTCGGCATCGACTGGGCATACGGTTTCCAACGCTACAATGCCAATGGTCAGAAAATCGGTGGCAGTCAGTTCCACTTCATTCTCAACCAAGAATTCTGATGACGGCAGCGTAACATTTCACTCCTGAACCCGTCTTTACCGAAAAGGGTCGGACCAGTTTGAGACCCAATCCCCTCAAGAAAACCTCCGACCAGTCCGACCAGTCCGACCAGTCTGAACCCACCAAAAAAAGAAAAAGAATATGAAAAGAATCATCTCACTCCTGCTTCTGGTTGTAGCCTTCACGCTCAACGCACACGCCCAGAAGTTTGCCCTCATCGATATGGAATATATCATGGGCAATATCCCCGCATACGAGCGCGCCAACGAACAGCTCAACCAAGTGAGCAAAAAATGGCAAGCCGAGGTGGAAGCCATCGACAACGAAAGCAAAACGCTCTATAAAAACTACCAGAACGAGGCCGTGTTCCTCAGCGATGCGCAGAAAAAAGAGCGCGAACAAGCCATCGTCGACAAAGAAAAGCAAGCCAGCGAACTGAAAAAGAAATATTTCGGTCCGGAAGGCGAACTCTATAAGAAACGCCAAAGCCTCGTGGCGCCCATTCAAGACGAAATCTACAACGTGGTCAAAGCCATCGCACAACGCCGCGGCTTCCAACTCGTCCTCGACCGCAGCAGCGACACTGCCGGCATCATTTTTGCCAGTCCTTCCATCGATATTTCTAACGAAGTGTTGAGCCAATTAGGCTATTCCAATTAAAGTTGCTAAATTCGCCCGCAAAATCAATAATAAAAAGAAAATAAAGCTATGATCAAAAAACTTTTAATGCTGGTGCTCTTCCTCGCACCGCTCACTATCAGCGCCCAGAAGTTTGCTCACTTCGACCTCGAAGCCACTGCCAGCCAGTTGCCCGCCTACAAGCAGGCCATGACGGAGCTGCAAACCCTCGGTCAGCAGTATCAGAAGAACCTCGACGATATGCAGAAGGAACTTCAAGCTAAGTACGACAAGTACAGCAAAGAAGTCAACGAAAAGACGCCGCAGAACATCAAAGACCGCTACGCGCAAGAACTTCAGCAGATGAGCGACAAACTCGAGCAGGCTCGCCAGGACAATGCTAAGGCATTCCAAGAAGCACAGCAGCAGAAGATGCAGCCCATCACGCAGAAAGTCCTCGACGCCGTTCAGGCCGTAGCAAAAGAGGGCAACTACGTTTACGTCATGGACGTGGCAACAGCTCGCGCCAACAGCATCTTCATCAACACCGCTGTCAGCGAAGATGTAACAGCAAAAGTAAAAGCTAAGCTCGGAATCTAAGCCGACGCCCAGCGCTAAAAAATAAGACAATCCCGCACCTCCCCCCAGAGGCGCGGGATTTTTTTGTGACAGCCGCCGTGCTTTGTTAGAATCTCGGACCAGTCCGACCCGTCCGACCAGTCCGAGAACCCACCCTCCTCAAGAGGACCTCCGACCCGTCCGACCCGTCCGCCCAGTCCTCTCATAAAAAAACAAGTCCTTGGAGTATTTTATGCTCCAAGGACTTGCCCATTTTCCTACACAAGCTTATATGCTGTTATTTCAGCATAAATAGCACCGACACGCCAACACTACGATGACGAGGGTCGCCCCATAGACTATTCATTTCGTGCAGGCTATGCTCATAGTACGCCTTTAGTCTAAACATTGAATAATCAATATTGACAGCCACTGTTGCTCCATAATCGTACCTGTTGAACTGGCAGTAAGGTGTCACTTCGGGAGTGTTGAACAGATTCATCCTTTCACGATAGTGTTTTCCCCATCCATCGTTTCCCTCAACATGTCCTTTGCCTCCAACTCCAATTCCGGCATAGACTCCAATTTGTGGCAGAATCGAAAACTTCCCCAATTGCACATTATAGCCAGCAACGAGGGGCACTGTCAGATAATTCATCGGAAACGCTTCAACTTTACGCACATCATTAGCACCTCCTATTTTATGTCCTTCAATGGTGCCTCCTTTCTGTGAGAATCCCAAACCTGACGAAAAAACAAAGCCAGATGAAAGTTTGTAGTCGGCAACAGCTTCCACTTTGAAGCCACTGTTTCCTGTCGATTTATAATGCTTCATAGAGAAATGGTTATGCAGATAACCACCACCAAATCCAAAGTTCCAAGTCTGCGCAACTGTCGTGAGGCTTACCATGAAGCAGAGACTGCTTAGAAATAATTTCTTCATATTCTTGTTTATTGATGATAAAAACTTTTCATTTTGTATTTATTAATATTAAAACCGTGCAAATATATCTATATGCTATTAGAAATAAAGTTAATAATTTGTATTATTATACAAACAAATAAAATTATCTATCAAAAACACCTTATAGCTCTTGAAGACTCAAGAGAGTCATATAGAACAATATCTACTCACCATCATCCGCAGAGGTGAAAAGGCGCTTTGTAGGGCATAGCGAGAGCCTCCTCCCGTCCGCCCAGTCCGACCCCCACCAAGAGAGGCTCCCTCCCTTTGCTTTCCCGCGGCTTTGCAGTATCTTTGCAGCCGCAAAATAGAAAAAGAAAGGACTGTGTTGCGGAAACTCCTAACCCTCATATTTTTCCTCCCACTGCTGGCCATGGCGCAGGAGCGGGACACGCTGGCTGTCGACTCTCTTGAGGTGGACACGACAGCGGAAACCCTGCTGACGGGCACCCTGCAAGAACGCTTGCAGCGCCTCCTCGCCGACGAACTCTTGCAGCGCACGCAGGTGGGCATCTATGTCTATGACCTCACGGCCGATTCGGCCCTCTTTCGCTACAACGAACAGCAAACCATGCGCCCCGGCTCTTGTCAGAAACTCCTCACTGCCGTCACCGCACTCTCCCAACTCGGCGTGGACTACAACTATTCCACCTCGCTGCTCATGGACGGCACCATCGCAGGCCGCGTGCTCACCGGCAATCTCTACGTGCGCGCCGGTTTCGACCCGCTCTTCGGCCGCGACGACCTGCTGGCCTTCGTCCAGGCCGTGCGCGAACAAGGCATCGACACCCTGCGCGGCAACATCATCCTCGACCTCTCGATGAAAGACACCCAAAAGTACGGCTGGGGCTGGTGCTGGGACGACGACAATCCCGTGCTCACGCCGCTGCTCTTCAACGGCAAAGACACCTTCGCCGAGCATTTCGCCGAACTCCTCGCCGAGAGTGGCATCGTGGTGGAAGGCAGCACCCTCAGCGGGAGCATCGGAGCCGCCGTCACCCCCCTCGTCACCCGCACACACACCATCGATCAAATCCTCTTCCGCATGATGAAGGAGAGCAACAACCTCTACGCCGAGTCCATGTTCTATCAGATTGGCGCACAGTCCGGTCGCGCCTATGCCGACCGCCGCCGCGCCACGGAACGCCTCCAACGCTTCGTGCGCCTCATAGGTCTCGACCCCGCCCACTATCAGTTTGCCGACGGTAGCGGCCTTTCGCTCTACAACTACGCCTCTCCCGAACTCCTCCTCCGCCTCCTGCGCTATGCCTATCAGCACCAGGACATCTACAACCACCTCCTGCCCTCGCTCCCCATCGCCGGCCAGGACGGCACGCTCCGCCGCCGCATGCGCGGAGGCACGGCCTATGGGAACGTGCGCGCCAAAACCGGCACCGTGGAAGGCGTCAGCACCCTCTGCGGCTACGCCCAAGCTCCCAACGGCCACCATCTCGCCTTTGCCCTCTTCAATCAAGGCACCCTCCGCGGCAGCCAAGCCCGCCGCTTCCAAGACAAGGTGTGCCAAGAGATGACGAAGTAAGAGAGAGCGCTCTCCTCCTCTGAAGAATCCGACCAGTCGGACCAGTCGGACCAGTCTGAGAACCAGTCCTCTCAAGAGGACCTCCGACCAGTCGGACCAGTCCGACTAGTCTGAGTTCACCAAGAAAGAAATCCAACTTTCCTTATTGTGTCAGCTGACACAATAAGGCTGACAGCCAACTCCCTTATTGCCTCAGCTGAAGCAATAAGGGAGTTTTGTAGAGCAGAGGGAAGGCCCCCTCAAAGCCTTTTCAGAGCCTCTCTCCCATGAGGAAGGGTACTCCGAAAAGGGTGAGCATTGAGAATCTTCAATAAGTTTAGCTCCAAAAGAGATTCGAGACCTCTGCATCTTTTGGGGTAATCAATAGAAAAAGACAAAGAATGAAGAACACTTGATATGAGAAAATCATTTTCTTGAAGAAAGAAGTCTCTCAATCTTTCGTTGTTGCGACAAAAATTATAGTACTTTTGTAGGTATTATATAAGTTTTGTAAATATCGTAAATACGGAAAACCTTTGCCAGGAAGTTGCACGGCTTATAGAAAAGAGTCGCGCTTATCTGCTTTGCCCTCAAGATGCTAATATCTACGCCCTTGCCTATCAGAGAATGGTATCTTCCCAACAAAGCTCTGCTGCAATCGAAGGTTAAAGAATGGATTTCTGAATTTAGAGACAACGCAGAATGATATGAAGCCAAACATAGATATTAGTGAAAACGAACTTCTACGGCAATCAGAGGACTTACTTGTAGAATTGCTCAAAGACCATACAACCCAAAAGAATATCTTTTGGGCTACGGACGATTATGCCTCTCTGGGTGAGGCATATAGTTATCATGCGCCTATCACAATACCTTGCATCACTGGTGATAATGGTTCTGTCATACAACCGAGAGTCTTAAAAACTCGAGAAGAGCAAACGAGCCGAACCAAAGACAAAGCAGAGGTTTTTACTCCTTCTTGGGTATGCAATGCCCAAAACAATCTGATAGATGAAGCCTGGTTTGGGCGCAAAGATGTTTTTAATCACGAACATCCCGAAACCAAAACATGGACTGCGACAACGACGCCTATTTCGTTTCCTAATGGCAAAACATGGAAGGACTATGTTCGTTCCACCCGTATGGAAATCACTTGTGGAGAAGCCCCATATCTTGTGAGCCGATACGATACGACCACAGGAGCATTTATCCCCATCTCGCAGCGTATAGGGATGCTCGATCGTAAACTACGAGTAATCTCGGAAAATACGACCACCACAGGCGAATGGCTCAAGATGGCACAAGAGGCATATAAGAATATCTATGGCTATGAATGGCAAGGGGACAATCTCTTGCTCGCTCGTGAGGCACTGCTCATGACTTTTATCGAATATTACACTGAAAAATTTGGAGCGCAGCCCCAAGACCGTTCTATCAAATACATTGCCTATATCATTGCTTGGAATGTTTTTCAGATGGATGGGCTCAAAGGGGTAGTTCCCAATAGTTGTAAACACAATGAGGTGGTGGTCAAGCCAGATCTATTTGGGGCAATGGAGCAAATCGAGATTTGTCCTGGATGTCAGAAAGAGACCTACAAAGGACACAACGGAACCTACTGTCTCATCCGGGACTGGGGGTGTAAGGACCCTAACACAGGCGAAAACAACCGAAAGATCCACTTCATTGATTTAATAAAATAACAACATAAATCTCAAGCTATGGCAACATTTGAATCATCACTCAAACCTCGTTTGATATATGTTTTTGCTATTGCTGACAAACAGCATGAAGGTAGCCTGAAGATAGGAGAAACCACGCTTGGCGATGATATTGGAGCGGCTCTGCCTCCCTCAAACAGCGAAATTCTCAACCAAGCAGCCAAAGCTCGTATTGACCAATATACGAAAACGGCAGGTATCAGCTACGAACTCTTGCACACCGAGCTTACCTTTTACATCCGAGGAGGGCAGATTTGCTCCTTCAATGATAAACAAGTGCACAATGTTTTAGAGCGTTCGGGCGTAAAACGTAAGGAATTTAAGGGAGCTACCGAATGGTATTCTTGCGATTTAGAAACCGTCAAACGCGCCATTACTGCCATCAAAGAAGGCAAAGAAAGTTTGGGGGCAGGCGAGGTGACATATACCGAGAATCCTATCATTCTGCGTCCAGAGCAAAAGATCGCCGTGGAGCGAACGCTCAAGCAATTTCGCAAAGGCAATCAGATGCTATGGAATGCAAAAATGCGTTTTGGTAAAACCCTCTGTGCCTTGCGTGTAGCCAAGGAGATGGGAGCCGTCCGCACGATCATCATCACTCATCGCCCCGTGGTAGACGCCAGTTGGTTTGAAGATTTCGGGAAAACATTCTACGATCGCCCGGAGTGGCACTATGGTTCGCATAACAAGGGTGAGAGTTTTGCCTCTCTCCAGCGGCTTGCTTCTCAAGGAAAGAAATATGTGTATTTTGCTTCTATGCAAGATATGCGTGGCTCTAAGGAAGTGGGCGGCAAGTTTGATAAGAACAACGAGGTCTTTTCCACTGCTTGGGACTTGGTCATTGTCGACGAAGCACACGAAGGTACGCAAACCGAACTGGGAAAAGCCGTTTTAGAGCAACTTATTGGTAAAAAGACCAAGACCTTGCGCCTATCAGGTACACCCTTCAATCTGTTGGACGATCACAAGGAGGAAGAAGTCTTCACCTGGGACTACGTCATGGAGCAGCAAGCCAAAACAGATTGGGAAATCAATCATCTTGGTGATGTCAACCCCTACGCTTCTCTTCCCGCTATCCATATCTATACCTACGATCTCGGGCGCTTGATGAGCGCGTATAGCGATGAAGAAAAAGCCTTCAACTTCCGCGAATTCTTCCGCACACGAGAGGATGGAGGTTTTGTACACGAGAAAGATATTGACCATTTCCTCAAGCTCTTGACAACCGATGATGAAGACTTGCTCTACCCTTACTCTAACGACAAGTTTCGACAAATATTCCGCCATACCCTTTGGATTCTGCCAGGCGTGAAAGCCGCCAAGGCACTCAGCCGAAAACTGGCAGAGCATCCTGTTTTTGGGCTCTTCAATGTGGTCAATGTGGCAGGCGATGGCGACGACGAGGAAGAAAGCCGCGATGCGCTCGAGCTTGTCAATAAAGCCATTGGTGAAGACTCTGACGAATCCTACACGATAACCCTCTCTTGTGGCCGACTTACCACTGGCGTAAGCGTAAGGCCCTGGACGGGTGTGTTTATGATGGCAGGCTCTTACAGCACTTCGGCAGCCGGATATATGCAGACCATCTTCCGCGTTCAAACGCCCTACACCCACAATGGGCGCATGAAGGCCGACTGCTACGCCTTCGATTTTGCTCCCGACCGCACGCTGCGTGTGCTTGCCGAGGCTGCCAAGGTGTCGCACAAAGCAGGGAAACAAACCGAGGGCGACCGCAAAATCCTTGGCGACTTCCTCAATTTCTGCCCCATCATTGCCATTGACGGAGGGCAGATGAAGAAATACAAAGTGGAGACGATGCTTGCACAACTCAAGCGGGCGCAAATAGAGAAGGTGGTGCAGGATGGGTTTGAGAATGGCGCACTCTACAACGACGAACTGCTCAAGCTCACGGAAGTGGAACTCAAAGAGTTTGACGACCTCAAAGGCATCATTGGCAAAACAAAGGCAATGCCTAAGCCGGGAGACATCGACATTAACCGGCAGGGACTGACCAACGAGCAATACGCGGAGAAAGAGCAACTCGAAAAGAAGAAAAAGAAAGACCTCACGCCAGAGGAGAAAAAGCGACTTGACGAGCTGAAAGCCAAGGGCGACCAACGGCGTGAAGCCATCTCCATTCTCCGTGGCATCTCTATCCGAATGCCCCTCATGCTCTATGGAGCCGAAATGATGGATGAAGACAAAGAGCTAACCATCGACAACTTTGCCAACCTTGTGGACAACCAGTCGTGGGAGGAGTTTATGCCTCGGGGCGTAACCAAACAAGTGTTTCGCCGTTTCAAGCGTTATTACGACCCCGATATCTTCCGCGAGGCAGGCAAGCGCATTCGTGAAATGGCTCGTATGGCCGACAAGTTTACCGTCGAGGAGCGTATTGCTCGTTTGGCAAGCATCTTTGCCACCTTCCGCAACCCCGACAAGGAGACGGTACTCACGCCTTGGCGCGTGGTAAATATGCACCTTGGAGACAGTCTTGGGGGCTACTGTTTTATGAATGAAGATTTCACCTCCCTCTTGGACACACCTCGCTACATTGAGCATAAAGGCATCACCTCAAAGGTGTTCCACCCACGGAGCGTCATTTTGGAAATCAACTCCAAGAGTGGACTCTATCCCCTTTATGCCGCTTACAATATCTACCGTACAAGGATAGAGGAAGCTCGTGAGAGGTATGGAGAGATCAATCGCACCACGGCCCTCATGCTCTGGGACAGGAGTTTAGAGGAAAACATCTTTGTTGTCTGCAAAACGCCCATGGCACGCTACATCACCATGCGCACCCTGCGTGGTTTCCGCAAGACGAAAGTGCATGCCGAATACTATCCCGACTTAATCGAAAGTATTACCACACAGCCCGAAAGCGTAGTCAATATGTTACGCTCGGGCAAGAGATTTTGGAAAATAAATAACGACGAAAATATGAAGATAGACGCTATTATAGGCAACCCGCCGTATCAGGTGATGAATGAAGGTAAGGGGAATGGTTCTGATCCGATATACCATGTTTTTTTTGATATAGCGATGGCACTTGCTCCTCAGGGTACACTTATTCATCCTGCTCGTTTCTTGTTTAATGCAGGGAAAACACCCAAAGAGTGGAATGATAAGATGCTTGCAGACAAGCATTACAAGGTAGTGGACTATTGGGCGAATAGTACAGAGGTATTCCCTACTGTCGATATTAAAGGAGGAGTGGCTACTTCGTATTGGAATAAGGCTGTCTCCTTTGCTCCCATAGGGATGTTCTCAGCTTTTGATGAACTGCGTTTCATTCTGCACAAAGTGGAGAAAAGTGAGCCTCAGCCATTCTCTGAAATTGTTGCTCCTCGTGAACTTTATCGTATCACAGACTTATTGTATCAAGAACATCCTGGGTTAGAGGGGCGACAGAGTACCGGACATAAATACAGCCTTGGAGCAAATGTATTCGAGGTTTTTCCCGAACTTTTCTCTGATGAATGCTTAGACGAGTCTGCAATGGTGCGTGTCTATGGGCGAGCCAATAACCAAAGATGCTACAAGTGGGTCAAACGTGGCTATATTACTGAGCCAGAAAACTTTACCAAGCACAAGGTGATTATCCCCAAGAGCAATGGCTCGGGAGCAATCGGCGAAGTGCTTAGTACGCCTATCATCGGCACGCCAATTATTGGCTATACCGATACCTTCATTAGTATTGGAGCTTTCGACACTCGGGCAGAAGCTGAGGCATGCTTGAAATATGTCAAGACAAAGTTTGCCCGCACTATGCTGGGAATTCTCAAGGCTACGCAAGATAACCCCAAAGAAACGTGGCGACTTGTACCACTGCAAGACTTTACAGACCGTTCTGATATAGATTGGTCGCAGAGCGTGGCAGATATCGATCGACAGCTCTACCGCAAATACGGATTGGAAGAGAAAGAAATCGCTTTTATTGAAGAAAAGGTGCGAGCGATGGAGTAATACAAAAGAGGAGGCAAGCCTTGTGATAGCTTGCCTCCTCGTGTCATCGTTCTGAGAGTGTCTGTTTGATGATAGCTTGCATTGGCTCATCTATTCCAAATAGTCGATATAGTTGGGCATTCACATCTTGGGTATAATCTATTATCCCGTTGTCGTCTGTATAGTCCAACAAATCGGGAACGAGTTTTCCCAAGGAAGTTAAAGCTTCATCAGTTAGCAAAAATGCGTAGCGTATGAAGTCCGTCTGGCAGTAAGCATAGAAGTTTCGTGCTTCTTGCTCTGTTTCAAAAGTTTTGAGGGCAACACGAGACCGACCAAAGGCAGAGCGATTGTCAAGCACTGCTATCTGATTGCTTCGCTTCTGTCCGCCAGCATTGGCACTCGACACCACGACTTTCCACCGATGTAAATAGTCCAAACCTGTTTTAATTACTGATTTATGGGCTACATACCAACTGGTTCTCCCTGCTTTACCTGCCTTGTCATTTGCAAACAACTTTATTTCATCTTTACCAAGCGTTATTCCTTCTTGATAAGGGCGTACCAAGGTCGGATTTTTCTCAACAAAATCGCTTTCTATGGAGAAAAGTTTCTGCGATAATACCGCATTAGAGATATAGTCAAAATGATCACCAACAACGGCTTGTATCTTTTGGCTGATTTGCTCTGCCATTGGATCAAGAGCCATTAAAGTATATCCAGGGTTCGGCATTGCAATCTCCATGGTTTTTCCTCCTTTGCTGTAAACATAGACAAAGCCCTCTTTTTTCTTAGTATTATCCATAAATACAATAGAGAGTCCATCGGCTATGCCGACATCTTGGAAAATATCTGTAGAGTCGGGGAAGAAATGAAGACGGCAGAGCCTTTTATCGTTGATTTGATTGTAACCAAAATCTGCCAGTCCCTTTCCAGAACGATGTATCCACCGCCCAGCAGGATAAATGAGCGAGGAAAAACGTGGAGCAAGTTTGTCGGCAAGCAATTGGAAATGTTGAAATATATTAGAACTTCGCTTTTGCCCATTATCTGTATCTTTCTTTGCTACGGTCACCTGATACGGCGGGTTGCCTATAATAGCGTCTATCGGCGAACTTTTTGCGATATTGCCTTAGATACAAAAAACAAGTAATATGATCAAATCATTTAGGCAACAACTCAAGAAAGAAGAACTATCGGACAATACAATTACAGCGTATCTATATGCTGTAGAAGACTTTGGGCGGAAGTATTCTTGCTTCAATCGGGAAAATCTTTTGCTTTACAAAGCGGAGCAAATAGAGAGATTTAAGCCCAAGACCGTAAACCTACGCATTCAGGCTCTCAACAAATACTTAGAGTTTATCGGGAAACCTCGTCTTCGTCTCAAGTCTCTCAAAATACAACAGAGAACCTGTATCGAAAACGTGATTAGTAATGCGGACTACCACTACCTCAGGGCAAAGCTCAGAGCAGAAGAGGAGAATGTGTGGTATTTCCTTGTTCGCTTCTTAGCTGCTACGGGAGCTCGAGTGAGTGAACTTGTACAATTTAAGACCGAGCATGTGAGAATGGGTTACTTTGACCTTTATACCAAGGGAGGAAAGGTTCGTCGGATTTTCATTCCCCAAAATCTCTGCATGGAGACTAAAGCATGGTTGGGACGAGCCAATATAGAGTTGGGGTATTTGTTTTTAGACAAACACGGAAAACAGATCACCCCGCGCGCCATTCGGCACAAATTGCAACGCTTCGCCCATCAATGGGGTATCAATCCTAAGGTGATGCACCCTCACTCCTTTCGCCATCGGTATGCCAAG
>QWCW01000432.1_pt1 | contig 15044 bp, 11 predicted proteins | sample 1972691 | NCBI WGS metagenome assembly QWCW01 (sample SAMN09866698, study PRJNA288562) | Human oral metagenome isolate pre2_saliva, whole genome shotgun sequencing... | reverse complement strand
CGAGTAGCCGCCGACAAGGACGAACAGCTAAAGGAGCTACCGTGTCCACCCACGAATCTGCAGATCAGGCAGGAACCCCCCAGTACGGCACCGCCCACAGTGCAGCCAGCGCGGCACCGCACTACTCGGCTGCTTTCGGGTCGACCTCCCTGCCCGGCAGTCAGCCCGTCAGCGCGCAGGAGTATGACGCCGTGCTGCGTCGACTCTCCGCGGCGGAGGCGACCCGCGACAATATGAGCCGACAGATTCGTGGTGCGGGGGAGAAGAACCGCAAGCTCGTTGAGGCAATCACCAGCATGCGCTACCAGGTGGAGCGCCTGCGCGCCTCCCTGTCGCAGAATGTTATGCCGCCGCTGAATTCGGCGATTGTGTTGGCCGTGCATGAGGGTCAGACCATGACCTACGAGCAGGTTGCGGACGATAAGACCCCCGCCGAGATTGATACCTACCTGGATGTTCAGGTGAGCGGCCGTATGATGCGTATTCCCGTGTCCCCGCTCATTGACCTGTCCACGCTGACCCCCGGCATGACCGTGCTGCTCAACGACAAGACGGAGGCGGTGCTCGCCCTGGACACCGAGCCCTTCGGTGACGTGGTGACCGTGCGTGAGGTGCTGGATGAGCAGCGCGTGCTGGTTGATACGTCCTCGGGTGCTCAGCAGGTGGCGCGCGTGGCTGGTTCCCTCGACATTGAGCAGCTACGCACCGGTGACGCGGTCACGCTCGACACCCGCACCCGCATGCTGACCTCGCAGGTTCCCGCCTCCCGTTCGCAGGAGCTGGTTCTGGAAGAGATCCCGGACGTCACCTATGAGCAGATTGGTGGCCTGGGCGCGCAGATTGAGCAGATTCGCGACGCGGTGGAGCTGCCGTACCTGCACCCCGAGATTTTTGAGCGCTACCACCTGGCGCCGCCCAAGGGTATTCTGCTGTACGGTCCTCCCGGTAACGGTAAGACCATGATTGCTAAGGCTGTGGCGAACTCCCTGGCGGCTCGTGCAGCTGCGCTGAACCCGGGTTCGGCTACTCGCGGCTATTTCTTGAACATTAAGGGCCCCGAGCTGCTCGATAAGTTCGTCGGTGAGACGGAGCGCCAGATTCGCGATATTTTTGTTGCTGCCCGTGAGAAGGCGGAGGCGGGCCACCCGGTCGTCGTGTTCTTTGACGAGATGGAGTCGCTGTTCCGTATGCGCGGTTCGGGTCGTTCTTCCGATATTGAGACGACCATCGTGCCGCAGCTGCTGGCCGAAATTGACGGTGTGGAGTCGCTACAGAACGTCATCGTTATTGGTGCGACCAACCGTGAAGACCTCATTGATGCCGCGGTGATGCGCCCGGGCCGACTCGACCTGAAGATTCGCATTAACCGCCCGGACGCCCCCGGTGCGGCAGAGATTTTCGGTCTGTACCTGACCGAGGACCTGCCCCTGGACGCGGCGGAGGTGGCAGCCGCCGGTTCGACCCGCGCCGCCCTGACCGCGATGATTGCGGCGGCGGCAGGTCAGCTGTACGCGCGCACCCCCTCCACGGCGTACGCTGTGGCGACCGTGGATTCTTCCATGGTTGTTGGTTCTGGTGCGAGCGCGAATCTGTCCACGCACACGCTGTATCGTGGCGATTTCGCTTCGGGTGCGGTGATTCGCAATATTGTGGACCGCGCGAAGAAGGCCGCGATTAAGGAGCAGCTGCAGGCGCTGACCGCCGGTGCGGACGCTTCGAGCGTTGGTATTGGTACCCGCCACCTGCTGGAGGCGGTACGCGCCGAGTTCGAGGACCAGGTAGACCTGCCGCCTCTGCCCGATATTGAGGACGCGCTCACCGTCGCCGGTGTGCGTGGCCGCTTGGTGTCGGTGGAGCCGGCGCGCTAAACCGCGCTACAAGCATGAGCCGGGCGGCGCGCACCCGGCACTCGCCGCGCGCTTACCCCGCTATACAACCAGTATTACCGCAGGTCCAGCCCTTCAAAAGTATAGATTTTTCAGGAGAACCCCATGAACTCCACCCCCAGCTACGGCGTGCACCGCATTATGGGCGCCGAAACCGAGTACGGCGTCATCGCCCCCTCCGCGCCGGGCACCAACCCGACCGTGCTGTCCGCACTGGTGGTCAACACCTACGCCAAGTTGGCGTTCCGCCGCGGCGCCGCCTTCCGTGAGGAGTTGCAGCGCCGTGCCCTGGCGGATGAGCTGACCGCCGAGCAGGCACGCCAGGCAGAGAACTACTCGACCGCCACCCCGGAGAGTCAGTGGCTGGGTGAGTCCGAGTCGCCGCTGCGTGATGCGTTCGGTCAGGTTCAGGACGCCTCCACCGCCCACTCGAGCCAGATGACGCACACCCGCACCGAGCTGACCAGCGAAGATATCGCCCTGGAGATTATGCGCGAGGCGGGCGTTCAGGCACCGGGTGAGCCCTCCGAGCCGCGTAGCGCCCTGGATGCGCTCGCCGGTGTGCACGGTCGCGGTGGTTTCCCGGAGCGTCTGGACTGGGACCGCGTGACCATGAACGCGATCCTGCCTAATGGTGCGCGCCTGTATGTGGATCACGCGCATCCGGAGTATTCCTCGCCGGAGGTTCTGACCCCCGCCGACGCGGTGCTCTATGACGCTGCCGGTGACGCGCTGGCGTATGAGTCGCTGGTGGAGCTGGGCAACCACGCGCAGGATTTGCCGCAGGTGAAGCTGTACAAGAACAACACCGACTCGAAGGGCCAGTCGTACGGCGCCCACGAAAACTACCTGATTAGCCGTGATGTTCCGTTTGAGCAGGTTGCGGATGCGCTCCTGCCGTTCTTTGCGACCCGCGCGATTTTTACGGGTGCGGGCCGTGTGGGTATTGGTACGCACGGTGAGGTTCCGGGTTTTCAGATTAGTTCGCGTGCTGATTTCTTTGAGCGCACGATTGGCCTGGAGACCACGATTCGCCGCCCGATTGTGAATACGCGCGATGAGCCGCATGCGGATGAGTCGAAGTACCGCCGCCTGCACGTGATTCCGGCGGATGCGAACATGTCGCACTATTCGAATCTGTTGAAGTTTGGTACGGCGGCGCTGGTGATGAACCTGATTGAGTCGCACAGCGAGCAGGCTCCGGTATTGCCGGGTGTGCGCCTGTCCGATCCGGTGGCGGCGATGCACGCGGTCAGCCACGATTTGTCGCTGTCGGTTCAGCTGCCGCTGGCGCCGTCTTCGGCGACTCTGCCGAACCCGGTGTCCACGAGTGGTTCGGCGAGTGCCCTGCAGATTCAGCGCGCCTACTATGAGGCCTCCCGTGCGCATGAGGAGTCAAACCCGGCGGGCGTGGACGCTGCGACCGCGCAGATCCTTGATCTGTGGGGCGAGGTTCTGGACGCCTTGGAAACCAACCCGCTCTCGCTGGCGGATCGTCTGGATTGGGTGGCGAAGTATGCGCTGGTGCGCGGGTATGTCGCTCAGGGCGTAGATTATGCGAATCCGAAGTTGAAGGCTTTGGATTTGCAGTACGCTGATATTGACCCGTCGAAGAGCCTGTATCACCGTCTGGTGTCGCGTGGCCGCATGCGCACGCTGTTCTCTGCGGAGCAGATTGAGCGTGCGACGACTGAGCCGCCGCGTGAGACGCGCGCGTTTTTGCGTGGCACGTTGATGGCGCGTTGGCCGGAGGAGATTCTGGGTATCAACTGGGATACGGTGTCCTGCCGTGGCAGGTATTCGAAGGATCTGACTCGTTTTACGATGATGGAGCCGACCCGGTACGGTGCCGCCCAGGTGGAGCCGCTGCTGGATGAGGTGAACCATTCGGATGAGCTGCTGAACCGCCTGCGCTAGTGGCACCTCACCACCCCTAAACCCACATAAACTCATATTCTTCCCCGGGGTGAATACCCCCATTCGGAAGAGTAAAAACCACATAACCCACAGTTAGGGTGCAGGAGAATCCGGGTACCAAAACCCTTACACCCCGCACCCGACCCCACTAAAAACTTATTTGTCCACAACCGAAAACCCCTTGAGGAGAGAACCATGAGCCGCGAACGCATCAGCGCACAGCAGACCGAAACCACCGCAGCCGAGCAGGAGCAGGAACTGACCCTCGCCGCCTCCCACGTTGTCTCTGACGTGAGCGAGGTCGACGACCTGCTCGACGAAATTGACGGCCTGCTCGCTGAGAACGCTGAAGACTTCGTCACCGGCTTCGTCCAGAAGGGCGGCGAGTAACCGGCGCACCTGCGCGCCGGGTCAGCATCATGGAACACCGTATTTTCGGCATTGAAAGCGAATTCGGGCTCAGCTACGTCCCGCACGGGCTCGGTCGGCTGAGCATCGAAGAGTCCGCCGCCACCCTTTTCAAGCCCGTCCTGGATCAGTGGCGTTCAACGAACGTCTTCCTGCCCAACGGCGGTAGGCTCTACCTTGACGTGGGTTCGCACCCCGAGTACGCCTCCGCCGAATGCGGCAACATTGACGAACTACTCGCGCAGGAACGCGCCGGTGAGCTGCTTTTCGCTGATCTGGCGCGTACCGCCCGCAAGCGCCTGCTCGCAGGCGCGGAGGGCCGCCCCCTCGACGGTGAACTGTACCTGTTCAAGAACAACGTGGATTCGGCGGGCAACTCCTACGGCAGCCACGAGAACTACCTGATCAGCCGCAAATTGCAGTTCAACGACCTGATTAAGCAGCTCGTGCCGTTCCTGGTGACCCGCCAGATTCTGGTTGGTGCCGGTAAGACCCACCCGAACGGCGGCCCGGTGCCCGGTTCGACCGACCCGGCGTCCAGCACGGGTGTGCCTTCGTATTCGTTCTCGCAGCGTGCCGACCATATTTGGGAGGCGGCGTCCACCTCGACCTCGCGCGCTCGCCCGCTCATTAACACCCGTGACGAGCCGCACGCGGACGCTTCGAAGTTCCGCCGCATGCACGTCATTAATGGCGATTCGAACATGGCGGAGCCGACGACCCTGCTGAAGATTGCCAGCACCGACCTGGTGCTGCGCATGCTGGAGGACCGCTTCCCGGTCACGAGCCTGGATATTGTGTCTGTTCCGGCGGCTCTGCGCGCTATCAGCCACGACCTGACCGGCACCGCGACCTTCGAAACCACGGACGGTAAGCACTACACGGCGTTGAGCGTTCAGCGTCACTACCTGGATGCGGCACGCCAGTACGTGCAGCAGTACGGCGCGCACCACCACCACGTGGAATACGCCCTGGACCTATGGCAGCGCACCCTAGACGCTATCGAGTCCGGCGACTACAGTGGCATTGACACGGAGATTGACTGGGCGATTAAGAAGAAGCTTCTGGATGCGTATATTGCCCGCGCCCGCGCGGCTGGTCAGCCTGCCGATTATGCGAGCGCCCGCATCCGTCAGCTGGATTTGGCGTACCACGACATCGACCCGGAGCGTAGCGTCTTCCACGCGCTGGTTCGTCGCGGTGCGGTCAAGCGCATCCTGCCCGAGGGTGCTGCGGAGGCGGCGAAGACTCAGCCGCCGAACACTCGCGCTCTGCAGCGTTCGCGTTTCATTAATGCGGCGGTTGCGGCGGGGGAGCAGTTCACCGTGGATTGGGTGCATTTGAAGCTCAACGCCTACCCGCAGCACACGCTGGTGTGTAAGGACCCGTTTGCTACCGGCAGCGAGGAGCTGGAGGACGTGCTGAGCCTGCTGGCGTCTAAGGCGCGTCAGCATCAGGAGGCGGCATTCCCGCCGCCCTGCTAAACGACCCTGCTAAAACATCAGATCACCACCGTTACGGCACAGCGTGTTCCCGCCCAAAGTTCGCACCCCAAAGTTTCTCGGCGCACCCCGCGCCGCGACACAGCCTGAACACAGCTACGTGCCGTAGCATAAAACAGCTAAACCTATACCTGTAAACTGTTCTGTGGCACACGGGCACTCACACGCCCCACTCTCACAGAAAACCCCAGAGGATAACACTATGACCAAACGCTCTAAGCTCACTATTTTCGGTGCCAGCGCGGCAGCTCTCGCGCTTGCACTGTCCGCATGTGGCGCGCAGTCCAGCAATGGCGATTTGTCCAAGGTGCAGTACACCTTGAAGAACGCGACCGCTGCGCCTGAGGCGTCCTTCGCGACTCCCTTCGCCGCTTCTAGCCCCTCCGCATACGTGATTGAGGAAGGTAACGGCGACTCCATCAACGATGGTGACTACGTGCTCGTTGAGGCTGCCGTGTTCAACGGCACCGACGGCAAGCTTAACGGTTCCACTTACTCCAGCGAGCCGATTCTGCTGCCGATTAACGATCAGCTGAAGCAGGCTGCACCGCAGGTGTACGAAACCCTGAAGAAGATTAAGGTTGGCGGTTCTTTCTCGTACACCACCAACGTTCTGCAGCAGCGTAGCACCGCGGGCGTGACCACTACGACCGCTTCGCCCGGTGCCGCAACTAACGTTGAGGTGTACACCGTGAAGACGAAGCTGCCCAAGTACGCAACCGGTAAGGCTGTTGAGGCTGACCCGTCGCTGCCGTCCTTCACTCTGGATGAGTCCACCGGCAAGGCTGATATTAAGCTGCCCGACACCAAGCAGGAATACACTGAGCTCGTCTCGAAGAACCTCATTGAGGGCGAGGGCGCCGAGGTCAAGGAAACCGATACCGTGTACGTGCGTTACATTGGCGTGCAGTACTCCGACGGTAAGGTCTTCGACGGCAACTATGACGCTTCCACCCCGATGGGCCTCTCCCTGCAGGGCGTTATCAAGGGCTGGACTCAGGGTCTGAAGGGCAAGAAGGTCGGCTCCCGCGTTGAGCTAGTCATCCCGGCGGATTTGGCGTACGGTAACGACACCGGCGGTTCCAAGCCTTCGGGCACTCTGGTGTTCGTTGTTGATATTCTGGGCGCGGAGGAGAACCCGCAGACCCTGCAGCGTGCTCAGGCGGCTTCTAGCGCAGCTGCTGCGGAGGCGTCCGCTTCGGCAACCGCTTCTGCGACCGCAACCCCGGCGGCTACCGCTTCGGCTACCGCGCAGTAGCCCACATTTTTATTTCGCGCTCGCCGCTTATATGACGTAGGCGGCGGGCGCACCCACTATTTCGATTCATTTCGAACCAATCAAAGGAGACACCCATGTCTTTCGGTCAGCGTAACCTCGACCGCGAAAAGCCCGAAATCGATTTCCCCGAGGGCGACGCCCCCACCGAGCTGGTCATCACCGACCTGATCGAGGGTGCAGGCGCTGAAGTTGTTCCCGGCTCCCGCGTGCTCACCCACTACGTTGGTGTGGCATTCTCCACCGGTGAAGAGTTTGACGCGTCCTGGAACCGTGGCGAGCCGCTGCCGTTCCAGGTGGGCGTTGGCCAGGTTATCCGCGGTTGGGATGAGGGTCTGCTCGGCATGAAGGTCGGCGGCCGTCGTCGCCTGGAGATTCCCGCCGACATGGCGTACGGTGACCGCGGCGCTGGTTCGGTCATTAAGCCCGGCGAGTCCCTGATTTTCGTGGTGGACCTGCTGGACGTCCGCTAAGGATTAGCAAGGTTCTCGCGTTTTTCGCGCTTCTCACGTAAGACGCGCAGAGACGCGCAGCCCGGTGCTTTCTCCCGCTGGTGGGAGGGGCGCCGGGCTTTTGCGTACCCGCACGCAAAGTAAGTGCTGCGGAACACACACGGTATGATGGAATCATGTCCACCGCAGCCCAGCTTTACATGACTCTTCACCGCCTCGCCACCGCCGCCGAGGCACCCGATGCCGCAACCCGAACCCAGGGCATCAGCCGCAACGAGCTACTGACCCTGCTCGGTATTAGCACGCGCGCTAACGGCTCCCTCAGCGAGGCCCAGGAACGCGCCTTTGAACGAGCCAAGCAGACCCTGCGTGATGCCGGCGCACGCATCACCCACGTGACCACGGACCTGGGGGAGCGCTACCGCCTCGAAACCAGCAACGCCGCGCAGCTGCCCGCCTGGAACCCCACCGCCGAGGAGTTCCGCCTCATCAACACCATCCTGCGCGGCTGGGAAGGCACCGAACTGCAGGATGACGCCTACCGCATCCTGCGTAAGATTGCGCTGACCAGCGAGAACCTCACCGATGAGGCGCTCGCCGCCGCGAAGATCCTGGAGCCGAAGACCGGCAAACGTCAGCGTGCGAAGAACCTGTACACCTACCGCGAGCCTCTTCAGCGCATTTACTTTAGCGATAACCCGCACCTGAATGAGCTGTTCACAGCCTATGCGGAGCGTAAGACGGTCACGTTCACCTATCAGACGGCTGCCGGTGCAACCCGCGTGCAGGAGAAGGTCAGTGTTGCCGGTATCGGTTACCGTTACGGCACCTGGTATTTTGTCGGCTACTACACCGAGAGCGCGGAGCGTAAGGAGTACACGTTCCGTGCCAGCCGTATTCAGAAGCTCACGATGCTCTCACGTATTGATTCGACCCCCATCAATGCGACGTTTAACGCCAAGAACTGGCTTGAAGACATTAAGGGCTACGAAGAGAGCCTGATTGTTGCCGAGGTCAACGCCGATTCCACGCTGTCGGAGCCCTTCACCGTGCCCTCGTACGGCACGATTGATAGCGCTGTAGCGGCGACCAGCTACAGCTGTGTGATCGAGCCGCCCGAGGAATCGGAGGCTGCCTCTACCCGCCAGCGTGACAGCTACGCCGCCCAGCAGCAGCTGTTGCGCACCCTCACCGACCTGCACAGCGGCGCAGTTGAAGACCCCGGCACCTGGGCGGATATCAACCAGCGCAACCGCAACAACTCCCTCGACGACCTTGTTGACCTGCTCCTGGGTCTGCACCGTGCCGACCGCTGGGCGAGCTCCCACGATGAGGCGCCCATGCCGTTGAATCAGCTCAACGCCCTCTACAGCGTGGACACCGAGAAGAACCGTGCCCTCGGCAAAACTATTGCCGAGATTTTCGCGCAGGCAGACACCGTACCCTTCGAGTCTGATCCCAAGGACCCGGACGCCCTCAAGCCCAGCTACATTAACCTGCTACCGGACTTTGGCGGCGCGACCCCGCACACGCTGCTGAACTACGCGCGCCTTACCGACACTGAGCTCGCCATTCTCGTCTTCACCCTCTCTGCCGCAGATATTCTGCACCCGGCGGATGCGCGCCTGGGCAGTATTCGTGAGGCGCTCGCCGCCGCGTACCCGAACGCGCCCGTCTATGCGCAGCACCTGTGCTTCGCCCCGGAGGAGCCCCTGCTGCAGGAGGCGACTGCCGCCCTGAGTAGCGGCAACGCCGTGACCATTGGGTACGGTACCTCTGAGCGCGCCGCGGATCGCCTGGTGGACCCGTATGCGTTGGTGTTGCACCGCGACCACATGTACCTGCATGCGTGGTGCCGTACCGCTGAGGAACGCTACTATGCGGCGCGCGGTGAGGAAGTCCCCGAGTATGTACCCGAGGCTTTTGCTCACGCAGCCACCGGCGAGGCGGGAAACAACGAGACTGCCGACAGCGCGGCGGCGGATAATGAAGCGGGGGAGAAGGAACCCAACTTCTGGCGTAACTTCCGCCTCACCCGCATCAACCACATTCACGAGGCGGGCGCGGGTCGCACCCACCCGGTCACCGGTGACACCGTCCCGCATTGGCACGCGCAGCAGCACAGCACTCAGACCAACCCGTTCGCTGAGTTGCGGATTCACCCGACCGAGCATATTCCCAGCGGTGAGCCGCTCGATACGCTCACCGCAACGTACATGCGCCGCAGCACCCACCACGTGAAGAAAGCTTCACGCACCCAGTACGTGCGCATCCACTACTACAACAACGCCCACGGTGCTGGCGATAAGAACATTCTCGACACCGTCATTGCGCACCGAGGTGCCCTCGAACTGGTCGGTCCTGCGCACCTGCGCGCGGCGTTGCTTGACCAGTTGCAAACCCTCAACGCGAGCAGCCGCAGGGGTGTGCCCGCAGAAAAATAGAACTTCACCCACAAGCAAAAACACCCTAAAAACCCATCTAAGGCGCCAAAACATTAACCTAAAACTTGTATAATGGTGCTCATGTCTTGGTGGTTCTGGATTTTGCTATGGGGCGCGCTCATCATCTGCTCGCTCCTCTATTTGGCATGGTTCACCTACAAAGCACTCACTCGCGGTTTCACACTCCTTGACGAAACCGTAACCTGGGTCGAGTCAATCGAGGGACAATTCGACGCAGCGCAAGCGAACGCAAGCCGAAAACTCCCACGAGACACCACCCTCGGGGTATTCACACCCATCACCGAGGCATACAATAACTACGAACAAGGTAAGCAGACACGCAGGTCTGAGCGGATCAAGCGACGGGTCTCCCGACGAGATCGACTCGGCCAACCTCAAAACATCGGAGACCTGCTCTAACAGAAAGGCACACCACCATGGGCCAGATTTTCAGCCACCCCGCGACCATCATCGTCGTTATCCTCCTCATCGTCCTCCTCTTCGGCGCACCCAAGTTGCCCGGCATGGCACGCAGCCTCGGCCAGTCCATGCGCATCTTCAAGACCGAAGTTGAGGGCCTGAAGAACGACTCCAAGAAGGACCCCCGCGAGAAGGACGGCGAAGAGGTCGTCACCGCTGAGGTCGTAGACAACGGCAAGGACGGCAAGACCGAAACCAAGTAACGGTCCCGCCACCGACGCACCAAACCCGTGCCAGCCCACCGGCCGGCACGGGTTTTGCGGCACCACCCCATAAACACCCCACCAGACCCCCTCAGCCGAATCACACACGGCACCGACACCCAGAGGACACCACGTGGCAACACCCGACCAGGACGTGCGCAACCGCAAAATCAATCCTGAAGCACGCATGGAACTCAAGGAACACCTGCGCGAATTCCGCGACCGCCTCATCAAAGCGGCTATCGCAACCGTCATCGCAGCCATCATCGGTACGGTCTTCCTCTACCAGCCTTTCATCGAAATGATCTCTGTGCCCCTGCAGCAGATCAACGCAGAAACCGGCCGCAACGCAAACCTGAACTACGGTAGCGTCGCATCTCCTTTCGACCAGCTGCTTAAGGTCGGTATGTACATCGGCTTGGTGATCGCCTCTCCCGTCTGGCTCTACCAGGCGCTGCGATTCCTGCTGCCGGCACTGCACACCAAGGAGAAGAAGTATCTCTTCGGCTTCCTCACCGCATCTATTTTCGCGTTTGCCTGCGGTGTCGCCATTTCGTACTTCACCCTCCCCGGCGTGGTCTACGCACTGCTGAAGTTCACCCCCGTCAACGAAAGTAACTACATTGATGCGGGCGTGTACATCTCCTTCATTCTGAAGTTCGTTGTGACGTTCTCCTGCGCCTTCATCATCCCGGTGATTCTGGTCGGTATTAACATGCTCGGCCTCATCCGAGGCAAGACCATCCTGAAGTCCTGGCGTTGGGTTGTCGTGCTCGTTGCAGTGATTGCAGCGCTGACCGCACCCGGTAGCGACATCATGATGATGTTCGTGCTCATGGCGCCGCTGCTGATTTTCTTCTTCGCAGCGATCGGCATCTGCATGATCAACGACAAGCGCCGCGACCGCAAGCTTGCCAAGCTGGCACAGGGGTCGGATGAAGCAAGCCTGAACACCGCAACCAGCAGTGAAGACCTGGCGAAGATGGGTTACTTCGAGGAAGAGAAGACTTCCTAACTAAATAGTTCGCATTGAGCGACGTAGCCGCAAGGGGCGGGGTACAGAGAACCTGTATCCCGCCCCTTTCGCATGCCCAGACATACCCAGATTAGAGTGCCCAGATTCGCATGCCGGGAAAGCTTCTAACGTCGGCTCGCACGGCACCTCCATAGCGAGATTCACAGGGAGCGTTATACCGCGCCGGATGCGCTCGCTGTTCGCCCATACCGGATTAGTGCCCGTGCAGGATGCTTTCTGGAGGCTCGCGGCGGGCGAACCGTTACACTGGACATACTATGAGCAAGCACCACGCACAGTCCGACGCACACACTTCTAACGCTTCTAACGCACAGACCCCGGCGGAGCGCACCGACTACGCTGCCGCCTACGCCGCATCCCGAGAACGCGCCGCCTACGCGAAGACCGCCCTGGGGGCTTTTGAAGCGTCCCTGGATTTTCCGCTGGATGATTTTCAGCGTCAGGCGTGTGCCGCCGTGGAGGCGGACCGTTCCGTCCTCGTTGCCGCGCCTACGGGTGCCGGTAAGACCATTGTGGGTGAGTTCGGTATCTACCTGGCGCTGCGCCGCGGCATGAAGGCGTTCTACACGACCCCCATTAAGGCGCTGAGCAACCAGAAGTACCACGACTTTGTGCGCGCGTACGGTGAGGATTACGTGGGTCTGCTCACCGGCGATACGAGCATTAACACGGAAGCACCCGTGGTCGTGATGACCACCGAGGTGCTGCGCAACATGCTCTACGCCAACTCGACCACGCTGACCGGCCTGGGCTATGTGGTCATGGATGAGGTGCACTACCTGGCGGACCGTTTCCGTGGCGCGGTGTGGGAAGAGGCGATTATTCACCTTCCCGAGCATGTGAACGTCATTTCCCTGTCGGCTACGGTGTCAAACGTTGAGGAGTTCGGCGCGTGGCTGGATACGGTGCGCGGCGGCACGGACATTATCGTTTCTGAGCACCGCCCGGTACCCCTGTGGCAGCACATGATGGTCGGTCACCGCGTGGTGGACCTGTTCGTACCCGAGGACAACTCCGCACAGGGCAAAAACCACACCCAGGGCAAGAACCAGGAGCCGGAGGAGAAGCTCTCCCGCAAGCAGGCGAAGAAGGCACAGAAGGCCAAGCAGCGCGGCGCAACCGTGGAGGCGGGCGCCAACCCTCTGCTTGCCGGTCTGCGTCTGAACCCGCAGCTGAAGGCGCTACGCCCCGGCTTCCGTTCCGCACCGGGTCGTGGCCGTTACGGCGGCAAGCGTGAACGTTTCCGTCACCGCCGTGAAGGCTGGCTCAATGAGACGTTCAGCAGCGGCGAGCGCGGCCGCTCGGACCGTCGTGACCGTTTCAGCAACGACCGGGACTTTGATGCGCGCGGTGAGCAGAAGCCCCTGCGTCCGCAGCGCATTACCCGCCCGGAGATGGTGCGCGCCCTCGACAAGCAGGGCCTGCTACCGGCTATTTGCTTTATCTTTTCCCGTGCCGGTTGCGACGGCGCAGTCAGCCACTGCGTGGCGGCAGATATTACGCTGACCACCCCCGAACAGCAGCAGACCATCCGCGCCTACATTGCGGAGGCGACGGCACACCTGGACACCCGCGACCTGAACACCCTCGGCTACTACGAGTGGCGTGACGGCCTGATTCGCGGTATCGCCGCACACCACGCCGGCCTGCTGCCCCTGTTCAAGGAGGTCGTGGAAACCCTCTTCGCGCAGGGCCTGATTAAGCTGGTCTTCGCCACCGAAACCCTCGCGCTGGGCATCAACATGCCCGCACGCACCGTCATCCTGGAGAAGCTCACCAAGTACAACGGTGAATCCCACGTGGACATCACCCCCGGCGAGTATACCCAGCTGACCGGACGCGCAGGCCGCCGCGGTATCGACATTGAGGGCCACGCCGTCGTCATGTGGCGCCCCGGCATGTCCCCGGAGCACGTGGCGACCCTCGCCTCAACCCGCACCTACCCGCTGAACTCCTCATTCCGCCCCACCTACAACATGGCGGCAAACCTCATCGCCTCCTACGGCGCCGAACGCACCCGCAAAATCCTGGAATCCTCCTTCGCACAGTTCCAAGCAGACAAGTCGGTCGTCGGCGTCGCCTCCCGCGTACGCAAAAACGAAAACGCCCTAGAAGGCTACCGCGAAGCAATGGCATGCCACCTGGGCGACTTCACCGAATACGTCCAGCTCAGCCGCCACATCGCCGAACTGGAAAAGAAAGCGTCCAAGAGCAACGAACGCCACGCCCGCGCGCAGGCACACCACAGCATCCAGCAGCTACTACCCGGCGACATCATCTACATTCCGCACGGCCGCTCCCGCGGCTACGCAGTCGTCATCACCCGCTCCGACTCGCACGCCGACCCGCGCATCGGCATCCTTACCGAGGACGCACACCAGCGCACCGCCTCAACCCGCGACTTCGAAGGCGCCGTCGAACCGGTCTCACGCATCAAAATCCCCAAGCGCCTAAGCCTCAAAACCGCCAAGGAACGCCGCGACACCGCAAGCCGCATGCGCCAGGCACTCTACGACGGCCGCGCCCCGCGTGCGCTCGCACAGCAGAACATCCCGGCTCGTCAGAACAGCATTGACGCGCAGCTGGAGGCTCTGCAGGCTCAGCTGCGTAACCACCCGTGCCACGGCTGCTCCGACCGCACGAACCATATGCGTTGGGCTGAACGCTGGCAGAAGCTCAACTCTGAGACGGAAGGGTTGCGCCGTCAGATTGCCCGCCGCACCAACACGATTGCGCAGGTCTTCAACCGCATTGCGCGTCTGCTGGAGAGCTACGGCTACGTCGAACGCACCGAGGATAACGAACTGTCGCTAACCACCGGCGGCCAGGCGCTGCGCCGCATCTACGGCGAGCGCGACCTACTGACCGCCCTGTGCCTGGACGCGCACTTCCTCGACGGACGGAGAGCTACGGCTACGTCGAACGCACCGAGGATAACGAACTATCGCTAACCACCGGCGGACAGGCTCTACGCCGCATCTACGGCGAGCGTGACCTACTGACCGCCCTGTGCCTGGACGCGCACTTCCTCGACGGACTGGAACCCGCCGCCATCGCGGCAACCGTCGCCGCACTAACCTACCAGGGTAAGCGCGACGCCGTAGAATACCTGGCGCACTACCCGCACCCGTCCCTTCGCGCACCCATTGCGACGATTACGCAGCGCCTCGCCGACCTGAACGCAGCCGAGGAACAGTTCAAGGTCAACCCGACCCCCGCATGCGACTTCGGTCTGGTCGAGCCCATGTACGCCTGGGCGAACGGCGCCCACCTCGCAAAGGCAATCGAGGACACCGGCCTTGCCGCCGGCGACTTCGTGCGCTGGGCAAAGCAGGTACTGTACGCACTGGACCAGATCGCGCACATCCGCTCACTGGACCCGGTCATCCGCGCCCGCTGTGAAGAAGCAATCGAGGCGGTACGCCGCGGCGTAGTCGCAC
>QWCW01001156.1_pt2 | contig 15101 bp, 15 predicted proteins | sample 1972691 | NCBI WGS metagenome assembly QWCW01 (sample SAMN09866698, study PRJNA288562) | Human oral metagenome isolate pre2_saliva, whole genome shotgun sequencing... | reverse complement strand
GACCCGACCAACACCGACGAAACCCTCATGCGTGCCCGCATCCGCCACAGCGTGCTGCCCTACCTGGAGGAGCACCTCGGCGGGGACGTCGCCCGCTCCCTGGCGCGCACCGCCTCCGTAGCTGGCCCCGACGCCGAATACCTCGACGAGCAGGCGCAGGCTGCCTACGAGCAGGCGCTCCTGCCCGCCGGAACCGCCGTGCGCGGCATCGAACGTGAGGACGCCGTGCTACTGGACCGTGCGCAGGTGGCGGCGCTGCACCCGGCGCTTCGATTGCGTGTGCTTGCGACCGCCTGTAAGACCGCCGGGGGAGAGAACCCCGGCTTCGAGCGACTGCAGGCGCTGGACTCTTTCACCGCCGGATACGCGGTAGCTGGGCCCGTTCAGATGCCCGGTCACGTGAGCGCGTACCGTCGCCGCAAAATTGTGCATCCGGCAACCGGTGAACGCCTGGACGTGCTCGTATTAGTGCCAACTCGACCCTAACTAGGTGCCCAGCTAGATGCCCGCGGAGCATCCTCAGCACACACTATCTGCATGGTGAGGTGCGCCGCGGCGCCGTTTTAAGCCATACTTAAGGCCCCGGCGGAGGCGCAGAGCGTCTAAAAGAATACGAAGGAATACATCGTGCAGGCTATCGACGTGCAGGACGATATCAAGAACGTTCTCTTCAGCAAGGAAGAGATTAATGCGAAGGTCGCCGAACTGGCGGCGCGCATCGACGAGGACTACGCCGGTAAGGACGTGCTGTTGGTGGGTGTTCTCAAGGGCGCCATCATGATTATGGCTGACCTTTCCCGCGCTCTCAAGGGCCACTACACCATGGACTGGATGGCTGTTTCCTCGTACGGTTCCGGCACCAAGTCCTCCGGCGTTGTGCGTATCCTCAAGGACCTGGACACCGACCTGGTGGGCCGCAACGTCCTGATTGTTGAAGACATCATTGACTCCGGTCTGACCCTGGCGTGGCTGCAGCAGAACCTGATTTCTCGCGGTGCAGCTTCCGTTGAGATTTGCACCCTGCTGCGCAAGCCCAAGGTCGTCAAGGCTGACGTTGAGGTCAAGTACGTCGGCTGGGACATCGAGCCCGAGTTCGTTGTTGGTTACGGCCTGGACTTCGCTGAGAAGTACCGCAACCTGGACTGCGTCGCAACCCTGCACCCGCACGTTTACTCCTAAGCCTTCGCCTCAGCAACCATGCTGTAGGTGGTTACGCCCCGCCTCCTCACGCTTGTGGGGGAGCGGGGCGTTGCTGTACCCGACAGTGGATGTACTCGGGGGCGGATGTACCCGCCGCAGAAGATGCACTTTCACCCCCGCCGAGTGCTACAACCCTTTAGCCCGCAGGTGAAATAGAGAAGCCAGGTACCTAGCCGCCCGCCGGGGTAGGGTACATTTAAGGTTGCATCGTTGGGTGTTCCGGCAGGCATGCCGCACCCCAACGGGTCACAGCCGCAACGTAAGGACAAAGCATTGGCGCAAAACCCCAATACTCCGCAGAAAGGCTCGGAGGGCTTCCTGAAGAAGCTGATTAACGGCCCCTGGTTCTGGCCGGGTGCAGCTCTCGTAATCAGCTGCTCAACGACCACCAGGTCAAGAGCGCAAAGATCTACGACGGTGACCAGCGCGTCGAGCTGCAGCTTAAGGACGACTACAAGAAGGGCAACGACAACTACGGTAAGTCGGTGCGCTTCTACTACGTGCAGCCCCGCGGCGACGAAGTTGCTAAGGCAATGGAATCCGCCGAGCTGGAAAGCTACACGGACCAGCCCGTTGAGCACAGCTTCCTGGGCTCCCTGATGTCCCTGCTCCTGCCGATTCTGCTCTTTGGTGCGCTCTTCTGGTTCCTGATGGGACGAGTCGGAGGCGGCTCCTCCGTGATGAGCTTCTCCAAGTCCCGCGCGAAGAAGTTCACCAAGGACAAGCCGGAAGTCCGCTTCAGCGACGTCGCCGGCGTGGACGAGGCGCTCGCCGAATTGGAAGAAGTCCGCGAGTTCCTGGCTGAACCCGAAAAGTTCACCCGCCTGGGTGCAAAGATCCCCAAGGGCGTGCTGCTGTACGGCCCTCCCGGCACCGGTAAGACCCTGCTCGCCAAGGCTGTGGCGGGCGAGGCTGGCGTGCCGTTCTACTCGATTTCTGGCTCTGACTTCGTTGAAATGTTCGTGGGTGTGGGTGCGTCCCGCGTGCGCGACCTGTTCAAGGAAGCGAAGAGCGACCCCGCCGCCATCGTCTTCGTTGACGAGATTGACGCTGTTGGCCGCCGCCGCGGCGTCGGCATGGGCGGCGGTAATGACGAGCGTGAGCAGACCCTGAACCAGCTGCTGGTTGAGATGGACGGCTTCGACGGCAACTCGAACGTCATCGTCATTGCGGCAACGAACCGACCCGATGTTCTGGACCCGGCGCTGCTGCGTCCCGGCCGTTTTGACCGTCAGATTGGTGTGGACGCCCCCGACATGCAGGGCCGCGAACACATCCTGCGCGTTCACGCCGCAGGCAAGCCGATCGCTAACACCGTTGACCTGGCACAGGTGGCTAAGCGTACCCCCGGCTTCACCGGCGCTGACCTGGCAAACGTCATGAACGAGGCGGCTCTGCTGACCGCCCGCGATAACGGCAATGTGATTGACGACCGCGCAATCGACGAAGCGATTGACCGCGTCATGGCTGGTCCGCAGCGTTCCTCGCGCATCATGAACGAGCACGAACGTAAGGTCACCGCATACCACGAGGGTGGTCACGCCCTGGTAGCGGCGGCACTGCGTAACTCCGCACCGGTCACCAAGATTACTATTCTTCCGCGTGGTCGCGCCCTGGGTTACACCATGGTCATGCCGCAGGACGATAAGTACTCCACGACCCGCCACGAACTGCTCGACCAGATGGCGTACGCTATGGGTGGCCGTGCGGCTGAGGAGATCGTCTTCCACGACCCGTCCACCGGTGCGTCGAACGACATTCAGAAGGCGACCGACACCGCCCGCAAGATGGTCACCGACTACGGTATGAGCGCCGTTATTGGTTCCGTGAAGCTCGGCGGCGAAGATACCGAACCGTTCCTCGGCGGCGGCGGCGCTTCAGCACGCAACTACTCGGATGCGACCGCGGCGAAGGTTGATGCTGAGATTCGTGCCCTGCTGGATCAGGCACACGATGAGGCATTCCAGATTCTGCTGGAAAACCGTGATGTTCTAGACCGCCTGGCGTTCGCCCTGCTCGAGAAGGAAACCCTACTCGAGAACGAGATTGCCGAAATCTTCAAGGATGTTCGCAAGCGCCCCGAGCGTGAGTACTGGTACTCCAAGCCGACCCGCGAGCGTACCGACATCCCGCCGGTGAAGGCACCGAGCGAGCTGGCTCAGGAGGCGCAGAAGGCTGAGGAAGCACCTACCGCTACTGCTACGGCACCTACTGTTCCGGTAGCACCGGCTGCACCCGCGCAGCAGGTTCCGGTAGCACCTACGCAGCCGTTGCCGCCTCAGCCGCCCCTCACCAACCCGGACGCCGACCCGACCGTCGCAATGCCCACCCAGCAGTACCCGAACTACCCCGCCCCTCCGGCGCAGCGCCCGGAGAACGGCACCCCGAACCAGAATGGAGCAGAGAATGAGCGAGGCTAAGAACGCCGTCGACCAGCCGCGTATTGAGGCTGCCGTCCGTGAGATTCTGCTCGCGATCGGTGAGGACCCGGACCGTGACGGCCTGCAGCAGACCCCTGCACGCGTGGCGCGCGCCTACGCGGAGTTCTTCTCGGGCCTGCACCAGGACGCCGGCGAGATTCTGGGTACGACCTTCGACATTGCCCACTCTGAGATGGTGCTGGTGAAGGACATCCCGTTCTACTCGACCTGTGAGCACCACCTGGTGCCGTTCCACGGTGTGGCGCATGTGGGTTACATTCCCGGCCCGGACGGTAAGGTGACCGGCCTGAGCAAGCTCGCCCGCGTGGTGGATCTGTACGCTCGCCGCCCGCAGGTGCAGGAGCGTCTGACCACGCAGGTGGTGGAGGCTCTGGAGGAGCACCTGAACCCGCGCGGTGCGATTGTGGTGATTGAGGCTGAGCACATGTGCATGTCGATGCGCGGTGTGCGTAAGCCGGGCGCGAAGACCGTGACTAGCGCGGTGCGCGGTGCGCTGATGAACGGCGCAACCCGTGCGGAGGCGATGAGCCTGATCTTCTCGTAGCGCTAAGCGCATGCAATGAGCATATAGCTATACGCCAGGGGGCAGGATTCTAAGGAATCCTGCCCCTGCGCTGTGTAGCCGCATTTGTTGGGCTGTATGACGAGAGCCCTTGCGTGAAGAGCATCATCAGCTGTAGAGTAGTACCACTAGTACCGGCACCACTCCTTCGGGAGTACAGGACCGGTCTTCTTTTTTATTAACGCTACGTACTGCGCTCTTCACGTACCGTTGTTGATGAATGCATAACTGTTCCTCATAAGGAGCGAAAATAACCGCGGCCGGTTCCGCCCATCAGGGGTCTGGAGCCGGTCATCGTTTTTAAACGATGACCTTAACAAGACAGAGATGACTTACATGCCGTGTAGTTATACCCTTAATATCCTTATATTGATATTATTAAAGAGTTATGATGATGAAACGATATCAAGTGATGGATAGTGTATGTCTTCAATCATAAAACCATTTAAAACATATGAACAGCAGGTTGGAATCTTGCGCCAGCGAGGTATGCTCGTAGGTTCTCAGGAACATGCCGTTCACGTCCTTGAGCGTGTTAGTTACTACCGTCTGAGTGGTTACTACTATTCGTTCCGGCGACCGGCGGGAAGCGGGCAACGCTCGGATACTTTCATACCCGGAACTGTCTTTGAAGATATCGTGGCCCTGTATGAATATGACCGTAATCTTCGGTCCATTGCGTTTTCGTATTTCTCGCAGTTTGAGGTGTATATGCGGTCCCGCCTAGGGAATTTACTCGGGGAAGTGGATCCACTCATATACGAGGATGAAACCCGATGTGACCTCCAAGGTAGTAAAAGGCGCACTGCTTGGAACAGATTCACAAGAAAAAGCGAACAACTTATTCGTACTTCTGAGGAAGAATTCGTGAAGCATCACCGTGAACAATACGGCGGGAAGCTGCCTGTATGGGTTGTGGTGGAAGTTCTAGATTTGGGGGCTCTACAGAATCTGTATTTGGTCTCTCCGCCAAATATTCGACGAGATATCGCGAAAGCCTTAGGGTGTACTGACCCTCAGTTGGAAACTTGGATTAACTCGCTGCGGGTAATGCGCAATATTTGTGCGCATCAAAGTAGGTTCTACAATAAGCTGCACCCAGAGCCTCGCCTGCCGCGTGTGTTGAGAGGTGGAAGAGTTGAGAGCCCTGAAATCCGTGAGGTTGTTGACCTATTTGGTGTGCCGCAGGCTGAAGAGAACCATAAGATGTGTAAGACCTTCGGCATGCTCACCCTCCTCAAATATCTGATGGACCAGGGCGGAATCGGGGATACGGAATCTCTGACTCAGATCCTGAAGGAACGTCCTGATATTTCCGTTCCTGGGGTTGATGTATCGCGGGCTATGGGTATACCCCAAGGTTGGGAAGAAACCCGTTTGTGGAGCTAAAATCTTCACAGCTTATAGACACACTAAAAGGGGCGGAGGTGAAAACCTCCGCCCCTTTTCGCATCGCCAAAGTGCTCTGAGAATGTGTTCTGAGCCGGTACCTTCCGCGGTCGTGGCGGCGCCGATCATGCCGCACCGCAGAAGCTAGAAGAGCCCGCCGCTAACGCTGCAAGCTGCCCTTCGCCTCGCTCGGATTATCCCAACCCAGGGCAAGAGTCACGATCAAGCCCACGGCAATGAAACCGCAACCGGTCGCGGTGCCGAAAGCAATCCAACGCACGGCAGGAACACCTTCAGCGAGCACAATAGTCACCAGCGCGGCAAGAGCTACCAGGGAGAGAATCCAAGCTCCAGTCTTCATATTCACAATGAGTCACTTCCTAGAGTATGTATGTGTGGGTGCGCGCCGCCGACCGGGAACGCGCCCGGCACGGTATGCGTGCCCTCCCAGCATACCCTTAAATAAGTATCTGTAATGCAAGTATTGCATGCCGTGTCCCCAGAATCGACCCCACAGCTGCCCCAACCCCCGCCCCAATCACTGCGGCAAACTCCACCGCACCGCAGATTCGGTACGATAAACCCATGACTGAATCCACACACACCACCCGTGTAGCCCCCCTGCCCTGCGACGCGCTCGCCGCCGAACGCACCCTCGTGATGGGCATCCTCAACGTCACCCCCGACTCCTTCAGCGACGGCGGCCAGCACTACGCCGCCACCGACGCCATCGCCCGCGCCGCCCGCATGATTGCCGAGGGCGCCTCCATTATCGACATTGGCGGTGAGTCCACCCGCCCCGGTGCCGTGCGCATCAGCGTGGAGGAGGAGCAGCGCCGCATCCTGCCCGTCATCGAGGCAGTCGCGCAGATGGGCACCACCATCAGCGTGGACACCATGAACCCGCAGACCGCCCGCGCCGCCATCGCCGCCGGTGCGCACATCATCAACGATGTGTCCGGTCTGAACGTGAGTGATGAAATGATTGAAACCGCCGCTGAACTGCAGGTGCCGTACATTCTCATGCACGCCCGCGGCACCTCCCAGACCATGAACAGCCTGGCGGAGTACCCGCGCGGCGTGGTCATTGAGGTTGTGGAGGAGCTGACCGGCCTGCGTGAGCGTTTCCTTGCCGCCGGTGTGCTGCCGCAGAACCTGATTCTTGACCCGGGTCTGGGCTTCGCGAAGGGCGGTATGCAGGATTGGGAGCTGCTCGCCGCCGTTGACGAGCTACAGGACCTGGGCCACCGCCTGCTCATTGCCGGTTCTCGCAAGCGTTTTATCGCCAACGCCCTGACTGCGGCGGATATGGCGCTGGCTGAGCGCCTGAACGCGAGCGGTTTCACCGCAACCGATGCGGGTGAGGCTGAACGCGAACTGTGGCAGCCGCTGTCGGAACCGCGCCCGGCTCAGCATCGTGCGGCAGCTTCTGCGGCGGTGACCGCCCTGGTGGCGGCGCGCGGCGTGTGGGCGGTGCGCGTGCATGACGTGCCCGCCAGCGTGGATGCGGTGACGGTCGCCTCCGCGTTGCGCTCCGTAAGCTAAGGCTCTGCCAGCTAGAACCACCACCCCGCGACCGCCGACTACCCGAATACCATCTAGGAGACCCCCAATGACCCAGGCAGATTACGCCCGCCACGACCGCATCACCCTCACCGGCATTACCGCCAAGGGCTACTTTTTCCGCCGCAGCCGCCACGGATGACCTGACGAAGACCACGAACTACGCGCTCGTGGTTGACCTGATTCACCGCCACGTGACGAACGGTTCGCTGGATTTGATTGAGACCCTTGCGGTGAACATTGCCGAGGGTATCCTTGCGATGTTTGAGCTTGTGGAGGCGGTGGAGATTACCGTGTCGAAGCCGCAGGCGCCGATTGAGTTGCCGTTCGGTAACGTTGCGGTGAGCGTGTTCCGTGAGCGTGCCGCGGAGCGTGTCGTGGAGGGCGGCCGCTAGTGGCTGGCACCCAGACAACCGATACGCAGAAGCCCAACACCCTGAAACACCGCGCGGTGCTGGCGTTGGGCTCGAATCTGGGCGAAAGCGAAGACACCCTGGAGCGTGCCGTCGCCGACCTGGTGGCGGGCGGCGTGCAGCTGGTGCGCGCCTCCGGGCTGTACCGTACCGCCCCGGTGGGTGGCCCGGTGGGTCAGCCGGATTTCGTGAACGCGGTCATTGAGGTGGCCACTGACCTGGGCGCCTACGAGCTGCTGAAGCTGTGTAATGCGGTGGAGGCGGCGCATCACCGTGAGCGCCTGGTGCGTTGGGGCCCGCGCACCCTCGATATTGACGTGATTGACTATGACGGCGTGATCTCTGAGGATCCGGTGCTGACTTTGCCGCATCCGCGGGCGCAGGAGCGTGCTTTTGTGCTGGTGCCGTGGGCGCAGATGGACCCGCAGGCGTACCTGACGGTGACCCGGCGTGCGGAGCCTTCGGGGGAGCGGCCGGATGAGGTTCCTGCGCCGCTGAGCCGCGAGGTCGTGAACGTTGCGGAGCTGTCCCGCACGCTGCTTGGGGCGGATGAAGACGCTATTAGCTATATGCGTGAGATGCAGGTACCTGATCAGCCTTAAATGTGGCACTCTGGAAGGTAGAGGAACCTACCGAAAGGAAACACCATGAAGCCCCTGAGTTATCGGGCGATTATTGTGGCGGCTGTGTGCGGTGCCGCTGCCGCTCTTATGGTGAATTCCGTGATGATTGGCGCCGGTTTTGGTGAGCTGAATTTTTCGTGGATGCTCGGCGCGGTGTGCCTGCTGGTTGCGGCGGGCGCCGTGTGGCTGGGTGTGCAGGTGGCTCGTTATCGTCGTATTCAGACGCGTGAGAAGGTACCCCATATGGGTCCGATTCTTGCGGCGCGTGCGGTGGCGTATGCGCAAGGTTCCATCATGACCGGTGCCCTGTTGACGGGCTGGTGCGCTGCGATTCTTGGCTACCATGTGGCGATGGTGTCTGTGCGCGGTTTTTCGGTGGTCTTTTGGGAGGTTCTTGTTAATTGTGTGGGCAGTGTTGCCCTGCTGATTGCTGGCCTGTGGGCTCAGCATTGTTGTCGTATTCCGCCGGAGGATGATGAGGATGCGGCCTCCTCTTCCGGTGCTGTCAAGCCGCGAGAGGGAGGAACCTATGTCGGCTCCTAACCAGAATAGTTATTCGCCGAATGGCCAGTACGGGCAGGACGCCCAACAGGGTCAGTATGGTCAGCCTGTTCAGCAGAACCAGTACGGGCAGTACCAGCAACCCTACGGTCAGGCTGGTGCCCCGTATGGACAGCAGACCCCGTATGACCAGCAAGCGCAGTATGACCAGCAAGCGCAGTACGGTCAGCAGGTTCCGCCCGCTGCCGCGTACCCGAACGCGCCTCAGCCGGTTCCCTCGCAGCCGGCACCTTCCCAGCCGGTAAGCTCCCAGCCGGTTCCCTCGCAGCCCGTGCCGGAGCCGCAGTGGGTGCCCGCCGCCTCCGGCTACCTGACGGTTCGTTTTGTTCACACTATTTCTGCTTTGGTGTTCCCGATTCTTGCGGGTGCGGCTTTGTATTGTGCGGGTGCGTTCTTTGGCGGCCCGGAGGTGCTACGCATCGTCGGCCTGGTGGTGGTCGCGGTGTTTGGTCTGTGGGGTCTGTGGTGGATTCTGACCACTCCGCGCCGTACTCGTGCGCTCGGCTACGCGCTGGAGTCGAATCATCTGATGGCTCGCCGCGGTATCGTGTTCCGTTCGATGAGCTCTATGCCGTACGGTCGCATCCAGTATGTTGATGTGGATTCGGGCCCGCTGGAGCGCATGTGCGGTGTTGCCCGCCTGACGGTGCGCACCGCGGGTACGACCACCGGCACGATGGTGCTGTTCGGTATTCCGCTGAATGTGGCGGAGGAGTTGCGCGCGGATCTGGTGCGCCGCGCCGATGAGCGAATGGCGGCACTCTAATGAGTATCCCGGTTCCGGTTAACCCCGCGCCGCAGCCTCCTGCGTCTCAGGTGCCGCAGGAGCAGAAGTGGTGGCGTGCCGATATTCGCACGTTCATCATGAACCTCTGGTTCGTTATTCTGCTGGCGTTTGGCTTCTTCCAGAGCATCATCCTGAATATTCTGACGACCCCGCCGAACGAGTGGGGCGCGCGCCTGACGCAGGCATTCGACGAGAACAGCAGCTATTTCAGTGCGACGTACTCGCAGCTCATCGGCTTCGGTGTGCTCATGCTGATTCTGGTTGGCGGCTCGATTGATTGGTGGTTTACCCGCTACAGCCTGGACGATTTGGCGATTCACCGCCGTAGCGGTTTTCTGTTCAAGAAGAACCGCACGATTCGCCTGGAGAGCGTGCAGAGCGTGGACATTTCGCGTCCTCTGGTGGCGCGCCTGCTGGGTGTGTCGGAGCTTCGTTTTGAGGTGGCTGACGGCTCTTCGGAGGCGCTGCACATCAAGTACGTTTCCGCCCGCAAGGCGGAGGTTCTGCGCCGTACCGCGATGGCGAGCATCAACCTGTTGCGTTCGGAGGCGGCGGGCCGCCCGGTCGACGTGCTGCCCGAGAGCATGCAGATTTCGGCGGAGCGCATGCCGGACGCGGATCAGCTGCATCAGCCGTTCGAGGCATCTTACGAGGCGTCCTATGGTGCGCCCGTACAGAGCGGCACCCAGCCCACTAATCAGCAGATGGCACCTCAGCAGGGCGGCTACTCGCAGCCCGCACCCGAGCAGGGCATCCAGCAGCCCGGCGCATCCCGCCGCGGCGCTCGCATGCCGATGCCGGTCGCGGCTGACCCCTCGCAGCCGCCGATTTTCCGCATCTCGAATATGCGTCTGATTGCCTCCATCATGCTGGAGCATCTGGTGTGGCTGGTGCCCGCCGTGGCTCTCATGGTTGGTGCCGCGGTCATTGCCGCGATCCTGGACGGCGAGAGCCCGTTCCTGATTTTCATGGCGTTGCTACCCGGCACCTTTGTACCGCTGCTCGGTTACTTGGGTACGTTGTGGGCACGTTTTGATGGTGCCGCGAACTTCAAAATCACCCCCAGCGGTCAGGGCGGCGTGACCCTGCGCTACGGTTTCACCGGCACGCACACTCAGAACGTGATGGTTGAGCGTATTCAGGCGCTCGCCGTGGAGCAGTCCATCCTGTGGCGTGCATTCGGCTGGTACCGCATCAAGATGACCATTGCCGGTATTGGTATTGAGCAGAACGACAACCAGAAGCTGGTGACCCGCAACGTTGCCCTGCCGGTCGGCAACAAACAGGAGACGCTGATGGTGTTGCGTCTGCTGTTGCCCGCCCTGGATGAGGCACAGGCGCAGGTGCTACTGGATACCGCCGACGGTTCGCTGAAGAGTCAGAAGCCGCAGGTTCCGGCAATGATTGTGACGCCCTCTTCGGCGCGCTGGATGGACCTGCTCACCTGGAAGCGTAACGGCGTGACCACGGTCGGTTACACCGCCGGTTCGGTGCAGGCGAGCACCCGCATTGATTCTGATGCGGCACGTTCGAGCGTCGGCGAGCATACCCAGGGCGACCTGCTACTGATTCGTGGCGGCTACTTTATCCGCACGCTGTCGATTGTTCCGGTCAGCCGTGTGCTGAGCGTGAGCCGAGGCCAGGGCCCGCTGCAGCGTGCCTTCGGATGCGCGAGCGTGCATTTCGGTACGGTGCCCGGCCCGGTGCGCACGCTCATGATGCACTTGCCGCCGCGTGTTTGCGAGGATTTGGTGTGGTTGATGACGGTTCGGTTGGAGGGTATTGAGCCCTACTATCGCGTACCTGAGCCGGTACTGAGCGGGCGCCCCTAAGTCAGCCAGCTAGCTAAGCTAACCCACCAGCTAAGCGGGCAGCAAAACTACAGATTGCGCCCTGCCGCCAGTGTTCTTCGTGACACCGGCGGCAGGGTCGGCGTGAAAGGGAGAATATACTTAAAGCCGTGATACAGCATTCAAAACCTGCGCGTTTGGGCATTGGAATTATTTCCGCCGGGAGGGTCGGATCCGTCCTCGGTGCGGCTTTGCGCGCCTGTGAGCACACTATTGTGGGTGTTCACGCGGTGTCTGAGGCTTCTCAGGAGCGCGCCGCGATGCTGCTTCCCGATGTGCCGCTGCTGCCGGTGGAGCAGATTGCTGAGCGTAGCGAATTGCTGATTCTTGCGGTTCCCGATGATGAGCTGCCGGGCCTCATCACCTACCTGGCCTCCTCGGGAAGTATTACCGCCGGTCAGATTCTGGTGCACACCTCCGGCCGTCACGGCACCGAGGTTCTCGCACCGGCGACCGCGCTGGGCGCTATCGGTTTGGCGATTCACCCCGCCATGACGTTTACCGGCATGTCCGTGGACCTGCAGCGTCTGAACGGCACCTGCTTCGCCGTGACCGGGCCTGCACCGTTCATCCCGATTGCTCAGGCACTCGTGGTGGAGATGGGCGGCGAACCCGTGCACGTTGCCGAGGCTGACCGAGCGCTCTACCATGCAGCTTTAGCGCACGCCGCGAACCACCTCGTGACCATCCTGGGTCAGTCCCAGCAGATGCTCGCCTCTATCGGTATTGAGGACCCGGCACGCTACATGGGGCCGCTCGTGCGAGCCGCCGTGGACAATGCGCTCGCCAGCGGTGAGGGTGCTCTCACCGGGCCCGTGGCACGCGGAGACGCAGGCACCGTGAAGGCTCACCTTCAGGCTCTGAATGAGTACTCAGAGCATGAGAAAACAGGTGATATTACAGACTCTTATGCCGCTCTGGCACACGCAACCGCAAAAAGAGCGCATAATAGAGGTTTGTTAAACGATGAACAACTGGGACGAATTGAGAATCTGCTGGGTGAGTCTTCGGACCGCAACCACCCCGGCGATATTGATGATTCAGCCCCCGAAAACAAGGAGTTCTCGTCATGACTGAGACTTCGATGCCCCGAGTCGTGACCACCATTGCGGATTTCCGCACGGCAATCACCGAATCCCTTGCCGCAGCGCAGGAAGAACTGGACCGGACAGCCCGCCAGGAGGCGGAGCAGAACGGCACCGCAGTTCAGTACAAGAACGCATCCCTGGGCTACGTGCCCACCATGGGCGCCCTGCACGACGGCCACGCAACCCTGTTGCGTCGCGCCGCTGAACAGAATGATGTAGTGGTCGCCTCCATTTTTGTGAACCCGCTACAGTTTGGCCCCGGCGAGGATTACGAAGCATACCCGCGCACCCTGGAGGCAGACGCTGCCCTGGCTGGTGCCGCCGGTGTTGACATTATTTTTGCCCCCGAGGTTGAAGAGATGTACCCCGATGGTGACCCGCTCATCCGCATTTCGAGCGGCGAGCTGGGCACCAAGTTTGAGGGTGCGACCCGTCCGGGCCACTTTGATGGCGTGCTGGCTGTGGTCAATAAGTTCTTCAACATTATTCGCCCCGCAGCCGGTAACCACCCGGTGAACGCGTACTTCGGTCAGAAGGACGCTCAGCAGTACATCCTGATTCAGCGTATGGTGCGCGATTTCAACCACGACGTGACCATGCGCCCTGTGGCGATTGTTCGCGAAGATAACGGTCTGGCGCTGTCTTCGCGTAATAGCTACCTGTCGGATGAGGAGCGCGAGTCTGCCCTGGTGCTGTCCCGCACTCTGGCGATGCTGCGTGAGAATTCGCTGAACCGTGGCTTCCACGAGATTGATTTGGACGGTGCGCGTGAGCGTATCAACTCCACTCCGGGTGTGCGCCTTGACTACCTGGAACTGGTCGACCCGATGACTTTCGGTGAGCCGACTGAGGAGTCGGAGCGAGTGCTGGCACTGGTTGCTGCGTTCGTTGGCCCGACCCGCCTGATTGACAACATGGACCTGCGCTAAGCGTTCGTTCGTTTAGAAGAGTCCCCAACACACTACACAGATAGGTATCACTGTGAGCACTGAGCACACTGCCGCACCGGCGATTGCTGATATGTCCGAGCAGATGCAGATTCGCCTGGAAAAGCGTGCGAAGCTGATCGAGTCGGGTCGCGAGGCATACCCGGTGGGTCTGCTGGATTCTGAGGGTAACCGCGTGGAGCCCAACCACATTGAGGATCTGCGCGCCGAGTACGATCCGAAGCTGGCTGCTGAGGAGCTGAAGGCTGGCGACGAGACTGACCGTGTGGTGCATGTTGGTGGCCGCGTGGTGTTCGTCCGTAACACCGGTAAGCTGTGCTTTGCGACCCTGCAGGGTGGTACCGAGGGTAAGCGCATCCAGGCGATGCTGTCGCTGGCTGAGGTTGGCGAGGAGTCCCTGTCTGAGTGGAAGTCCCTAGTTGACCTGGGTGACCACGTGTTCGTGACCGGCCGCGTGATTGTTTCTCGCCGTGGCGAGCTGTCCATTATGGTGACCGACTGGAAGATGGCGTCGAAGGCGCTGCGCCCCATGCCGGTTCTGCACAAGGACCTGAACGAGGAAACCCGCGTTCGCCAGCGCTACCTGGATCTGATGGTTCGCGAGGAGGCTCGCGAGCTGGTGAAGAAGCGCGCCCTGATTACCCGCACCGTCCGCCGCGTGCTGGAGGATCACGGCTACATTGAGGTTGAGACCCCCGTTCTGCAGCTGGTGCACGGTGGCGCGACGGCTCGCCCGTTCCGCACTCACCTGAACGCTTTTGACCAGCCGATGACCATGCGTATTGCGACCGAGCTGCCGCTCAAGCGTGCAGTGGTTGGTGGTATTGAGCGCGTGTACGAGATTGGCCGCGTGTTCCGTAACGAGGGCGTGGATTCGACCCACAGCCCCGAGTTCACCACCCTGGAGTGCTACGAAACCTACGCTGACCAGTTTGTGATGGCTGAGCGCATGAAGGAGATTATCCAGAGCTGCGCGAAGGCTGTTGGTACCGAGCGTATTGAGACTGAGAACGGCACCATTGACCTGTTCGGTGAGTGGAAGTGGGTTGGCGTGTACCCGGGCCTGTCTGAGGCTGTGGGCGTTGAGATCACCCCCGAGACTGACGCTTCGGTTCTGCGTGAGATCGCTGAGAAGCATGAGGTGGACATCGACCCGAAGTGGGACGCTGAGAAGCTGGTGACCGAGCTCTTCGGTGAGATTGTTGAGCCGACCCTGGTGAACCCGACTTTCGTGTACGATTACCCGCCGAGCGCTCAGCCGCTGGCGCGTCCGCACCGTTCCGGTGAGCCGCTGATTGAGGCGTGGGACCTGATTATTGGCGGTATGGAGCGCGGTACTGCGTTCTCCGAGCTGATTGACCCGGTTATTCAGCGTGAGCGCCTGACCGCTCAGTCGCTGCTGGCTGCTGCCGGTGACGATGAGGCGATGGAGCTGGACGAGGACTTCCTGCGCGCCCTGGAGCACGGTGCACCCCCGATGGGTGGCCTGGGTCTGGGCATCGACCGTCTGATTATGCTGCTGGCGGGCGATCAGGATCCGGAGCGTCCGGGTACTGTGGTGCGTCAGCCCGGTATTCGTGAGACTATTCTCTTCCCCTTGATGAAGCCGGAGGCCTAAGCTTCCCCTTCACCTGTGAGGGTGTTAATGCGGCGGGTGCCGCGGATACGCTTGTATCT
>QWCW01000401.1_pt1 | contig 15138 bp, 7 predicted proteins | sample 1972691 | NCBI WGS metagenome assembly QWCW01 (sample SAMN09866698, study PRJNA288562) | Human oral metagenome isolate pre2_saliva, whole genome shotgun sequencing... | reverse complement strand
AGACGAACCCTCATAACGATAAATCACATCTAAGAAGTAACGGTTATCCCATATTGTGTTAAGGTTTACGAAGAAACCTGCACCATTATACTTACTATCAACACCGCTTGGCTTACCTGTTGGATAGGTTCCTGCCAACAATGGGTGGGCTACGTTGTCTGAATAATAGCCTACAGAACCATACCTACTACCGTCGACAGAGTTTGACTCGATAGTGGCACCTGCCATCGTCGTAAGGAACAGCTTACTGAATATATAGTTATTGTATGACACCATCAACTTACCCTGATAGGTTGTTGTACTGGTGAAAGTCTCTGTCAGTTGTCCTCTGCGTGACACATCGGCTACGTTCTTAATCTGATCTGCCGAGAATGGTGACACAAAGTTACGTCCCTCATATTTCGTCTTCTGTATTGAGAAGTCTCCATCAATTCTGAACTTCTCGCCCAACCACAACTGAAGGGTTGTTGTGTTTAATACGTCAAGCGTATTTCCTCTGTTGAAACTACCTAACGATGCCTCATACAGAGGATTAGAGAGGTCATAGTTCAACTTTGGTTTCAGTGCTCCATACTCATCGTATGGATATTCATAAGGATTTTGCTTCACCCAATCAGAGAAGTCACCATAGGGCGACTGAGTTGATTTTACAGATGAGATGGTAGCCGTATTGCTGATAAAGAACTTACCAGAAAGGTTATACGAGAGTTTGAAGTTTGTTGACAAACGCTCACGACTTGAACCCTTCATTACACCTTCTTCATCTCCATAACGCACACCTAAGTTGTATCGTGCGTGCTCATCGCCACCATCGATACTTACACTATGCTGTGAAGAAAAGGCATTACGCAAAGGCTTCTTAATCCAGTCGGTTGTTACGCCATCCTGAATCTGGTTGTAATAGTATGCGTACTTGTTTTGTAGCGCATATTGTTCCGCTAAATCGGTCGCTGTGTAAAGACCTGCCAAACGCTCGTACTCAAGCTTTTGTGATGCTGAAAGCAATTTATAATCACTCAAATCAGGAGTTGACAAACGTAATGTTCCGTTATAATTAAAACGCAACTTACCACCCTTGAGTGCCTTCGTTGTGATAACGATAACACCTGCAGAAGCCTTCGCACCATAGAGTGCCGATGCCGATGCATCTTTGAGTACGGTGATGGACTCGATATCGTTCATATCCATATCATTGACATAATCGACTTTTACCTGCGAACCGTCAACAACGAATACAGGCAAGTTTGCTTGACCTGAGAAAGTAGCACGTCCACGAATATTGATATCAGCAATCTTATTTGGGTCAGAACCGCCAAGGTTATCCTCTAACACGCTAAGACCCGGCACAAAGTTAGCCAAACTCGTAAGTACATTCTTTGTACCGACAGACAACAACTCGTCTTTCTTTATAGATACCTGCGAACCAGTAAAACTGTTTCTATTCTTTGTAGCAAAACCTGTTACGACAACTTCACCCAACTCACCAACGTCTTCCTGCATCGTGAAGTTGCCAGCCGTACCATTCTTTACCTTTTTCTCTAAAGGTTTATATCCGATATAATTAAAGGTAAGCGTAACCTCAGGCAGGTCGGTATTAATTTCATACTGACCGTCCAGATTCGTAATATAACCGCCATTAAAGCCTTTCATTCGGATAGTTACACCAGGTAGAGGCAAACCGTCTTTATCGGTTACCTGTCCATATACTCCCTTCCGTTTCTCCTGTGTTGGTTTACGAACAAGTTTCACGCTGTTGCCATCAATACTATAGCTAAAACCTGTCTTATTAAAGACTTGTCCTAACACGGCACGAACAGGCTGCGCTTGTGCGTCAATGTTAATTTTCTCCGCTTGAGATAGCAGCTCGGGAGTCACATCAAATTGTAATCCTGTTTGTTTTGACACCTCATCTAAAAAGGTCTTCAATTCTGTTTGCTTCATAGACAGCGTCACCACCATTTTATCAACATCTTGTGTTTGTGCTGATACGGTTGACACTATACTAAGCATTAACATCAGAGCTAGTACTGCCCAAATTCGTAATACAAGATTACTTTTCTGCATTTCTTTTCTCATTTCCCTCTGGTACTTTAATGTTTAGAATTATTCTCATGGATTAAAAGTATAATAACACTTTATTACGAGAATGATAAAAAATACGCCTTTTTATAGCGAATTTGCAAAAATACATAAAAATTAAAATAACAGCAAATATTTTTATTTAAATATTAATGCAGGAAGAGAATTGTAAGAGAAAAGTAAAAAAGATAATGGTCAAAGTTCCAATTCCAAACCTTAAACAGGGTCTATAACACATCGTGTGGGTTGTGTATTGATATTCCACCGGTTTGGTGCGGGTGCTAAGCACTTATGGTGCGGATGGTATGCACCACATGTGCGAAGGGTTACCACCATTGTTGTATATGGAGGGGGCGGGGTTTAATGTGCATTAAGCGTATTAAAACTAAGGTCAATCAGGAGTTGTGTTTAGTTCGAAGCTATACTTTTATACAATATTTTTATGCTCTATGACGAGTTACCTACATGATTCATAATAGAGCCTTCAAACTTCCAAGTTCTGTTCTATTCGTTGACTGCTCCACAATGTGGGCATCTTCCTTTTCGGTGTAGGCGCATTCCACAATTACCGCAATAGTAGGTCTCGCTGGTCTTACGCAGATAGACTCGGAAGGCATAATAGATATAAGCGATGAGAAGTGGATAACCTATATAATATAAGGTGAGCACCGAGAAAACGATATAATTCACTGCACATACCGCACCAAGACCACTAAGGTAGAGTAGGGTTTCACCCGACTTTAAGAGTCTTCTTACGTCGTCAATCGTAGCAATGGCGATGATGAGCATCGCCCATACAAGTACTAAGAAGATATTGAGCAATAGGGGTTGAGAGAAGGGGTTGAGTGACGGATGGAAGTAGAACTCTCGCCAAGTCTCTGGTGCAAAGAGTTGTATAGACGCATAGAAAGCAGCAGAGAGGGCTACAACGACTGCTAAGAGAGTGGGATAGATGGAACTTATATCGTTGAAATGTACGATATGCGCATTCTTCTTCAATATCTTGCGTGCCAAATATCCTACGCCCATGATTGAAATGACGATTAGGAAGATGAGCAGGTGAATGTTTGAGAAGGTAGAAATAAATTCAGAGATAGGATCAGCAGGATCAACCTGTTTCAACAGACGAGATTCGTGAATCCAGCCAAAGGCAAAGTCTTCTGTCGCTATTTGTACCCATACTGAATCCTGTTTATCATTCGGAAGGATTCTGATGTCAGCCACGGCAACTTCTTTTCCTTCCTTCACTGCAAAGGAGTCAGTCTTCATCTTGTTTACAGCCTCTTCTGGTTGTTGACGGAGAAGCATCAGTGAATCAGCCGTAACGATGAAATTAAAGCCTTGTGAATAATGATGTTTTACACGGAAAGCCAACGAATCTACTTTACTTCGTGAATCGCTCCACTCAATCTTATTTTTATCATCTTGCTTCATGATAGAGTCATCGCCAGACTCTAAACGACGAGTGATTTGCGCTTCCTGAATACTATCAGCAAGACTGAAAGAGGAAGGTGTCTTCTTATGATAACAGCCAGTAAGCAAGAAACTAAGCAGTAGGAGGAGAAGTCCGCCAACAATGCTACTTCGTTGTGTAAAGTAGTCGCCTGACTTCTTTGTTATTGAGGCTTTGGCAATTTCTTGTTGTTGCAGAGCTTGTGGATTTATGAGCATCATGATAAAGCTATAGATTATGTATTCATTTAAGTAACATTACACACGTTCATCTGACAATTCTTACAATCGAATTCTAAACGAAAACGACGTTTGTCAGGTAGCTCAAGGAAGAGAGGTTCACGCCAAGTAGGCTTTATCCCACCACGCTTGACACAGTATCCGAGTGAATAACGAATGCAATGACGGCACTGCATCAAAAGGTGAGAAACAGCTTCTTTGTCCCCCATAATTGAGAATGACTTAGATGTTGCATCCGCACCATTGGCAGCACCATTAGGATATTGAATCTCAAAGGCGGGGGCGGCCTTGGTTAGTCCTTGCTGTTCATAGAACTTGCGGGCTGCATCATTAGAGATATTATACAGATAAGGTAATTGCTGGTACTGAGATGGATTTACCATGGAGAATTGCAGCTTAGGTTCTGAGGAATTCTTTTTCGACTTTCTATGAATGGTCATACGCTGCATGCTCATTACTTCTTCGTCAAGATTTTCTATCACCAAACGACGAAGTTCTGCCAAAATGCTACTTGGAATGAAGTATTTATCCGCCCCATCAACGATCTCAACATCTGCACACTCATAAACGGTATTACCCAGTTTTGTCAGCTGACGAATGATATTATCATGTTGTGGTTTCTGTGCAAGTTGGAGGGTAAGGGCTATCTCCCCCAGTCCCTCCAAAGAAGAGGAGCACCTAACGGGATGCTCGTTGGATATCGTTTTGTGAGAAGTTGAATTTGAAACAGGATGCTGGTCAGATGTTTGTTCGTATGATATAAGTTTAGCCTCAATCACCTCAGCTCTTGCCCATATCAGCCCACGATCTTCCCCTCCCTCGGAGAGGGTGGGGGAGGTCTCAGGGTTAGCTCCAAACCACATCTTTATCTGAATCTTACGTTCAGCGGTCTTTCCACTCAACTCCTTGTCGAATGCTTGATCCTGGTTGCGGTATAGGCTCATACCAGCCTTTAAGCCTCGAGGCATCTTGAAAGGGTATAGACGATTACCAACAGCACGATTCACACGGAAACCCTCCAAGCGTGCAGACTGACTTTCTGGATCACGTGAAAGGAAACATAGTCCGTCACCATTGGTAAAGTTTGCTGTGCTGGACACGTTAAAACTATCACGTCTGATCTCCTTTACGCGACCCACAAACTCACCGAGAGCCTTTGGCGTATCGGGTGAGAAGATGTCGGCTTGTCTTCCTTTGAGAAAATAATTAGTATATCCACGATTGAAAGTCTTCTTCAAATCAGGTGTAAACGAATAGCGGACACGTCCTAATGAGGCACGACGGAACTCGCCAGGGTTCTTGCGGATAATCTCATCAATACGCTTACTATATGCTGAAACAACATTCTTCACATAGTTGATGTCTTTCAGTCGTCCTTCAATCTTAAAGGCACAAGCGCCAGAACGCATCAGCGTCTCAAGATTATCAATCTGACTCATATCCTTCAATGAGAGAAGATGACGCTGATGTTCGATAGTTTTCCCATCTGCGTCTTTTAAGTCGAATGCTAATCGACAAAACTGTGCACAGGCTCCACGATTGGCAGAACGACCGAAACTATATTGTGAGACATAGCAGACACCGCTATAACTCACACATAACGCTCCATGCACGAAAGCCTCTAACTCAAGGTCAGGTAACTTCCTGTGAATATCCTTAGTCTCTTCAGCAGATAGTTCGCGAGCCAGTACAACGCGGTCAAAACCCTGCTGGCTCAGCCACTGTGCTTTCTCCCACGTACGTGTGTCACACTGCGTGCTGGCGTGGAGGGCTACCGTGTCGGGGACCATCTCCCTCACCTTACTCATCAATCCCATGTCTTGCAGGAGGAAAGCATCTACACCCACCTTCACCAGTTCGCGTACCAAAGCAAGTGTTTCCTCAAACTCGTCGTTATAGATAATCGTATTGATTGTCACGTGGACCGTTGCACCATAGCGATGAGCATATTCGCACAACTTACCAATATCCTCCACACTATTGCTTGCTGACTGACGAGCGCCAAAGCGTGAAGCACCGATGTAAACAGCGTCAGCACCATGGTCAATTGCAGCTATGCCACACTCTAGGTTCTTGGCTGGGGCGAGAAGCTCGATATTGTTGGGTGTTGGGTGTTGGTTGTTGATGGTTACTATTGTTGGTTGTTGGGAAATAGTATTAAGTACGACTTACATTTCATTAATACCCATCACCCAATTCGTGAATAGCAGGTTGGCATGGGCACGCCAGGTGACTAGCGGGCCATTCTCAGGATTGTCTTCACGATAATAATACTTTGGGAGTTCAACGTCATCGCGCTTGCCAAGGTCACGACGATACTCTGTGTCAAGGGTGTTGGGAGCATACTCCATGTGGCCCGTGATAAAGAAGTCTTGCCTACTTCGTGATCTGATGATTGACACGCCACTCTCTGCAGACTCAGCAATGACCTCGAGGTCGTCAATGCGGTCGATATCCTCGCGTCTTACCTCCGTATGACGACTCTGTGGCATACGGAAGACATCATCAAAACCACGGAAGAGAGGTAGATCTAGCTTTAGAGGGGTTGTTGGGAAGATACCAAACATCTTCTTTGGTAATGGATATTTCGGGATGCCATAGAAATGATAGAGTCCAGCCTGTGCCGCCCAACAGATGTAGAGCGTTGAACGCACATTCTCATGCGCCCAATTGAATATCTCTTGTAGTTCTCGCCAATAGTCCACCTCTTCGAAAGGGATATCTTCAACGGGTGCACCAGTGACGATAAGTCCATCAACTTGCTCCTTGTTTACTTCCTCAAGTGTATGATAGAAACGGTCCATGTGCTCCTGTGGTGTATGCTTTGATGTATGACTTTTCAATTTCAGAAAGCTAATGTCCATGGGAAGTGGACTATGAGACAGAAGGCGTATGAAATCCGTCTCAGTCGTTGCCTTGAACGGCATAAGATTGAGAATGACAATACGAATGGGTCGCTTGTCATCTTTCTTTACAAGCATTTCTTCGATGTCGATATTCTCACGCTTCAATATATCAATTGCGGGAAGTCCGTCAGGTAATCTTAATGGCATATCCTGTTTCCTTTATCTTTTGTGGGAGCATAAGCATACAGTCCCTCTATTTTCTCTAATTTAAATAAGCTACAAAGATAGTAATTAATCACAGATTTTACAAGTCTTACTTGCACAAAAGTATTGCTAAGAATAATATACTACTCAGTGAAACAACAAAAAAGACTCACCCTAGGCTTTGTTATCAGAAAAATATCTGATAGATTGCCTAGAGTGAGTCCTTTATTTTATAGATTTATCGGTGTGGCTAATACCAAATGATAGGAGTAATAGGAATGATAGGTATAAAAGGCTGAAAGTAAATTAACCATCAAGCCATCAATACCCAACATCCATCACCTACCAAAGCTTCAACCGCTGAGCTTCTGGGATGAACAGCTTATCACCTTCCTTCACACCAAACGCTTTATACCATGCGTTGATATGTGGTAAAGCACCATTCACGCGCCATTCGCCAAGAGAGTGAGGGTCACTCTTTACACGACTGCGAATCTCAGCTTCAGTGATGTTGTTTGCCCATACACCAGCATAAGCGATGAAGAAACGCTGTTCAGGTGTGAAGCCCATGATTGTCTTACCCTTCTTAGCCTCTGGTGTCTTCATGAAAGCATTGAAGGCAACCTCAAGACCACCATGGTCAGCGAGGTTCTCACCCAAGGTGAGCTTACCATTTGCATTGAGGTCAGGTAACACCTTAATAGCACTGAAGAAGTCGGCATACTTACCCGTACGTGCCTCAAAGTTCTTACCATCTTCTTCTGTCCACCAGTCTGTCATATTACCATCCTTGTCATAGTGACGACCTTGGTCATCAAATCCGTGTGTCATCTCATGACCGATAACCACACCAATAGCACCATAGTTAAAAGCGTCATCAGCCTTAGGGTCAAAGAAAGGATACTGCAGGATACCTGCTGGGAAGCAGATTTCGTTTGTCGTAGGGTTATAATAAGCATTCACCGTCTGTGGTGTCATCAGCCACTTGTCCTTATCGACAGGCTTACCAGCCTTCTCCTCAATAGCATCCTTTGCCCAGAACTTATGGCAGTTCTGCACATTCTCATAATATGACTTTGATGGATCAATCTTAAGTTCACCTAAGTCCTTCCACTTATTAGGATAGCCCACCTTAACATAGAAGGTTGAGAGCTTCTCAAGTGCTGCCTTCTTTGTAGCCTCGCTCATCCAGTCCTGTGCTTTGATACGTTCAGCAAGACTCACTTCGAGGTTCTTTATCAGTTCTTCCATACGCTTCTTACTTGACGCAGGGAAGTAACGCTCACAATAGATACGACCCAAAGCCTCACCCATCTGCTTCTCTACCTGTTGTGTGGCACGCTTCCAACGAGGGTAATCCTCCTTGGTACCACGCATCGTCTTACTGAAGAAGTTGAAGTATTCTGCACGAACATCATCGCTCAGATAATTAGCTGAAGCCAAGATAGCACTCCACTCCATACGAGCACGAAGTTCGTCAGCACTCTCTGTTGAAGCCAACTTGTCAACACCAGCAAGGAAAGATGGTTGACCTACTACCATCGTCTGAATATCCTTGCTATTAACACCTTCAGCATTCATCAATTGTTCAAGAGGAATGTTTGGATACTTCTCCTTAAACTCATTGAGTGTCATCTTGTTGTAGTTAGCCTCTACATCGCGCATCTCGGTACGACTTTTAGATATCAAGGCTAACATTGTTTCGTAACGCATAATGGCATCACTCTTAGCCTTGGCTTGTGTATCAGAGAAGCCATAGAGACGGAACATGTTTGCAATAAACTGGCGATAAGCATTACGAATGTCAGTCGTTGCCTTATCATTGTCCAGATAGTATTCCTTCTGTCCAAGACTCAACCCACCCTGATAGATAAGGAGGATATTCATCTTGGCATTCTTCTCGTCAGCCTCGAAGCTGTATTCCATTGGCACGCCATAACCAAAGCTAGCATACTTTAGCTGAAGTGCACGAAGGTCTGAGAGTGTCTTTGCGTCTTCCATCTCGCTGAGTAAAGGTTTAACCGGACTAATTCCCTCTTTGTTACGACGCACAGAGTCCATGGCGAGCTTATAGAAGTCGCTCAGCTTTCTCTCAACTGACCCTTCTTTACCAGGCTTCTTAAGCAAATCAGTAAGGATGGTGTTGATACGTTTGTTATTGTTCTCCTGTAGTTGGTCGAAAGAACCAAAACGAGAGAAAGCACCTGGTAGCGGATTTAGTTTCTGCCATCCACCAGTAGCAAATGTAAAGAAGTCGTCAGCCGGACGTACCGACTTGTCTAGGTTTTCAGCCTTGATACCTGCTTGGCCTTGCGCCATGCCAGTAATCGGGGCAGATGCTAAGAGCATCATTGGTAAAAGTGTTTTGATACGCATAGTAAATATGTTTTAGATAATTCAAAATCCAAAATTAATAATTATGAGAACTGCGATAAAAAAGTAAAAGAGTAAGACAGTAAAAACGTTAGCGCTCAAAGTCTAGACTTCAAAAGTCAAACTTCAAAAGTCAAACTTCAAACTTCAAAGTTCAAACTTCCAAAAATCAAAGTTCCAAGTTCAAAGTCTCCAGCTCTTCCGATAGTACCATCCATCTATCGTTCTCCTCATCAAGTTCACGTTGTAGGTTGGTATATTCTGTTACGAGTTCCATATTCGAGGCATTCTCGGGAGCCATGAGGAGTTCATCGAGTTCACTCTTACGTGCTTCCAACTTCGCTATTTTTGCTTCAGACTCATCAACAGCACGTTGTGCCTTACGAATTTTCTTCTGTTGTTCTTTGCGTTCAGCGTAAGATAAAGAAGAAGCCCCCTCCGACTCCCCCGAAAGGGGGAGAGTTGCATCTTTGCTATTATTTGATGAAAACTTACCATTATCCCCACCACTCAGCGAGAGATTCTCTGCACTCTCCCCCTTTCGGGGGAGCTGGAGGGGGCTTTTGAGCCAGTCGTAGATACCGCCCAGATGCTCTCTCACCTTACCGCCTCCGAACTCATACACCTTGCTGACCAATCCATCTAAGAACTCACGGTCGTGGCTCACGATGATAGCCGTCCCATCAAAGGCTTTAATTGCTTCTTTCAACACTTCTTTTGAAGCGATGTCAAGATGGTTCGTTGGCTCGTCGAGGATGAGGAGGTTGACAGGCTCAAGCAAGAGTTTAATCATCGCCAGGCGTGAACGCTCACCACCAGATAGTACCTTTACATACTTCTCAGAAGTCTCTCCGCCAAACATAAAGGCACCAAGCAGATCGTTGATTCTCAAACGCATATCGCCTGTAGCCACTCTGTCGATGGTATCATAAATCGTCAGATTCTCATCCAACAGTTGTGCTTGGTTCTGTGCAAAATAACCTATCTGCACATTATGCCCTATCTTCAGCGTACCATCAAATGGTATCTCACCCATGATACACTTCACAAAAGTAGATTTTCCCTCACCATTCTTACCAACAAAGGCTACCTTTTCACCTCGTTTGATGATTAGATTGACAGCCTCAAATACCGTCTGACCAGGTCCATCGCTATGCAAGCGACTTGGATAAGTTTTGCCCAAATCCTCTGCAATAATCGGGTAATCGCCACTTCGTAAGCAGGGAGGGAACTTTAGGCGCATAGCAGAATTATCCACCTCGTCAACTTCTATAGGCACAATCTTCTCCAATTGGCGGATGCGCTGCTGTACCTGTACGGCTTTAGTAGCCTGATAACGGAAACGCTCAATGAAAGCCTTAGTATCCGCAATCTCTTTCTGTTGATTCTCATAGGCACGAAGTTGTTGCTCACGACGTTCTTTCCGAAGAACAAGATACTCATCATACTTCACACGATAATCTTCCACGTGTCCGCAAGTAATCTCTAACGTACGATTCGTCACGTTATTGACAAAAGCACGGTCGTGACTTACGAGCACAACAGCCTTAGCACTCTGAGCGAGAAACTGCTCCAACCATTGTATAGACTCGATATCAAGGTGGTTCGTCGGCTCATCAAGGAGGAGCACATCAGGACGACGAAGGAGAATCTTTGCTAACTCAATACGCATACGCCATCCACCGGAGAACTCACGTGTAGGACGTTCAAAGTCTTCTCTCGTAAAACCAAGACCAGTCAACGTTCGTTCTATCTCAGCCTCATAGTTTTCACCTCCCATCATCATATAACGCTCGTGTTCCGTTGTGAAGCGTTCTACTAACTCAGCATATCCATCACTCTCATAATCGGTACGCTCAGCCATCTCTTGCTCCATCTTCTTGAGCTTCTCTTCCATCTTCGTTTTGTCAGCGAAAGCCTTGCGCGTCTCTTCCTTCACGGTAGTATCGTCAGATAGCTTCATTACCTGTGGAAGATAGCCTATCGTTGTGTCATTTGGTACAGACACTGAACCGCTCGTTGGCTTCTGCATCCCACAAAGAATCTTCAGCATCGTTGACTTTCCTGCTCCGTTCTTGCCCACTAAGGCTATCCTATCTCGTTCGTTGATGACGAATGAAACATCCTTAAACAATGGCTTTACGCCAAATTCCACCGTCAGTCCGTCTATTGATATCATTTCTTTTCTCTTTCCTAAATATTCTTTGCAAAGATAATATTTTCTTTTTGAATTGTAAAGTCCTCGTATAGTCTAACTTCGTTGAATCAAGAACTATTGGGAACCCTTTAGGTAAAACCAATCATAGGATTTTTACCTAATCTGTCTCTACATTATATGTAATGGGCAAAGTTAGTAAAAATAACGAAAAGAAGCAATGATTTTATGAACTTTGAGTTTTGGACTTTGAATTTTGAACTTGGAGCATTGAGTTCTATTCGTTTTCTCACATAAATCTGTGAGCGTTTGATGGGGACTTTGAACATTAACCTTGGAAGTTTAATTTTCAACCTTTGAGATGTTTAGTCGATGGAATTAACAGATAGGATAAGAACCAAGTTTTCTATTCCTAGTCTCAGCTAATTAGGATGGCGTAAGTTGAGATCTGTCAATGAGTTAGGATGGATTATAATCTTAACTTATACAATATCTACCCACGTTTACCAACATCGGTTGTTTTATTGATACTTTGTATGTTTGGTGCGGGTGCCTAGCACGGATGGTGCGGGTGCTTAGCACGGATGGTGCGGATGGCTAGCACCACATGTGCGGAGCGATAATTGCACAATGAAACAGGATTGAATGAGGATGTGATGTACGTAAAGCGTTGCAAAGAGATGGTTGACTATGGGGTGTTTCACCGTTAAATGAGTAAGGGACAATGACTTTCGACTATGATATTTTCTCTCGGTCAATTGAAATTATTTAGTCATACGATTCGTTATTACGCCACGTGGTTTGATGATGAATGCAAAGTGTGACGGATAAATAATGTGTAGAAATAATCAACTAATGTAACTTTTTCTAAACAGCTGATAATAAACATTCGTCGTTCATAATTTTCTCATCTCGATTTTTTTTTGTAAGTTTGCGGAATAAAGGAGAAAAGGGTGATTATTCACATTCTGAATATTTACCAGCAATAAATACTTATTTGGAAATCTTTAAACCTAACCTATTAATACACATTTTTCAACATAAGAAATAAATAAAAGAATATGAAACAGAATCTTAAACATGTTGTGCTTGCTGCAGGACTTGTCTGTACAGCACTCACGGGTCAGGCTCAAAACGCAAGACCAAAGACTACACAAATGGTAAGTAACGCACTTATGAAACCAAGTACATTACCTTTCAACGCCCCTGATTTTAGTCGTATCAAGGGGGACAACTACCTCCCTGCCATCAAAGCGGGTATCGCTCAGCAGAGAGCGGAGATTAAGAAGATTACTGACAATAAGCAGAAGCCTACTTTTGCTAACACTGTCTTGGCTTACGAGCGAAGCGGAAAGATGCTTGAGCGTGTGTCAAACATCTTCTATGCCTTGGTATCAGCTGATAAGACACCAGAGATTGAGAAGGCACAAACAAGTATCGTTCCTTTACTGACAGAATTTGAGAATGAAATTAAATTCAATCAGAAATTCTTCCAGCGTATCAAGTATGTTTACGATCACGAATACAAGACACTCAAGGGTGAAGATAAGAAACTCTTAGAAGTTATCTATAAGGATTTCACTCATGCTGGTGCCCTCCTCGCAAAAGATAAGATGGCTCGGATGCAGGAAATCAACAAGGAACTGGCTAAGCTCCAGCAGGAGTTTGGAGATATGCTTCCTAAAGCTGGCAACGAAGCTACGGTATGGGTCAGTGACGTTAAGGAATTGGCAGGCCTCAGTGAGGGAGATATTGCACAGTGCAAGAAGGATGCTGAAAGCCGTGGCGGTAAGGCACCATATTGTATCGTGATTACGAACACTACACAGCAACCAATCCTCGCAAGTCTTGACAATCGTGCCCTACGTGAGAAGGTTTACAATGCTTCAATTCATCGTACGGATGGTACGGGTGCTTACAACACCTTCCCAATCATCGTGAAGATAGCACGTCTGCGTGCAGAGAAGGCACAGCTCATGGGATATAAGAACTATGCTTCTTACTCACTTTCACAGACAATGGCTAAGAACACAGACAATGTCTATGCCTTCCTACACCAGATGGTTGAGGCTTACAAACCAAAGTCTGAGGCGCAGACAAAGGCTATTGAGGAGTATGCGCAGAAGACTGAGGGTGCTGACTTCCGTCTCCAACCTTACGATCGCTTCTATTACTCAGCAAAGATGAAGAAGGCGCAGTTTAACTTTTCAGACGATGATGTGAAGCCTTATTTCAACCTCGATTCAGTACTTGTGAATGGTATCTTCTATGCTGCTCATCGTGTCTATGGACTTAACTTCCGTGAGCGTAAGGATATCCCAACCTATCATAAGGATATGAAAGTGTTTGACGTACTTGATGGCGATGGTAAGCAGTTGGCTCTCTTCTATTGTGATTACTTCCGTCGTCCAACAAAGCGTGGTGGAGCATGGATGAGTGCCTTCCTTAAGCAGAGTAGTGACCGCAATCAGAAACCATTGATTTACAATGTTTGTAACTATGCGAAAGCACCTGAAGGCCAACCAACACTGCTCACATGGGATGAGACCGAGACAATGTTCCATGAGTTTGGACACGCCCTGCATGGTATGCTCTCAAACTGTAAGTATAACACATTGAGTGGTACAGCCGTATCACGTGACTTCGTGGAGATGCCATCACAGTTTAATGAGTCGTTTGCAAGTATCCCTGAGGTGTTCAACCACTATGCACGTCATTACAAGACTAACGAACCAATGCCAGATGCACTTCGTGAGAAGATGCTGGGTTCGCTGAACTACCTTTCAGCTTATTCATTGGGTGAGAATCTTGCGGCAACAAGTGTTGATATGGCATGGCATTGCCTTTCTCCTTCAGAGATTCCAACAGCTGAAGCGGCTCCAGCTTTCGAGAAGAAAGTGCTGGCGGATATGAGCTTGTTGAATAATCAGATACCTCCTCGTTACTCTACATCTTACTTCAACCACATCTGGGGTGGTGGATATGCAGCTGGTTATTACAGCTATCTGTGGAGTGAGGTGTTGGCAGTGAACATTGCCGACTATTTTGCAACGCATGGTGCCTTGACACGTAAGGTAGGTGATGACTTCCGCCAGAAGGTTCTTTCTCGTGGTAACACACGTGATCTCATGACCATTTTCTCTGATTTCACAGGTCTTAAGGCTCCTGATACCAAGGCGTTGCTGAAGGCAAGGGGAATGTAAAAAAAGCCCTCTCCAACTGAACCAACCAACTGGCCCCTCCCCCTTACCCCTCCCCCATAGGGAGGGGAGTGATTACCGTCATTTGCCAAAAATTAAAAATACAGCAATGAAAAGTAAAACACAATCAAAAAGACATATCACTCCCCTCTACGGGGGAGGGATAAGGGGGAGAGGTCGGTTATTCTTTTTCTTTCTTCTCTCTCTTCTAATCCTCAACTTTAGCATAAAGGGCTATTGGAAAATAAAATCCTATTCATTCCAAAGCCATTTCAAAGATGTATGGGAAATCTGTCACGAAAGGGGATATAATGAAGACTATTGCATCCTCGTAGACTTCTCACGCCCATCGGGTGAGGACCGAATGGCTATCATCGATCTGAATACATTGACCGTGCTCGACACTGGTCCTTGCGCACACGGCAAGGGGAAGGGTAACAGTGCATGGAAACCTGTTTTCTCAAATAAGGAAGAAAGCAGATGCTCAAGTCTCGGAGCTTTCAAGATTGCAGAGAAAGGCTATTCCACTACTGTCGGGTTGCGTTTTGCCCTTGATGGGTTGGATGCATCAAACAGCAATGCAAGACGA
>QWCW01001505.1_pt1 | contig 15194 bp, 11 predicted proteins | sample 1972691 | NCBI WGS metagenome assembly QWCW01 (sample SAMN09866698, study PRJNA288562) | Human oral metagenome isolate pre2_saliva, whole genome shotgun sequencing... | reverse complement strand
AAAGTTCATCCCCATCCTGTATTAGCTCAAATGTAGTTTGGAATATCTTCCACATTTCGTCCTCATTCTTCCCATCGCAGATTGATACAGGTATAATCTGTGAACGTAAGTCCATTTTCTGGAGTAAGGTGCTCAGTCCCTCGTAGGCTATTTCTTCCTTCGTATGCGGATGTTTGCGTGATGATACCTCCCAGTTTGATACTTTTGCTTTGTCAGTGAGCAGGATGCAGACCCTATCTTCCTCCGTCCAATTCTCTTTACATCCAATTAACTCAAGTGTTGCCTGTTGGATAAATCGTGTTTCACTGGATTTAAAATCTCCTTGTGTATATACACTTTTTTCGTATAGACCCGTCCCAAGAACGGATATGAATAATTTTCGTGCCATAGGTTGTCTATTGCTTAATGATGTTTGACAATGCGCTGAGATTCTCTTTAAGTTTTTTTATCATATCATTAAGTCTTGTATCGGTCTCAATAGAGTGTGCTAAACAATTCCTGATATGATTTGTTTCGCAGAATATTTTTGTTAATTCTCCCTGAACTCTCCACGTATTATTTGGTTTTCGGATAGCAGTCTTAGCTTCTTCTCTTATTTTATAGTCCTGCCAGTCTTTGTTGTTGACTTCGCATATATAAGTGATGATACTTTCTATGACTGATATATAGGCAGCGGTATAGTTGTGATGCTCAAACTGCCATTTGGCTAATCTAAGCTGGAAGAGAGATAACGTTCTTATCTTATCAAATTGTGCGATGAATCTATTTACAATAGGTGTTATGATAAGACTTGGTATCAGCGTACGATATGTTGTGTTCTTAATAGCCTTCAGGCTTCTTTATTCTCACTTTCGATTAAATCAGCGATTTGGTAAGCATTGCCAAAGTTTTCAAAAGCATAGGCTCCTGTAATCCATTTGCTAATATCAAGCATACTGCTGAGTTCAGTAACAGGGGTGTGTCCCAGCTCTTTGTTTACCTCTAACATCCCATAATAGACGTGCGAGATATTTATCTTTTTCTTGCTCACAGTCTGAAGATATATCAAGAGGTTCATTATTAGGATAGGGAGTGAACGGAAGGAGTGGGTGATATCTACAATAACCTCATCTCTTTCGTTAAGTTCCTGTTCTATCCCTAATACAGTGTTGATGTTTTCTTGCGTTTCTTCATTATTGATACCATATTTTATCAGAATAATCTTTGCTTTGCTGCCTATTGACTGTTCTATGAGTTCTTTATGGGGAATGGTAAGTTCAGACTTGTGGGTTGCATTCTCACAATGTTCTAATATCTGGAAATAGACTTCCTCATCGAGGGTTTTCCCATTCTTCTCTGTAAAGTACCGATAGACTTCCTCCCACATAGAATGTACGGTTCCAATCAATATGACTTTGTCAATATTATTGTGTTCAGCAAGTGTAGCAGCAACGAAGGTGTTTTCACTCTCTTCGTTGTTGCTGAAATGGTATTTTGCTGTACGATATTGTCGATCACTACTATTAGGAATCTGATTATTCGGTTCTTTATTAAGAGAACCTGTACCTAAAAATGAAATAAGTACCTTCGCCATAGATGTTATTGCTCAAGATATGCTTTTAGTATTTCGGGGTTTACTTCTTCTCCAAGAATTTCGGATGCATTTCTCCACTTGAATTTCTTCTGATTAGCCTTCCTGGAGTCTTTATAAAGTTCGGCAAGGCGTGTTTTAGCGGCATGCTTCTCTTTATCGGTCAGAGTGCTTCTACCCCCATCATATTCCTTACACCATTTTTCCCACTTTTTCATATGATGTTCCCAGACACCATAAGAGGTCAGAGTGGTAAGGTATGTAGTTAATCCCGTGATAAAATTCTGTTTGTTTTCATCAGCTGTAAACTTATCTTCTAAATCTTGTCGCTTGTTTTTCCAGTTGATTCTCTCAGTCTGATAGAATTCTCTCCAATCCTCATTCTGTTCATTTTCAGACTTTTTTGTAAGATCAGCTGTGATTTCATCAAATCTTTGAAAAGCTGCTTCTCGCGTCATTCCTTGTATTTCCTCAAATAGCTTTAAGTTGGAATCTTTGATATTCTTCTTCTCTTCTTCTTTTATTTCTTCTCCACGTTCATATAAAGACTGTGGCTGGATTCTTTGCTTGAGTATTTGCTTTGCAGGAATAAGGTACTCGTTATTATTCTTTGCAAGGATAAACTCGTTAGCTCCTCCCATTTCCATCGTCATATACTCAAATTGTGTTCCCTCAACTTCATTTGCAGCCATTGTTAAAAGTGTCGTTACCTGCTCTGAACCTACCCAATTTGTGTGCTGGCTCATAGTATACTCAAAGCAACTCATATAATATTCCTGCTCATTATTGTTATTGTCGCAATCGAGTTTAATTTGATAGGTCACCTTACCGAATCCGTATGGTTTCCCTTGTCCTATGCTATGGTAACATCCGCTTGTTCCATGAAAGGTGAGAGCTGATAGTAATGCTCCGAGTTCAACGGGCCGGAGATTATGGAAAGATATTCTTCCGTTGAAGGTTGATCCTTTCTTGACAGGATGGATGACGGTATCTAACTTCTCACTATTCATCGCTTTTTCCCATGTTTTCTTACGGATATGATAGCGTTTCCATCCGGAAAGTTTTCCGTCATTATATGTTTCGTACCGTGTTACGATACCATTCCTTCCATCTTGTTGGATATAAATAGGATAATAAGAGACCTTAGGAGTGTTCAGTGTTAAAGTAATGTCTTTGTCTGGTTGTGCATCATTGGAGAAAGCATGGCCAAACAGCACCCTTCCCTTTAAGCTCTTATTTTTAGATGTATAGCCAAAGATACATTGTGCGAGGTCTGGAGTTTCGCTTTTATGTGCTTTCGGCAATACCTCAAATGGGGATTTTTCGTATGGGAGTTTATATAAAAAAGCCATACCGAAATCCTTTATTTTATTCTCTTCAATCCTGAAAAATACAGGTACACCTTGCTTGGTCTCAATATCAACTTTGATACGTTGCCATTCGGTAGAGTCTTGATAGATAAATTTATAATGATTAAATGTCTCTTTTGAAATATCATAAGCCTTTTTGTCATTGATAATTTCTTCGTTATTTGCAAATACAAATTCATAATATTTCCCTTGTGGACGCGCTATAGAAGGGTTGTCTCTTTCTGTCCATGGGTCAGGTTGTCCTGTCAGTACTATAGTACCTTCAATTGTTCCATTTTCAGTGACAAGTACTCTGCGGGTATTATAGCGATTACATGCTTCTTCATCTATTTCGAAGGAAAGATTCGTTAAATCTATCCCTCTCTTTTTCATAAGTTCGTATTTGAAAGTGGCTGTTTTAGGATCTTTTCCTTCTTTTTTCTCATTTAGTTCTATACCATTTCTTTTGGAGAAATGATTTTCCATAAGATTCTCTCCTATGTATTCGTCAAGACGTTTGTGACTGATACGATAAGGCTTACCACAATTGATGATTTCGTAGTCGTTCCCTTTTCTTCTTAACCAACCACAACGAATTTCTGATGGGTTGGATTTAAGTGTATAAAGATCGGGTTTATCCCATTCTCGTTGCGCAAATAAGCTGCTACGATCTATATCCATCTTAGAGAAGCTTAATAACTCTAAGATATTACGCACTTCACCTTTAATAGATGTTGCTGGAATGAAATACCTTTCTTTTATTTTTGAAAAACTATTATAGGTTTCATTCTTGTTATTTGCATCCTCTTTGGTGTGTCCGTTACGTACAAACGTAGGTGTATGTGTAGTTATATGAAGATGAATGATACCACTTACCCCGTCAGAGAAGGGTACATCATGGGATATCTGTTCGCTCCAGTCAGGAAAGTAAACTTTTTCTGAAACAGGAACAAAATTAAATGGTGATTTTATATTAGACATAGTCTATTTCTCCTTTGATTTAAATCCAATAAAAACTTCTTTTTCTACTTCCAGCACATTCATACCGAGACAGGAAGAATCTGCCTTTTCATTCCAGTAACGTAGGAATGCAGCCCATCTTTTGCTTGGGATATCTATGCGCTGCGTAAGATAATAAACTGTATCGATGTTCTTGCTTTTGTTCTGGCTATCTAAGTCAGTTTTTTCTACTATGTTTCGGTATATATGGTATTGTCCATCAATATACTTAATACTGAGGGAAAGGCCTGACTGTTTGTTAAAGAGATATCCTTCTACTACGAATGGATTCTTTTTTGTAAACAGCGCAGGATCGATTTGTGACTCGGGATGAAATACTTCTGGATGTTGCTCGTCACTCATCCATAGATACCCTTCATAAGTAAGGGTGAAATCAATGTCATTTATATTATTCATAGATTGTTTCTCCATTTTTCTTTAAACTTCCTTTGAAAGTTCCATTACCTCTGTTAACACTTCCACCTAATGGAAGATACCCTTTACATAGGTCGGTCAGGGCTGTTTCAAAAGCTTCGAGGATCTTTTTCTTATCTTTCTTGTTCTCCTCATATTCCTTATTTCCCTTTCCTTCCTTATCTTCTATGATAGCAGCTTTATAAAGTAGGAGCTCAAGTTTGAAGGAGGTTCCCGGAGTATATAATACTTCCTCAGAGAAAAGTGCTCCAGTTACAGCTCCACCTGTAAAGCGGTCAATCTTGACGTGGTTGAGAACTTTCTTTTCAAGTTCTTCAGTCTGTGTTTGGGTAACATCAGAAATGAGGATGTTACCCCGTTTCTTGTCTTTGCCTCTTTTGTCACCTTCCGAACCAAATAGTAGTTTTACCGCATCGTTCTGCTTTCCAACGTGTTCTTGTAATTCTTCTGCTGATTTGCCGTCAGCAAAACAAGCTTTAAGTTTGTTGTAATGATAGGCAGTCCTATGTGCTAATGCTCCTTTTACAGATGAGCCAGGTATGAGGATTACCTTTTCCTTTTCGATAATACTGGCCCTGCCATCATTGTCCCATTGAATAACAGGTTCTCTGACAAAGGTCATATCTGAGCATTCGTTACCGAAACCTGCCCCAAAGAACATAAAGTCAGTTGGTTGTAAGGTCAGCTCATAGCGGATGTAATCAGTATTTGTATTTACAGCAGGGGTATAGGGCTCAAATCCCTCCCAGATGTTCTCTAATGAAGAAGACTTGCTGAGATAGAGCTTTAAATCCTCTGGAGTGCTGAGGTTCAGTTTCTTGTGTAAGATGCTGATTATGGATATCTGTCCGAATCCGCTCCTACTTCCACTGCCAATACGGAAGCCGTTTGACTGGATTGTTGAGAGAATTTTATCCATTATCTCATTATCATCTTCCTCAGAGATAAGTTCCATTTCAAAACAGAAACGCATACCTTTAGGGACAATCTCCTCATCAAATTTTCCGTTCTTCTCTGCTACTCCTTGATGATTGATGCGTACGTGTTGGCGGATGGGCAGTTGATGACATAACTGTGTGATGGCATCCTCTTTATTATTCAGACCGTCAATAGGTTTCCCGTCTTCTGATAGTATTTTTGCTTCTGATAGGATGAGCTGGGAACCATAGCTTTCCTCTTTTGTTTGGTATCCCATCCATTTATTCTGTTCTTCTTCTGGAAGTGAATGACGAATGAGTCCTGCTAAAGTTGTTGCTGGAATATAGGGAAGGTTATTTACGTCCTTTGTTACAACCGAATCTGTCTTTATGTTTTTGTTTCCACTACCAATGACCAGTGGTGTGACTGCTTCTAAGGTTATTCTTGATAGCAGTCTGTATTTATATGTATTCTTCATTTCTATTCCTATTTATGATTTGCATACCTTAGCCATTTCTGAAGCCAGGTTGATGACGGCCTCTTGTAATTGGCCTTTTAATTTAGGGTCTTTCAAGAATTCTTCAAGTGCTTCACGGCGTCCACGTTCATTCCATTTTTCCGCAGCAACACCGTGGGTGATATACCCTTGTGGCTTTTCAGAATCCTTCTGTTCATCGCACCCAATAACCTTCTTTAGTTTCTCTTCATCATTATAGACCATTGCAAGAGCACGGATACTGCCCCACTGTGAAGCAAATAAGTCCTGTGAGAAAAGCTTCTTGTTATCTTCCACAAATTTGTTGACCTCTGTAATTATTGTATCCTCACCAGTAGAGTTCTCCTCCTTCATTCGTAGGAATTTAATAAGACTACTCTCTACTTCTGCTGAAAGAAAGTTAGGAGTGGGTTCTTCTTGTTTACTGAACTTGAATAGCGAATGTCCTTCCCCATCTGCCTGCAAGAAAATTGGATTATAAATAATGTGGCCAAATCCTTCATTTTTGTAATATCCTACAGTCTTTTCTGGAGGAACGCCAACACTTGTCTTAACAAGGAAAACACTTCCTTTTTCTATGCCACAGCGGTCTGCATCGAAAGCTTGACGTGTATAATTCCACGGTGCATATTGGAACGTACGTACTTGTGATAAATTCCAATCAATTTCAGCATTCTCATCTTCTATGCCGAGGTCATGTGGATAAGGCTGAAAGGTGTTGTTACCATTTTTGTCAAGGAAGATAAGACGACTGTCTGCATATACTGTCACGTATTGCTTATCTCCGATTTGAATGGGCTGTTGTGTTGTGGCAACTTCTTCAAATTGTGATTCTGTTATTTCCACCCAACCATACTGTGCTGAACGCGAGCGTCCAATATGATGATGTCCACAAAGTGCATTGATGATAGCTTCTTTATATTGTTTAGCGTCTTCCTCAATTTCAACAGTGAAATACATGATAACTCCTTTACATAAAGCCTCATAGCCGAACATTTGGCTATCTTTAGCTCTTCTCATATCACTATCGTAGGCTGACTTGATAGAAAAGTCTTTGTTCACAGTAACCTGTGTTGCAAGGTAATTTTGGTTGTATATATAAAATCCTTCTCGGCATTGCTTCAGCTGCATTGCTCTGATATTAGCATCTTGCTTTGTTAGATGATGAATATAACAACCTGTTTCCATACCGTTCAATTTAGGATGGAAGATAGAGGCTGGGATACGTAATCCTCTTTTGTTGTTAATTGATGGATGTGCATCACCAAAGCGAACGTGTCCACTATGGAATATACACCATGCAGCTTCATCTGTCTTTTCATATAATTGTGCTGCAGCAATTCCTAAGAAATTGTTTCCAGGGATAAAGTCTAAACTCCTTCTTTTTCCTTCTGTTGCAGATGAGTCATTCAGAACGATGTCTGAAAGCAACTCACATTTAAATTGTATTTTTTCCATAGCTTATCCTTCTTTTGTTATTTCGCATCGACCATAACCACGATTTCGTCCTAACCCCAATCGCTTAACCCACTTGAAAGTTTGGAGCAATAATTCTATATCGTCGGTGTCAGCACCTGCTGCGAGTCCTGAACCGCAATGCCAGTTTGAATAGAATGTTATTTTGTATTTGATATCAGTCATCGTGTTTCCTCCTTGGTTTGTTGGTTTAATATTGTGTGATATGTCAGTACGTCATAGGCTGAGAACGCCTTTTCCTGTTTTGTTATTTCTCTGCCCTCTGTCAATGCGTCAATGATAGAGGTAGAATCTTTATCCTCATTTAAGGTCTTGAGTCGTTTCAGTCTTTGATATGCTTTCCCCTCATCATCATGCATAAGTGTCAGCCACTGTCTAATTCCGGTCTTTATTCCTTCATTCTTTTCTTCGTCAAGTTTTTTGCATAATGACGTCAGCTTCTCTATTGTGTAATAGCCGTTTGGCTCCTCTCCTTCATTGAGATAATAAGGGCCAAAGCTGAAAGAATTACCATTTGATGTCTTTAGTTCACGTTGTTCTATGTCCTCATAGCTTTTAACGAATGAATCTTGAACCTTGTGAAACATTAAACTTGATATTACTGTGGTTGTCTCTTTCTTCTTTGCATATTTACAGAGTTGTTCTGCTAAGGCATAACCATAATAGAATGGATAGGATGATTTGATAAAGGCTACACCTGCACAGGCTGTCAATCGTTTCATACCAGCTTTCGTCAGGATTCGACTTAAATCACCAACACTGCTATATTGTTCAAATCTCTTCATAAACTCTGTCACGTATTCGATAGCGAGTTCTCCTCGAATAATAACGGTCATGTCATCACCTCCCAAGACAATTGGTCTGATAGGGATAATATCCTTCTCCCATCCGTTCTCGGGTTTTATTTTTTTGAAGGCATCGTTAGCTGCTGCAATAGTAGCTTTGTTTAGTTCTTTAGAAAATTGTTTGAAATCTTCAATATGATGTCCTATCTTCTGCACCACTTTTCCTAACCCATTTCCATCAGCGTGGATGATGGCAATCCAGTCATTTTTACCTGTAATCTTTTCTACGTCAAAAGGAATAGATGATAGTTTTAGGTCCACGTCATCACCAAAGCTTTTCTGGCATAACTTTATAACTTTGTTATGCTTCCTTTTCGCATACGTGGATGAATCATAGCCTACACCTTTTTCCATGTCTGTTATCGGAAGTCCTGTTTGTGGCGAACGTTTAATTCCAAGTCTGCCAGCAGTAATACTCTTACAGGGCTTGTTTCGTTGACTTCTCAGTTTTCCTTCTAATTCATTTATAGATTTTACAAAGTCATCTTCGAGCTCTACTACGGCCTGACTGATTGTCACCCCTGGAGCATTGGTCATTACCTGACGTGGAAAGTTGCGTACAACTTTTTCACATTCAGTTCTGTCTTCGAATATGTATTTCACATTACCAGCTGCCGAGATTACCTGGTTTGCTTCTTTCCACCCGTTCCCAACAACTTCTTTGAAAAGTTTTGTACAGATGAACTCAACTAATTCACTTGCTCCAACAATATCTTTCAGCTCGTTTGTCTGGAAAATAAACTGTTGGATTCCTTGCACGGATGCTCCGTATAAATATTTTGCCATACGTTATAGATTGTTTTTTATTTCTTTGTTAATACTCCTGCTCCCATGCTACTGTGCTTACCTATTCCTATTTGTTGTGGTAGATTTACATTTACATTAAACGAGAGGTCGATATTTGTTAGTTTTATATGTTTATAAGTGATTGGACTTCTAATAGTGAAATCAGTAATGACGGGTTGTAGTTGGAAGTCGATAAAGATATCTAAACCTTTAAGTAATGAAAGAATGTTGCCTGTTAAAATTTGCTCAAGAAGCTGTACTCTCTCAACAACACTCTCTGTTGAATGAAATTCTCTGTTATGTTTTTCATTTAATGGTAGCCATTCGTGAATGCGATATGAGATGGGAAATGGCGATACACTTATATCAACTTCTTCTGCTTTGATACTTTCTATTTTTATTTCTACATTTCTTCTTCCGATTTTAAGGTTATAATTAGCATTTACAAAAAGTTCTTCCATTGCATCAATTCCCTTACCAATACAAGTAATAGCGGCTTTCCCACCAATACGCTTATATTGTATCAGGGGGTAAGAGTACCGTAGGGATGTTCCATCGTGATTATGGAATAGGACATTGCTTGAAGGAATTGCTGCAATAATAGCTCCACGAAATAGTGGGATTTCTAATCGCCGTAGGGGGGTATCAAACTGTATGGTAAGTGTCTTTATTTTAGTCATTGTTTTGGCTTTATATTTTAGGTTATGGATGGCTTGTCACTCAATCAGACATCGTACATTAAGGAATATAGATTCCTTATAATATCGGTGTATCATGTTTAGGACTATAAATGCAAAGATAATGAAATATATTTAATTTGTATGACACTTTCAAAAAATATTTTAATAGATGATGGGTTTTTATAAATTTTATTTCATGTAGGTTATTAAAACCTGTTTTGGGTAATAATACTATGAATTGAATAGTGAAACTATTTATGGTTCTTACGTTAAACGTGTGAATGCTTTTCGTATCGTTCTTAACAGAAAAAGAAATTAGATATTAAATAAAAACAGAGCTAAGGGTTTCAATGGTCTATTCTATTATCGTCTTTCGATACAGAAAGACTTATCATTTATATTACTTCAAAAAGTACAATAAGGGTTTGAAAAATAATTACATAATTTCGGGTAAATCCTTTATAATAAAGGATAAAAATACATACAAAAAGTCAGTTTGTAACTAAAAGGGAATCAGTTAGTTATGATATGATAAAGAAAAAGTTGCCTGATTGGACTTCTAAAGGGCGTTAGTAATACGCCAAAAAAGCATCTCTTGCGTGTCAATTAGGCATCTTTTAGTACTTTAAAAAGCATATATTGGTTCCATGTTAAATGAAAATAGTTTACAGGTACCAATGATATGGGAATACGCTATTTGTAGAATACGAATAGACATTGTATCTTTTTGCTTTTTATCTTGTAAGCTAACTTCTTGATAAGACCATCAAATTTGGTATAAGCATACCAAGCAAGTGTAAAAGTCTTTATTCTATTTACAATCTATGTGTTTAACGAAAGAATCGTAAATATTCTCAAATGTAGTAATATAGTCTAATCAAATAAATCGAGGTAATATATATCTTTGGCTTATGTTTTACTGAACGATATTTTCTTTATCTACTCTTCTGAAACCCTTCAAGTTGTTCGTATTGGTTGTCTTTCATCTTTCGGCTGATACTACTAATCCAACGACGGTGAGTGGTTATGAAGATGATACCAAGGAGGGAGAGGATAGTATTTGTGAGGATCGGTTGGTTTAGCCACCATGTACCTAATGCCGCGATGGGGAACGGACTGATGATGGTAATGATTGTAACGATGAGTTGTATGTAGTTTGTATTCGCATTCTTGCCCGTGTGGGTAGCTTGCATAGAGAATGTTACCTTATTATATACAGCCATCTGAAATAGAATACGATAGGCGACACCAGCCGCAAAGAGGGCATAAGATAGTATTGTCCAGTAATTTCCTTCATAACACATGATTCTTGAGAGTGAGCTTAGTCCGTAGACGATAAAGCTATAGTAGACAAAGCCGTTAATCTTAACCATGTCACTCTCTGGATCAAAGGCTGTGATTAGACTAAAGATAAAGATACCAAAGGTGTTGAGAAAGAAGATCAAACGGAGTCTTTTGTTGCGTAGAATACCCCACACTTCAATCTTAAGATACTCACCAATCTGGTTGAATCGGTCGAAGAAAGTAAGGTTTATGCTATTTTTGTCATGTTTCACTGGTGCTGCTGTGTATTGCTCTTGGAGAATACTATGCTCAAGGACGTTGCGATTTAGCAATATCATTCCTATTAGAAGCAATATCATTACAGCATATATCCACACTTCTCCTCTTATCATTGCATTACCAATCTCTGCCCAACGTTGGAGGTAACTTTGTGGAGATGGGATGAAGATTGGGTTTACATTCTTGAAAACTATCAGTTGTCGCAGAATCAGATAGTCTGTATAGCTATGTTTGGGAAGCGGTAAGAGTAGGTAAGGACGGATATGCATCAGTAATCGGTGGTCTGTCGTATATCTGAAAAGATAATCAATGAACAGAAATACTGGTATTAGGGCATAGATGAAACGATAACCACCAAGATTATCCTCGATAACGAGGTCTGCCAATTCACATCCTATCCATACAAAATAAGCACAAAGAAAAATAGCCAACACGTAGTAAAAGTACTTTGCTACGTTGTTGGCTTGCCATATTTTATTTCTTCTACCCGATAGGCAGAAGTGTTTATGTAATGTTTGTATAGCTTCCCAGTAAGTCATTTATCTCAAGTCTATCACCTCAGCAGACGGATAGTTCTTCTTGTTGAAAGTAAAGATATTGTCTGAAAGGTTCTTGCGCTGAATATCAGAAACGGTGATAGTAGTCCACTTATTAGCCTGCTTAATCTTAATCTTTTGTAGCTGATAGGCTTTGCTAACAGTTACATAAGCCTCAGGAATATTACGTTTTGGATTGGTTGCCTTCATGTGTACCACGTAAGAACCACCTTCATTTGTCATTGAAAGGTTGTAACCCTGACGATACAATGTCATCAATGCGTAAGGGTTCATTGAAAGACGCTGTGCTTCTGTAGGTGTAGAAACATTCACTTCGTCAGTAGACTTCATGTATGACCATTGTGTTGTTCCATTAAACCATACAGTTGTCTGTGGCGTTGTGGCGACAAACTTAACACCTTTCACAGAAATAGTACCTGCAGTTCTACCTACAGCACCGGGTCTGGAAAGTGCAAAGCGAGCTGTAAAACCACCCAAATTAGAAATGTTGGCTGCAGCTTTATCCATACAAGCCTTAGCCTGATTAGCATTCTGTGCGAAAATACTATTTGCCATAAAGATGGCTACGAACAATAGTAAATATTTAATCTGTTTCATTGTTTTATCGTTTTTATTCTGATTTCTTATACTTTTATTCTTAGTTATCCACGTAGGATAGTAAGCATATTGTCAAGACTTACCTCGTCGCTTATTAGTACCTCACGTGGCTTTGAGCCCTTTGCTGCACCAACGATTCCTGCTTTCTCCATTTGATCCATCAGTCGACCAGCACGGTTGTAACCAATAGACAGACGACGTTGAATCATACTTGTTGAACCTTGTTGGCTGACAACAATAGCACGTGCAGCCTCTTCAAACAATGGATCAAGGTTGTGAGTGTCCAGTGCACCACCACCTCCAACTTCGTCTTCTGACAATGGTTCTGGGATTTCTAATGGGCAAACCGGTCCTGGTTGATTAGCAATGAACTTGGTAATGTTCTCTACTTCAGGAGTATCAACAAAGGCACACTGTACACGAACAGGGTCAGCACCATTGAGATAAAGCATATCACCACGTCCAACAAGCTGTTGTGCGCCTGGTCGGTCGAGGATGATACGTGAGTCCATCATCGCTCCAACGCGGAAAGCAATACGTCCAGGGAAGTTTGCTTTGATGTTACCAGTGATAATTGTTGTTGTTGGTCGCTGGGTTGCAATAATCATGTGAATACCGATAGCACGTGCTAACTGTGCGATACGTGTGATAGGCATCTCCACTTCCTTGCCCGCAGTAAGAATCAAGTCACCGAACTCATCAATGATGACAACGATGTATGGCATGAACTCATGACCTTCTTCTGGGTTCAGTTCGTGTCTGAGGAACTTCTGATTATATTCCTTTATATTTCTAACACGAGCCGCCTTCAGTAAGTCGTAACGCTCATCCATCAAAACACAAAGACCTTTCAATGTCTTTACAACCTTCTGAACGTCTGTGATGATTGGTTCATCTTCATTCTCCTCAACAGCTGCCATGAAAGGTTTGGCTATAGGAGAGTAAACACTGAACTCTACCTTCTTTGGGTCAACCAGTACAATCTTTAGTTCGTTAGGATGTTTTTTATAAAGAAGGGAGGTGATAATAGCATTCAGACCGACTGACTTACCCTGTCCGGTAGCACCCGCAACGAGTAGGTGAGGAATCTTAGCAAGGTCGACCATGTACACCTCATTGGTGATAGTCTTACCCAATGCGATTGGTAACTCCATTGTAGAGTCTTGGAACTTGCGTGAGTTCAGAATAGAGAACATTGACACAATGTTTGGCTTAGCATTTGGTACCTCAATACCAATCGTACCCTTGCCTGGCATTCCACTTTGTAAATGGCTCACGAGGATTGATAGGAGTCAGTGGAAGGTTGTTGTTAGCAAGCGTCTTGCTATTTGCTTTCTCCTCAACTTTCTCCTCCTCAACTTCAAAGCCTGGACCTTCTTTCTCTGCTGTATTCTTAGTCTTGTCACCACCATTAGGTGAATAGAGTGAGTCTGGTTCTTGTGGAACGATTGTAGGTTCTGTTGGCAAGTCGATAGGTTCTGCGAGGGTAGGATCAACATATTCTGTTGGCTCTACAGGTTCTTCCTCAATAACTATCTCATCATCATAGACGTTTTCAGTGTTGTCTCCCTTACTATCATGTACCACCGTAAACTTCACTTTGTCACGAATATACCCAAATGGGTTAATCATCTTGCGTACGACAGTAATCGTTTCGGAAGTAAGATAAGTGAGGTAAGCCAACATGATAATCACCAATATAGCGATTAATCCCGGTGTGCCAATAAGGTTTTCCATGTATTGAACACAGAAAGCACCATGGTCTCCTCCTGGATTATAGACTTGGTCACCCATCAGTGGGGTAAGTGCTTTGGCAAAAGTAATAGACGACCATATCATTACCAAAGCCATACCCATGAACCATTTCGTTAGGTTCAGCTTTTTGTAGGCTCCCATCATGCGGAGACCACAAAGTGCAATGAAGGCTGGAATGATAAAGGCTGGAATACCAAAACAGCGGGAAATAAGTCCGTATGATATGATTGCACCGAGTGAACCGCATACATTTTGGAAAACTCTACTTGTGTTTTCCACCTCTCCAGGACGAAGGTCTGTTACTAAACTTTGGTCTGCTGCACCTGTACTGAAATAGCTAAAAAAAGCTACACAGATATAGATGGCAACGCATAAAAGGATAAGTCCGGCAATAAATCCAGTCTTGTCGTTAATAATGTTATTTAGTCCGATCGCCTCGGTGAAAGTCTTTCTTTTATGTTCTGTTTTCTTCTTTGCCATTTATCGCTATTCTTTTATACTTGCAAAAGTAATAAATTAGTGCCACATAAGTGCCGTTTTTCAAACTTTTTTTTTAATTTTGCAAGTTAGTATGCAATCCGAAATGAGTACAGTATTATACAATAGATTCGATAAGAGTAAAATATCACAGTTGCCAAGGGTTACTTTCCCGGGGAAGATTGTTGTTGTCTTAAATGAAGCTGAAGCTGAGAAAGCAGTTAATTATTTGCTTTCTAAGGACATTATCGGTATTGATACGGAAACACGTCCTGTCTTTAAGAAAGGGCAACGTCGTAAAGTTGCACTCTTGCAAGCCTGCGACCATGAAGTGTGTTTCCTCTTTCGATTGAATCTCATAGGTGTACCTGATTGTATTAAACGTTTTCTTGAAGATACAACAGTGCCTAAAGTGGGACTCTCTTTGGGCGATGATATGTTGATGTTGCATCAGCGACTCGACTTCAAACCGGGTTATTTTATAGACCTTCAAGACTATGTTAAGTCGTTAGGTATTGAAGATATGAGTCTTCAGAAACTTTATGCAAATGTCTTTCATGAGCGTATAACAAAACGTGAACAATTATCTAATTGGGAGAACGAGATATTAAGTGATAAGCAGAAAATATATGCTTCTACAGATGCTTGGACGTGTATCAAACTCTATGAGCGTCTGCATGAATTGAAACAT
>QWCW01001103.1_pt1 | contig 15277 bp, 11 predicted proteins | sample 1972691 | NCBI WGS metagenome assembly QWCW01 (sample SAMN09866698, study PRJNA288562) | Human oral metagenome isolate pre2_saliva, whole genome shotgun sequencing... | reverse complement strand
CGATCGACTCGCTCAAGAACATCGGGAACCTGCTCTTGGGAGCCAATGACGATCCCCTTCCAGGGACCAACCTGTGCTTGGCGCGAGAAAACTCCTAGGGCCGAGGCCTCGTGAAGAAGTTCGCGGGCACGCTCTCCCTGGTCGGAAGCGATCTCAAGAAGAACATCCTCGCCAAGACGCACGCGAGTTCGGGGAGCGGGCTTTGTCGCCGTCAAATCAGTCAGAACCTGAAGCGCATTGAAAGCACTGACACCGAAGTTTTTGAAGGGACGGTGCAAATAGGTGGTGTAAGAAGACAGGGTTTGACGGATGGTACGCAAACGCGCACGCATCTGCGCAACTTCGGCCGTATCTTCAACCGAGTTCGTATCTTCAGCCGCGTGAAGAAGCTTCTCCCCCAGAAGCGCGTCGGTCGCATTCGAGCCATCAATACGCACTGCGACCTCATCGATACCGAGCTCACGAAGACGCCCGTGAACAGCAAGGGCGCGCGAGGGCGAACCTGCAATATGAACCAGCGTGCGTCCATTCGCGGCACTATCGGCAATAATCGCAGAAATAAGGGAAGCATCATCTGCACCCGAAGGCGTATCGACAATGAAGGAATGGCCCTCCGCAACGGCCTCAACAACATCTTGTTGACGCGGGGTCAGATCGCCTGCACCGCGTTCCTCATCGGGGTCACGGTCATTGGGATTGGACTGGGGAAGAGGACCAGAGATCGCACTTCTAGCCGCCGCATCCCCAGCAAGAGCACGAATCACGCGGTTCTTCATCAGAACGGCAGGATGGTCAAGCTCGCGGAGTAGAAGTGCAGCAGGGTGCTCAAAAATCCCAATTGTCAGTTCTTCACGAACATCGAAATTCTCGAGAACCGAGGCCGCATGCCGCGCATGGTCCAGAACCACAGACGCAGAAAAACCGTGTGCCTGTGTCGACAGATGGGCAACTTCATCCATGTCGATGTGCACGCCTTTGTCCGCGAGCGCATCTTCGAAAGCAGCAGAGAGTTCCATTCCATGACGCAAGGTGATAACGACATCGTCACCTTCAACGGCAAGACGCAGCGGACGAAGGAAAACGGGGGCGCTTTGCCTGGCCTCGCCACTACCCCACTGCGCGTGACCGATGGCAATGTGAACAGGGGCAACACCGTGGCGCATTGCCATTTCGTGGGCGAAAGAAACCAGGGAACGCGCGCGCTCGAGAGCACGCTTATGGGCCGCACTTTCACGGATCAGACTGGACAATTTCGTGGGTCGTCCAGCATAAAGCTGCGCCAATCCTCCCGGGTGCGCCTCAGAAACGGTCAGGCTCGGGAAAGAGTTCCCACCTTCCTGCGAAGTCAATAGGCGCAGTTGCGCACGCCATTCTTGGACAACATGGTCGCTGGGTGCGCTCGGCGTTTCAGGAACGGTATCTACCGGTTCCCGTGAAGAATCTTGCGTCGATCGAGAAAAGAAATTAACGGCCACAAAACCACCGTAATGGAAATGACTCCTTTGCCACGAGAGGGAACGCCGTAAGGCAACATTTTCCCACCACTCGGGCCACCGAGTCCGGCTGCCCGCAGTGACTTAAGCTATCTCCATGAGCACTGTTGCAACTGATTTTGCCTCCAAGCTGGAACCGCTGGTCGAATTGGCCGAACGCGCGGGTATTTCCAGTGAGCACCTTCTCCCCTACGGATTTGATCTGGCAAAGATCGATCTGGCGACTGTCGACACTTCCGCTCCCCAACGAGCCCGCTACGTCGTCGTGACGGCAACCTCCCCCACCCCTTTTGGCGAGGGGAAAACGACGACTGCTATTGGCCTCGTTCAGGGGTTGGCACTTGAAGGTGCTAACGCAACTTTGACAATTCGCCAGCCATCAATGGGCCCGACTTTCGGCGTCAAAGGCGGAGCAGCCGGCAATGGCAAGAGCCAGGTCCTGCCATTCGAGAAGATGAATCTGCACCTGACCGGCGATTTCCACGCAATCACAGCTGCACACAACCTGCTGTCGGCGATGATTGATAACCACCTACATCAGGGAAATGAGCTCCACATCAAGGAACGCTCCATCACGTGGCCGCGCGTTCTGGACGTCAATGATCGCTCTTTGCGCCACGTCGTCACGGGCTTGGGCGGCGCAATTGATGGCGTGACTCGTCAGTCGTCCTTTGATATCACCGCCGCCAGCGAGGTTATGGTCATCATGTCCCTGGCCACCTCTTACGCAGACCTTCGCGAGCGTTTAGGACGCATTGTGATCGGTCAAAATGAGGCCGGCGAATATGTCACCGCCGAGGACCTGAAGGCTGCGGGAGCAATGGCTGCGCTCCTCCGCGACGCACTCTGCCCGAACCTTTTGCGTACGACTGAGGGCAGCCCGGTCCTGGTTCACACCGGCCCCTTCGGCAATATTGCAACGGGATGTTCCTCGGTGATCGCGGACCGCCTTGCTGGACAGCACAGTGATTACGTGGTGACCGAGGCCGGTTTTGGTGCGGATATGGGTGCCGAACGTTTCTTCGATATCAAGTGCCCCGTGGGCGGTTTGCGTCCCGATTGCGCGGTGATCGTCACGACGGTTCGCGCACTCAAGTCTCACTCCGGTAAGTACCGGCTTGCTCCGGGCAAACCCCTGCCCGATGCTATGACCGAGGAAAACGTCGAAGAGGTTCGCACGGGTAGCGCGAACCTTCTCAAGCACATTGAGATTGTCCGCGGTTTTGGCCTGAACCCCGTGGTTGCGATCAATGTCTTCCCCACCGACCACGAGGCCGAGCTCGCTGAGATCGAGAAAATTTGTGCCGAGGCCGGGGTGCGTGTGGCGCGCTCCCTCGGTGTCGTTGAGGGCGGCGAAGGCGCGCGCGAGCTTGCACGTGAAGTAGCTGCGGCGTGTGAAGAATCCGCCGATGCGCAGATTCGTCCCCTCTACGAAGATTCGGATTCCCTCGAGGACAAGATCGCAAAGGTTGCTGCAATGTACGGGGCATCGGGAGTGGACTACACTCCTGCCGCTGCAAAGCGCCTCAAGGAATACCAGGCAGCTGGCTTTGGTTCACTCAAGGTTGTGGTTGCCAAAACTCCGATGTCCCTCAGCGCCGATCCGCAGGCGAAGGGCGCGCCTACGGGTTGGACTCTTCCCATTCGTGAGGTCCGTCTTGCGGCTGGCGCCGGCTATGTCTACGCAATTTCGGGAACACTCTCAACGATGCCCGGTCTGTCGGCTCACCCTGCGGCAGAACGAATTGGGCTGACCACTGACGGTGAAATCACCGGGGTGAAGTAAAGCTACAGCAGCTGCACAGAAGGCTCCCTGTCGATCACTGCTTCATGCAGGTCAACAGGGAGCCTTCTTGTTGATTGAGCTCAGGGCACTACTAGATAACCAGAGGACATCCCGAACAGTGAAGCATCACCTCGGGAGCCTTATTCCCGTGGCACGCACCCAAACCCGAAGCGCACAGCGACTGCGCGCTGGTTGCATGGCCTCGGCGCTCCATGTCCTCAATGACGACAGCGGCGAATGCCTTCGACACCTGCGCCTGCGCTGCTGCGGCTTCCAGGGTGCACCCCCGCGCCAGCGCCTCTCTGAGACGCTGGACGGGAGACACAAACTGCGCAGAAGCCATCAGAAAAGCAGCCGTCCGATCTGGAAGACGCCGACAGCCAACAGCCAAGCGGTGCAGAGCTGGACCGCAACAGCGGCAGCGGTGAGCTTTCCACCAATCTGGCGGACCTGTTCAGCTACTGTCGCCATGCAGGGCGTGTAGGTCAGCACAAAGACCAAGAATGCAAAGGCACCGATCGGCGCTGCATCTCCCGCAGACTTCTGGAAAGATTCAGTGACCAACTGAGGCAGTGAACCAAGACCATCACCGCCATCCTCGGCATCTCCACCTTCTGTTTCAGGATCCATGTTGTAGGAGGAAACGATCGACGAGATCACAGTTTCCTTCGCAACGAAACCGGTCATCAGAGCGCCGGTCATGTGCCACTCACCAAAACCAGCGGGCTTGAAAACAGGCTCAAGCACCTGAGCGGTGCGCCCGTAAAGGGAGTCCTCCATTGGGAGTTCCGAGTCGGCGAAAGAGTAGTTTCCTGCCATGGGAATGGCACCCATGAGCCACACGACAAAGGTCATGGCCAAGATGATCTTGCCTGCGCCCTTCACGAAGGCCCACGCGCGCAACCACGTAGTCCGCAAGATCACGAAAACTCGCGGAACCTGGTAGGCGGGAAGTATCAGGAACAGTGGAGAGTCCGTGGTCTTCTTCGTGAAGAAAGGCTTGAGGATAAGTGCTCCCAGGACCACCATGATGAGCGAGAGAACATAGAGCGAGAAGATCACTGTTCCAGCACTATCGGGGAAGAAAATCCGCGCGATCATCAAGTAGATGGTCAGTCGCGCTGCGCACGAGGTGTAAGGCGTAATGATGGTCGTGACGATTCGCTGGGCAGTGTTGGGAAGTGTTCGTGTTGCTGCCAGTGACGGCAGATTGCAGCCAAATCCCATGATCAGCGGCAAAATCACACGGCCATCCAGACCGATCGCACGCATGACACGGTCACCAAGGAAGGCTGCGCGAGCCATGTAACCGGAGTCTTCCAGGATAGAAATCATCAAGAAGATGATGAACATCAGGGGGATGAAGGAAGAAACCACGCCCAAACCGGTGCAAAGACCACCAATGAGGAAGCTGTGGAGCCAGCCGTCTTGAAGTCCCCCAAGCGTGAGGAGATAGGTGATGCCGTTTGCCAAAGAGGGGAAGCCTTCATCCGTTGAAGAGAAGATGTGGTCGAAGAAGTCCTGAACAGGGCTGACCCATTCGCCTGCGACTTTGAAGAGGAACCACATAAGGACAAAGAAGATCGGGATTCCCAGCCAGGGGTTGAGCAGGACTCGGTCAATCTTGTCAGAGGTCGAGAGAATGGGGTCGCCTTCAGCTTTTCCAACTACTGCGGTTTCAACGCGATCAACCCAGGCGAAGAGTTCATCTGCTTGGGTCAGCCCACCGCATCCGCAGGTACAGCTTCCATCAGCCGCGTTGACGGGAAGCCCCTTCGGACGTGCGTGGTGCTCGAGCGCGTGACGGACAATTCCTTCAAGAAGATCAGGGTTGTCGTAGTGGCGCGGGTCTACCGCGAGAACGGGAATTCCCAATTCATCGGCAAGTTTATCGACCGGGTATTTCTGGCCATCCTTCTCAGAAACATCAACCATTGTGGCGACGGCGACTACGGGGTGACCAGCTTGTGCAACTTGTCCCAAGAGGTAGAGCGAACGCGTCATTGCACTAGCGTCCAAAAGGACAATAGCCAGATCAACTTTTCGTCCGGTTCGAGGGTCTGTGAATGAGCCCTCGGCACCAGAAAGAGTGTCACTGACAACTTGCTCGTCGGGAGAAGACGCGATCAAGGAATACGTTCCGGGAAGATCAATAAGATTTGCGCCCAGCGCACGCCACGTACCGCGCTTCATTTCAACCGTGGTACCGGGAGCATTAACGACGTGCTGGCGGGCACCGGTAATCGCGTTGAACAGTGTTGATTTCCCAACGTTTGGGTTACCAACTAAGACAATCGTTTTTTCTCCACCGCTTGAGGTCGGAGTGTCCAACACAGCGACATCTGATTTGGGAGAGCAGTGTGGGCAGCTCATGCGATTTCCTCCACTTCGATTGCCCGAGCACTACGGCGGTCAACGGCAACGCGCGCACCGGCGATATTAACGACGAGGCCTCCGAAAGCGGCCTTGTTCACAATGAAGAATTCGCTTCCAGGGCGAACTCCAAGTTCATACAGACGGAGTCGGTGTTCGGGGGAAACCTCCATGTTTCCGAGGCGAGCCCGAGTCCGTAGTGGAAATTGTGATAGTTGCATATCACCAAGGTTAGGCAAGCATTATCGACACAAGTGACACCTTTGTCCCTCACGTAGAAATTGCGCGCCTATTGCACACTTAAACTCTGCAGAAACGCTTCATAAGCACTCCCTGAACCGCTCTTTTATCTTCTCCATCACATTGGATTTATGATCATCTCATCTAATTTCCTGCTTGCTTTCAGAAGGGATCAATGATGAGCACCGTCCAGGAAGTGAAGGACATTATCGAACGCGCAGCGAAGATGCCGTGGGGGCCCGCGTGCAGTGCCGAGCTTGCACGTGCAGTGGTGCTCGTCGATTCCTTAGAGGGCGAAGAAGAGCTACGCATCGAGGCTTACATGGAGCTGGCTACCGCCTATCAGCAGGGAAATGAAGAATGGAAAGCGCTAGCCCCGACGGCATGGCTCGTCACAAAATTTGACGAAAATCCCGCTGCTTTCGAAGCGGATCAGATCGAATCCTTGGCGGGCAACCCCGCGCGATGAGGTTTCCGACTGCGTCCAATGCGATCCCGAACGTCAGATTACCGAGGCCGTCGTCGCGAAAGATTGGGAACGCGCAGTTGCGACAGCTGTACCTTTGCTCGACATTCGCGAGGGCTGCGGAAATCAGCCTGCAGGAGTCCAAGCACTGTCGATGATTCCTCTATTGATGTCAGGACGCCCCGAAGCAGCGTGGGAATGCCACGTCCGTTCCTATCGCCAGCATCGCCGTAATGCGCAGTACATGGATCTTTTGGGACAACACATGGAGTTCCTTGTACTCTCCGGGCGTTGGCAGCGTGCGCTCGATATCCTGCGCGACTCCATTGCAGTGACCTCCCGCGCAGAAAGCGCAGCCCTTCTTTTCGATTACCTCAAGGGTGCTGCATTGGCAGCGCGCGAGGCCGTCGACCGAGGTTTAGGAAAACATGCCTTCCGCGCGCTGTGTACAGGGCAATCTCAGTGGTGCCAAGGGCCTCGTTTGGATGTCAATGCCTCTTTGGAAGATGTTGCCTCAGGACTCAAAGAATGGCTGTTCTCTGTTGCCGCGCTCTTCGATGCGCGAAATGGCAATGATTTTTACACGGCCTCTGCTGGCGAGGTTCTTGATGAAGGCCCCGTTAACAGTGAAGCAGAAGAACGCGCACAAAAAACCTGGTCTTTTGAGGTTGTGGGCGAGCGCGAAGTTCTTCCCGAAGCGATTTCAAGTAGTGACGTCGATGAGACACCGAAATACTCCACGCGTCGCATCAAGCAGGAGAAAGTGAAGACCACCGATGACACGAATCCCTACCCACGTGTCGATCTAAGTCCACTCACTCCCCCGGCCTCGATGCAAGAAGCCTTCAATCGTTTCTCAGCACTCTCGGACACAACCGGTTTCGACGGCTATTGTTTCTCCCGGTTTTTTCTCAAAGCTAAGGGGACGCCGCGCTCAGCTGACTCGCCAGCAGCTCAACCTTGCATGGATCAACCTCCAACGTTCTTCCTGTGATGTCATGTATTTCTCCATTCGCGATGAAGAAATCCCCGAAGAAGTAATGACTCATGCGATGGCCCGTATCAAGAACGCTCGCGCATTAATTGAAGAAGTGGCCCCCGAGCTGAATCGCAATCAGGGAACGGGGAAAGATATTCAGCTCGTTGGCCTGATTCTCAGCCAATGTGCGTCCATTGCGACAATGTGCAAAAACTTCGATGACACTGAGGCAAGCTACGCGCTTTGGGAAAACCTCGAGAGGGCTTTTACCCGTTTTGCACCTTCAAAGAAGCATGTTGCGCTTGACCTTCTTTTGGAATATCAGGAATTAGAGCTTGGACGCGAAAAATACATGGCAGCTTGCCAATACGCCGACCAAGCTCTGCGTCTGAACGATTTGTGCGATCCCTATACCGCCCTCATCTCGCGCGGGACGATTTGCTCGGCTTCACTTCAGGCACACCAACCTGACGAGGCTCTTGCCCAAGCCAAGCACCTCAATGACGTCATTCACGCTTTCCCAACCGCGGTGTGGAATGTCAGTGTCGCGCGTCTTTTTTCGCAAGCTCTTGCTGAAAAAGATCGTTTTATCGAAGCAACTGAAATCCTTGAAGAGGCCTTCAGCACTCTCAATGATTCCCCGTATATCAGAATGCGCTTGGCCGAAGCTGCCCCAACTTTGGCACACCTCTACCTCTGCATCGAGGAATACCAAGACGCCTACGACCTTGCGATGAAGTATTCCGCCGTGCTGCGTGAAAATGAAATGTATCGACTGGCTCTGAGCCTTGCCGACACCGCTAGCAATGCGGCGAAGGAGTTGGGGAATTACATTGCCGAGGCCGACGCTGCGGATCTTGCCGCAGAATTGAGCCACGAATGGAAAGAGTATTTCAGGGAGCATCAGTACCTTCGCCGCGAGGCAGCGGCGATGGTCAAGGGACCAAACGTGGGAGAGGACGATCTTGAGCGCGCTCTATCTGTATTGGAACGAGATCGTCAGCTCATCGCCTCAATCAAGACAGAGCTAACCGAGAAACAAGTAGCCATATCGCATGCCGAAAACAACTACACCTTGGGGTGGGTAATGCTGAAGGCGGGCAAACCGGTTGAGGCTATGGATGTTCTTCGCGAATCGATCGCGTGCTTCCGCGCATACGAAGAATATGACGAGGCCGGTTACCCGATGGAAGTTCTTGCACGCTGCTATTACGTCACGGGGAATTTCGATGGCCTGCGCGAGTGCGTCGACGAACTCACTGAGATGACAAAACTACCCTCGATGAAACCCACTAGGTTGAGGTCGCTCATTCGCGCGATCCAAGAACTCATCGACGAGGAAGACCCCGGGGCTCAAGATCAGTCTTAGACCCGCGTGTTTGTGGGGGCAAGGATCATGTGCCCTTACCCCCACAAACACAAATAGTTTTAGGACAGATCCGTTACTGCCGAAACCGAAACGGGAACGTTCCCAGCAACCGCCTTCGAATAGGGGCAAAGCTGGTGAGTGCGCTCAACCAATGCCTGCGCCTGCGAAAGCTCAAGACCGGGAATCAGAACACGGATGTCAACAGTGATACCGAAGGATTCGCCCTCGGGACCGATTCCGACGCTCACAGCGACCTTCGAATCGGCAACATCGACCCCCGCTTCCTTTGCGGCCAAGCCAAGAGCTCCCTGGAAGCATGCACCATATCCCATGGCAAAGAGAGCTTCAGGATTTGCACCACCACCGGGTCCGCCAAGAGCCGGAGGCATACGCATATCTAGGGTGAGATCAGGCTCAAAAGAGTGGGCCTGTCCAGAACGGCCACCCGTCACCTCAGCGCGGGCGGTGTACACAATTTTCGATGGTGTATTGCTCATGACGCCATTGTGTCGTTTTTGTCCGAATAGCGCACTATATTTAAGCCCTAGGAGGAAAAAGAATAGAGTGGAGTGCATCGAGTATTACCGCCAAGGAAGACCATGAATACGCGCACTCGTGGATACCTCATCACGATCCTCGCCTCAATTGCCTGGGGCTTCTCGGGAGTCTGTAGTGAATTCCTGATGAAGGACTATGACGCGAACCCCTATTGGCTCACCGCGATGCGAATGCTTCTTGCCGCACCGACTACGATGGGCTTCCTTCTCTTTAAAGACCGAGGTTTCTCTGCCTTGCACAGAAGCCTCCTGCGAAACCGTCGTTCCTACCTGCCGATGGTCATTTATTCGGTTCTCGGACTTGCAGGCAGCCAGTTAACCTATGTTGTCGCGATCGGCTATTCCAATGCGGGAACGGCAACGGTCATTGAATTCCTCGGTCCCATCCTGATTGTCGTTTTCGTCTGTATCACCGCACGCCGTCTTCCGAAATACACCGAGCTCTTTGCCATTACTTTTGCTTTATTGGGCACCTTTATTCTGGCAACCCACGGGAAGATCGACTCTCTGGCTATTTCCACCGATGCCTTGTACTGGGGTCTTGCCAGCGCGATCGGTTTCGCTCTCTACACGTTGATCCCCATCAAACTCATCCGCCACTACGGCAGCGAACTGGTCGTTGCGTATGGCTTTATCATCGGCGGAATCATCTTAGGCCTCGGTGTTCGCGTCTGGTCCTACTCCATCAAGTGGGATTTCATGTCGGTGATGGCCATGGCCGGACTGGTCTTAGTCGGCACGACCTTCGCATTCACGCTATTCCTGCAGGGAGTCGGCGATATCGGCCCGGTACGGGCAAGCCTCATTTCCTGCCTTCAGCCAATTTCTGCGACTTTCTTTTCGTTCATTCTTGTTGGAACCCATTTCACGCTTGTCGATATCGCGGGTATGGCTTTAATTTTGGCAGGCGTTATTATTGTCAGTCTCAAGGATCTTATTTCCGCAAAGCGACTGGATCGTCGTTCTTCTACCGCGACGAGCGACGAAAAAGCAACATCAGAGGGGAAGTGAATGTCGACATTCCAAGTGGACCTCAGGGGGATGGTTGACCTTCTCTCCCGAAATCTGTATTCCGGTCCGCGCGTATACATTCGCGAACTCCTCCAAAATGGCCTTGACGCTATTGAGGCCCGTAGCGCACTGGACCCCGACTGCCCTCGCCGCGTCACCATCACAATTGAGGGACGCACTCTGAGGTGCCGCGATAGCGGAATCGGACTCACAGAGGAGGAAGCTGCGGGACTGCTCTCGACTATTGGCGCCTCATCAAAACGTGATGAATTGGGAATGGCTCGCAGTGATTTCCTAGGCCAGTTCGGTATCGGCATGCTCTCATGCTTCATGATTTCCGACTCAATCACCGTTTACTCGCGTTCGGCTAAGTCTCCTGACTCCCCCACCGTGATCTGGGAAGGGAAGACGGAAGGCACCTACACCACTCAGCCCCTCTCGGCCTCGGACCCCCACAACTTGGGTGAGGCCGGTACCGAAGTGGTTCTCGAGGCCCACCCCGGCGAACCCTGGATCGATCCTGATACCGTGCGAGCCCTGGTCGACGAATTCGCCTCGCTTCTTCCGATTTCGATTGAAGTACGTTCCGACTCCGCTTCAACTTTCCACGGGAATGAGACGCCGGTATGGGAACTGGAGCCTTCGCAACAACAGCAGTGGTGCGACGAGCATCTTGCCTCCTCAGGGATGGATATCATCCCCATCGATGTTCCCGCCGCTGGAGTTAAAGGTATCGCGGTGGTTTCACAGCGCCCGAATACGCTCTCCAGCTCCAACCACACGGTATATGCAAAGAAGATGCTGGTGTCGCGGACCTGCGAAGGAATCGTTCCGCAGTGGGCGTATTTTGTTCGTTTCATTGGGAATGCAAATTACTTGCGCTTGACCGCCTCCCGCGAGCAACTCAGCGACGATGAGCTCTTGGAAAATACTCGCGAGGCTATTGGTAGCGAGATCCGCACCTGGCTCGAGGAGATGGCCAAACACTCACCTTCGCGATTTAACGAGTTCATTTCCACCCATGCGATGGGGCTGCGTGCTGTAGCCATGCGCGACCCTTATATGCTTGACCTCACCGCTCGCTATGTTCCCATGGAAAGCACGGTCGGAGCCGCTCCGATACTGACGCTCCTCTCCTCTGAGGAGACGATCCGATACACGCGTACCGTCGATCAGTACCGAGCCTTGGCCGATGTCGCAGCCTCACAGTCCATAGTCCTGGTGAATGCGGGCTATGCCTACGACGAAGAGCTCATCAATGCGCTGATGACGGATCCCCGTTACTCGACCTTGGCGCAGAAGCTTCAACTGGTCGACCCCTCAGAGCTCCTCGACGCCTTCGAAGAATGCAGTTTGTCGGAGCAAGCTGAGGCGATGGACCTCATGCTGCTCGCGGCCGAGGCGATCGATCCCTCTGATTGTGAAGTAGTACTGCGCCGCTTCACACCAATTACTCTGCCAGCACTCTACCTGCCTGACCCGGACTTCGCGGAACGCCATGTTCAGCGCAATTCTCAGGCACAGGCCTCGAAACTGTGGGCGGGAATCATGGGGGTTACCGATCCCTTCGCGAACTCCAAGCCGCCCAGACTGGTACTGAATCGTTCGAATTCATTGGTGACACGATTGATCGTGGCAAGCCGCTCCCCGCAAACCGCCGTCAGTGTCCTGCGCGGGCTCTACGTCCAAAGCCTCTTGGCGGGACGCCAAACTTTGGGGCCCAAAGAAAGGGCTTGGGCGGCACAGCTCCTCGGCTCGCTGCTCGATTCTGCACTCGGTACGACCGACAACTAACTCTCCAACGCTCGGAAGGATCTCCCATGCCAAACGCTGAAGACGTACGCGAACTCCTGGACTTCACCTCCCAGCTTCCATGGGGACCGGCGCGTAGTAGCCAAGTCGCACAGGCGGTTGTCTGGGCAGATGCACTGGAGGGCGAGGCCGAATTGCAGATCGATGCCTACCTCGCTCTGACCCTGTCCTATCAGCAGGGCAACGAAGAATGGAAGGCTCTGGCTCCGGTCTCACTCCTTCTGAGCCGCTTTGAAAAGAACTCAGCAGACTTTACTCCCGAACAGACCGAAGAACTCGCATGGCTTTTCAAGAGTGCGGTGGCCGCTGCAGGTCGAAACCCCGCGGTCTCGATTGAGCAAATTGATGAACTGATTACCTCGCTTGCGACCTTCGTATCGGGCCAGGGGTTTTCCATGCATGCAGTTCACGGGGTACGCGCCATGATCGGCTTGCGAACGGGGCGTCTGGATGACGCCCGCGAAGCACTGACCTTGTGGCGCTCTACGCCGAGCGATCAGATTAGCGATTGCGAAGGCTGCGACCCCATGAAGCAGATTAACGAGGCCGTCGCTCACAAAGATTGGGAACGTGCAGTTGCCACCGCGATGCCCCTTTTCGACGAGGAGGGTGCCTGCGGAGCTCAACCCCACGGAATCCGCGCCAAAGCAATGATCCCGCTGTTGATGTCGGGGCGCCCCGATGCGGCTTGGGAGGCACATATTCGCTCCTACCGGCACCACCGCGGCGTTGCCAACAGCATCGATTACATCGGGTTGCATCTCGAATACCTCGTGCGTTCAGGACGCTGGCAACGCGCCTTAGAGATCCTGCGAGACAGCATCGGCATGACCTCTTCCCTTGAAAGTGCCTCGCTTCTTGCCGATTATCTTCCGGCCGCTGCGCTGACGGCCATCGAGGCCACACGACGCGGCAACGGCAATGAAGCTTTTGGGGCTTTGTGCACCGGTCAGTCGCAGTGGTGCCAGGGACCACAGCTCGATGTCAATACTCCGCTTTCCGAGGCCGCCGAAAAGCTCTCGCAGTGGGCATTGGATGTTGCTTCTCTCTTTGATCAGCGTAACGGGAATGACTACTACACCCGTTTAGTGCGCGAGGTTCTTGAGGCTGGACCAGTCGATGAACAGGCAGAAACACGCGCGCAGGGCGAATGGCAGTTAGAGCTGGTCGGTGAGCGCGAGGCCATGCCCGAGCCTCTATCGACTATTGAGGGTGAAGAGTTACCCGCGCAGCAGGTGTCATCCCGCAGTGCTCGCGCACAGGCCGAGACCATTGACCAATCAAACCCCTATCCACCCATTGATTATTCACTGCCTCCTTTGCCGACCTCGATGCAAGAGGCTTTTGATCGCTACGCTGCACAGACGGATGTCATCGGCTACAACGTGGAGACCAATCTTTTGACAGATTGGTGTCTGATCAACACCTTGGATGTCGATGAGCTTCAATTTGACGAAAACGATCCTCAAGCTGCTCTTTCCTTTGCAAGTTTTTCAAAAACTCTTCTGTCTTTGCGTAAAGAGCACGAGAAGTTTGAGTCCGTCTATGAGCGAGTAGCGCCAGTTATTCATTCGATGCCTGAAGGCACTCCCCTACACACGCCCGGTTTCTTCGCGAGGATTTTCGGGCGGACCCACGCATCTATCACTCGTAAGGACCTAAGTATCACGCAGCTGGAATTACTGCGGTATTCCTGCGAGCTCGATCGCTACTCATGGCTCGGTATGGATGCGCCAAGCGACCTTCAAAAGGACGCAGTGGCGCTATGCGACACTTTCGTCTCTCACATTGCCTCCATGACGTCAGCACTAAACCGAGGCGCAACGAAGGCCGAAGATATTGCAGCAATCATTGATTGCCTCTGTACCTGTGTCGAGATCTTCCTTGATTCAGAGAAATCAAAGCAAGCGCTCAATGCCCTCGGCACCATCGAATCCCTCAAACCCGCTTGCCTGCACACTGGTACCAGCGAGGCAGCATTCATGCGCACTCTTAGCCTTGAAGGCGCACAGCTTTACCTTGAAATCGGCGACTACCGCCGAGCTGCTCAGCGGGCTGACCAGGCTCTACGTTTAGAGACACACTGCGACCCCTACACGGCTTTCTTTGCCCGGTTAATCATCTGTACTGCCAGCATCAAAGCCTACGAATCAGCCGAGGCTATCTCCCAAGCCCTGCGCCTGAGTGAAATCATCACGCGCACCCCGCTGCGTTCCTTGGGCTTGTCTGCCGCGACAATCATCTCGGATGCATTCGAAGGTGCCCACCGCATCGAGGAAGCAATTGAGCTCCTTGAGCAAACCATTTCGCGGGCAGGTGATTCCTCCTTCGCACGGCTTCTGACAGCGCTCATTCGTCTGACCCTTGCAAGCTACTACCTGTCCATCGACCAAGACGAAGAAGCCTACGAAACCGCAATGGAGGCCATTGACCCTCTCGTCGCAAGCGGTAACCTGCGCACTGCCTCGCGCGCGGGATCACTGGCCAACGATGCCGCAAAGCGACTGCACGATCGTCCCAAGCGACTAGCAGCGGTTGAGCAAGCTCTTGAGATCGCGAAAGCATTAAAGGCTCCTCACGATGTCATCGCTCTGACTCGAATGGCCGCAAAGGCCTATGTTGATACCCCAACGGGAAAGGTGTCGGAAGCCGATAAAGAACGTGCCCTTCAGGCTGTGGATGCCGGCGCCACGTGGCTTGATTCCATCACAGAGGAAATAGATCCTCAGGAGATGGCCTTCCTCCGTGCCGGAATTACCTACATTAAGGGATGGGTGTACATGACATCCCATGATCACTATCCGGCAATTCCACTTCTTCAAGAAGCTTTTACTCTCCAAAAAGAGATCAAGGATGCCGAAAACTACGTCTTCCCGCTGGCTGCCCTCTCTCAGTGCTATTCCGAGCTTGGAGATACTGATGCGCTTCACAATCTGCTGATCGAAGTGAAGGAAACCGTGAAGACCACTTCCCTTCACTCTGGAAAGCTGCGCACTCTTGCGCGCGAGATCGAGAAGGAACTCGGCGGCCAAGACGAGGCATAAGTAGAAGACCTTGACGACTTTGGAAACGCTGACAACCCGCAGCTTCGTTCTTTGCCTCACTTACGTGGAGCACTAGAACTTTAGTCGTTGTACGCTGGTTTTGTTCGGAGCAGATCGTATTTATTTGGGCTAGACGCCCACACTTCA
>QWCW01001414.1_pt1 | contig 15456 bp, 12 predicted proteins | sample 1972691 | NCBI WGS metagenome assembly QWCW01 (sample SAMN09866698, study PRJNA288562) | Human oral metagenome isolate pre2_saliva, whole genome shotgun sequencing... | reverse complement strand
ATAATTTTTTAAACTATTACTATTTTACAGATTTTTTAAGTCAATGTAATGCTTTTCATGACATTTATGACATCCTTTAACTATAAAATACGGTGAAGTTGGACCGCTATATTTACGTATTTGACCCTTCATGACAGTAGCAAAATGATCAATCTTGATAATCTGTTTATACACCTTCCATTCATGATCACAGCCATTTTTATTCTTACGTAATAGTCTAAGTTGTTCTCGATCTGCTTTAGCCTTATTAATCCGTTCAATAAGTTTACGTCTAGCTTCCTTAGTGTCAAAACTCATACGCCTGCCTTTTTGCATAAATACGTAAATAATCGTCCTGGAGTTTGTTTTGCTTCTAGCGCAGTTTCCGCTAATTGCCAAACTGTAGCTTCTGGTAATTTCCAAAATACTTTACAGTAAAATGCGAAGTATTGTTCATTACCGAACATCTGGCACAATCTAGTCGCCATATTCTCTATTTGCTTGGATTTAGCATACTTATCACGACTAATATTAGTATTAGAATTAGAATTATAGTTTCTATGAAACTTTTTTGCATTAGCATTAGAATTAATATTAGTGGTTTTCACCTCTGTTAACCCTCCAAATTTTTAGCCAACAGCTAACTAGCACCATTACTAGCTCTGGCGTTTTATGTTTCCGAGGAGTTTTCCACAAGTCCGTAGTGCTAAGGGCTTGACAGAAAAATCCTATTTTTTAGTATTTCAGGGCAAAATAAAGCGGCCCCAATCGAAAGAAAACCTTTTTTCAATCGATAGAGGCCGGCAATCTGAAATTGATACTTCTATCCTAGCAAATATTTTACGTTCAGTCAACTGTTCGGGATTTCCGAACTGTTCAGTTGTTCGGGATTTCCGAATTACTCAACAGCTTCTTTCATCTGACGTACTAAGTCTAAGATGATAGTCTTAGCTGCAGACAATCCAGCCGCGATTGCAGACAGAGCGGTAGCCATTGTTAGAGCATACAGTTCGTGCCAGCTTGCCGCGAATAACAAGTTTACTAAGTTTACGCCCGCAAGTAAAAATGTCGCGATAAACGTCTGTAAGAACGTCCATCCAGCGCGGATAGCTACGTCTTTATAGTTGATATTCTTTAGTGCTTCTAGTGATTTCATATTTCCTCCTTATTTCTTAAACTTAAAAATACTCATCAGAAAATCGATAATCTTCTCTAATAGGCTTTTATTCTTAGCGATATCTTGACTTAATTTTCCGATAGACCTCATCACGTCTTCGTTGGTAGGTTGTGGCGCTAGCGGTTGCTCCTGCGGCTTTTCTTTGATTTGAGGTGTTTGCTGTATCTCTGGCGTCTTTGGAGCTGGTTGTGGCTGAGGACGTGGTTGCGGTCGTGGTGTGCCTGCATCTCCATTCGCTAGTTCACGTACTCGTTCCGCTAATACCCAAATTCCGTCATCTGCCATTTTCAGTTGTAGATATCTCTTTCCGTTTTCGGTCGTTTCGTCTAATACCTCTGTACCGCCGACAATTCGGAAGTAATCCCCTGTATTTATCTCTCCGTCCAGCAGATAGCCGTCTTTATCTGTCTTTACTGCTACAGAGATAGGTACGCCGTTATCCTCCCAGTCAAACTCATCAATTAGTCGGTTACATCTAATTTGTCGTAAGTCGAATACAGTTGCTACTTCATCTGCATAATAGACTTCAGGTAGTGCTACACGCTTAGCTTCTTTTGGTTTGCCTACATATCGATAGAATGCATATGGTGGATATCCTGACGCACTCCAGAGCCAGTCGTGATTGTCTATTACAATACCTGCTTGATAGCGACAGTTAATTACGTTATCTGCGTCGACAAACATTCCTGTGTGCCCTAATGCACCTCCAGAGTTTCCTCGAATACCCCAGATAAAGATATCGCCTCGTTGTGTGTCTGCTTCGCCGTTTGCGTCCTCAGGCAATCGCACCCAACCGTTCTTCTCTAAGGCGTCGAATAAGGTGTCTGTATTGCCTATCCAGTAACTAGCGGGTAAAAGACCTGCTTTAGAACCAAGCTAGTGCTTTTTCTATCATTTTGTTACCTCCTTTACTTTTTCTATTACTTCAACGGGTGTTCTATCTTGAATAAAATGGGTAAATTGAGTAAGCAAAAAGAGCCCTACTGCACCTATGAGTACGGTTAGACCTGTGTATTTGATGATTACGCCTACGAATTTCTTTTCGCCACTAACGATAGCTTTTATGAAGACGTTGCCATCTAGTGTATCGTTATGGTATTGAATTGCTTTGATATTCTTTTCAATATCATTTATTTTTCCATCTACATATTTATTTCGCTCTATATATACAGACTCACTTACTAACCCGTCTAGTTTGGCTAATATTTGAGCTAATGATGGTTCTGCTACTTTTTCATTGAACACCTCTAGTTTGACTAGGCGTTCACTTAGGTCTGTGTTTGATCCTGGCATATAAAAAACAGAAGCCTTTCGTCTTTATACGTGCTTCCGTTTCTTGAGATCACACTGGTTAATTTATAGTACTATTTTACCATTTATATATTGGTCAGACAAGATAGACTTTACGACAATACCAATGTTTTCAGCTACTTCATCTAAGTGGGAAGTTCTGCCACAAAATCAGCACACTATCGTAAAGTACGACAGTGTAGCTTACGACACCGCAAAAATGTATGATGCTAAGACATTTACAGCTAAAGTACCTAAAGACGGTGTTTACCATATCGACGCAAGAACAGGTATAGCACAAACTGGCTTCTTCTCTGGATATACCGAATATATAAGCATATTTAAGAACGGCACAATGATTAAAGAATCCAATCGCACCCGAGGTACAGATAACGACCGACATTTGCCACGACCAAGTTTATCTGTAGATTTACTCTTAAAAAAGAATGATGAAATCAATATACGAGCATTCTGTAGCGACCAGCGTAATTATGGTGGCGATAGTACAATCAGTGAATTCAGTATGCGACTAGTAGGAATAATCTAGCCTATCGCTATCCAGTTAAAGTAATACGCACCCTGTAGTGTCGCACCATCAAAACGACGGATAGCTGCTGTAAATGATGAGTTGGTAATCTTTAATGCGCTCATTGTTGCGCCAGCCCATGTGCCAAGCGGAGCGTCCGTCCATTTATCGCTGGCGAAGCTGGTATAGCCAGTATATGTACAGACTACTACAGGAAATGTGCCACTCTTAAACTGTTTTGGAAACTGTATCTCAGTAATGGCTTCAGTGGCTGGAGAGGATACTAGTATTCTTGCGCAGCCACACTGAACATTCACAGGCTTGTCAGTAGTTGTGTCATTGCGTTTTACTTTTACTTTTTCAGCCAGTGGCATTGTCGTAAAGTCTATCTTGTCGGCTGTAATAGACTTCTCTTTGATTGATTCAGCAACAATACTGTCTTTGGCTATATTCTCGGCTCCTACAGCACCTTTTTTTAGAGAGCCGTCGCTTTTATGAGATTCTAGCATTGCCTCGGCTAGATCTTGCGCCCAACCAGCAGTAGGACCAGCTTGAACAATATCTCCAACTAAGTTACCGTCATCTATTGCGTTATTCTGGATTTCTAAACTAATAATCTGACCAGTAGCCTTATTTGCCATACCCTTCCAGTCTTTCTGGCTACCTGGGACTACTTTACCAGTTGAGTCTACTCTATACGTCATAAAATGCACAGCAGTATCTTCAGTCCAACCAGTCAAACTATCTACAGATAGAGTGTCAGAGTTTGCGGGTCGTGGGGTAACTACTCGCGCTACGTTAGGATTGCTGCCGTCTTTTACTTTTGTAATTTTGTCACTAATACTTGCCATTCTGTTATTCCTCCTTTAGCTTTGGTCTTTCGTGCCAATATTTACGTATTCAAATACCACTCTTGATATGCTGTAACTTACGCCAGGGTCTGATGAACTCCAGCCGTATTGCACCCAGTGAGCGTCTTCGTCCACCTCCAGCTCTACTTCTTCACTGGCAGAGTTAAAGGTTTCAGGTATGCCTCTCACCTCACTCCATCCGATAGAACTCCAACCAACACCTGGCTCGCTCCATCCAGTACGGCTTGAAGACGCTCCGAAAAATCTTGTCTCCGTAAACGTCTGTAATCCGTCTTCTGTTTTAATAGTGGCGGTAAGGTTAATGCGCCCTTGAGGTCTGAGTAGTACAAATACCACCTTCAATACACGCGCCCAATCCCTTCCAGTTTCTTCAAATCGCAATTGACCACTTTGTGCGCTAGTGTTAAACGGCTTTCCATCGTCGACTGTAGTTGCACCCTTAGATAGCTCGACTATCTTGTTTCCTTGAACTATTAAGAAGTGAGTTATGCCTGAGTTATCGTTATATAGTGTCATCCAGTCAGCACGAATACTCCATGGCTTCATCCATGCACCTCTACGGTCGGTGTCATAAATCCATATCTGGTTGTTATAGTCAGCGGCAACAGGTAACGCCCAATACACGCGACCTTCAAATGCTAGACCTACGGCTTTTTCTATAGCTTTACTGTTTAGGTTGCTAATAGCATCTTGAATAGTGTTAGTAATTCGTCTTGTAGATAGGACGTTCTGTAATTGTGGTAGAGTTCCTGTAGTATTAAATCCGCCACGGCTTGGATATAGTAGGTCGTTATTGTAAATGACTACAGCGTCAGGGCTGTCAGTACCATCAGCACCAGTATCTTCTTGTACTTGCCAGACAGTAATAGTATCTTCACCATAAGTAATGTTTGTTGGTGTAATATAGAATCGTTTACCAGTACCGTTCGTACCGTTTGCTAGGACCGTCACTTTAGGATCGCCTTTACCATCGCGATATGGTCGTACTGCAAATGGCACTTCCTTGGTACCATTCCCCACGGGTGTATATCCACCACCATATCCAGGTGAGAAGTCTAACTCATGCCCATAATCACCACCACGCCATACATAGAATTGATTGTCTTTATCGCCAGTCATCCATATACGGCCATTGACTACATCGGCTCGTGTTGCTTTTGGACCAGCCGTGTTATTGTCTTTTGGTAGAGGTACTGACATGTCTAGGCTACGCGATCCATTATCTACGAATACTGTCTGATCCATTGGCAGTGCGGCAGCTAGACGGTAAAGTGTAGGCTCTCCGCCACCGTCAACACCAACGCCACAATAAATGTTCCACGACTTAGCTTCTGTGCTGTCTGGACGCTTGACTGACAGGTTATGTTTTTCACCATTCCACATATCTCGGTCTGTAGAGATTGCTTGAGATAATAGAGGCGATCCTGCGGTTTCACCAACAGTAGAGTTAAAAGTAACTGCATAAAACACCTTAAATCCTGTACCAGTTAGTCCTACGTTTTTATCTAGTATTGGCTTTGCTGGGTCTGATATTTTCTGAAATGCTACTATCTTCTTTGTCGGTATATCCAAGTAGCTAAGAGTATCTTCTCCATTCATGACTAGAAGATTGTTGCGTATCTGCTTGAAATGACCGCGGGCTGATTCGTGATATTCTTTACCTTCTACAACTTGCCATGCTGGGTCTTCGCCCTTAGCTATACATAGTTTTGTTTTGCCGTTTATTCTTTGAAGACAAGCTAGCCAGTTTACGGATCCGTCTTTTGTAGTGCTACGAAATTCAGCCAATTCACCTAAGACTGTTCCTAATGGTTGGGGACCATATTTAGCAGTACCATGTCGCACGGTAATAACAGAGTCCTGATCTAATATCATATTCTCAGACGACCTTAGACCTCTTAGCGGTGAGCGACCATCATCAAATGCAGTGACTACGCCGTTTGTCCAATCCTCAACCGACAGCCGCTGTATTTTTGGTGCTTTAGTATTGCTAGGGGGTTTTAGCATATGTCAGACACTCCTGGAATCATATTTAGAGGTGCATATCTAGCTTGACTAGCATTATTCTCTACCATTTTCTCCATTAGCTGGTTGGCTTCATTGATGAGATTGCCGTATTGGTTCTGCAGAAGAATGTCGTTGCGAGCATATTCAGCCGCACACATCACCACTAGCCACATTGGATTGTCTACTGGGACCATATCGCTTGGGCTTGTCAGCAGTGGGGCATGTAAATATACGGGTATTGTTATTTGCCCTCCAAGTACTGGGTCGTCACTTCGTATAGGATCGATAAATACTAGTTTATTCCCAGAGATAGTGCAGCAGTCTTGCCCTTTATACATTCCTGCTTGCTCTGGCGGCACTGTAGTGTATTCTTTAATCTGATTGTCTTTTTTGACCTTTATGGTGTCGCCGTATACGTTACTTATCTTGGCAACCTTAGTGAAGTCGATTTCATATTCCTGATTCGTCGATAGTGTTCCGATATCGTAATTAGGGTCATATAAAGACTGCCAATCAACATTAGGTTCACTTTGCCATACAGGGATATACATGTTAGCAATACCTAGTATTTTCTGGTATTTCTTGTCTGTTTCTGGTAGGTTGCGCACCTTACCAGTAGCTTTCAGCATAACTGCCGATATAAGTTGCGTAGTGTTCATGGCGTTTTTCCTAAATTAAAAACACGGAGCCGGCTTATTGTTGCCAGACGCTCCGTGTTCTTTAGGTCACGCTGTTTTCTGCTTATATTATATCATAATTATCACTATTATGCTTTCTTAATGCGGATTTGCGTGTTTTTGCTGGTACTTGCACCATTCCACTTTTTTAATGTATTAGTTATCTGTTTTTGAGTGTTAGTCTTGCTTATTAGATTTTGTCCGATTTGGTTTATACTTGTGTTTTTTGCGGATGATTCATTAGCTTTTGGTGCAGAAGATGTTAGACCCATACTCTTAGTGACTGCAGAAGATAGTGGAGATGTGCTACCACCGCTGCTTGACCTACCACCTCTTCGTCCTCTACCTCTTCCGCCGCCTGAGCGTCCAGAGCCACCTGAGGTATCTTTGGTTATCTTATTGCCGTCAGTGTCAAACTGAGTAGCATTAAGGGCGCGTGCTTCCTGCTTAGTGATGTAACCTTCAGCGCGTAGCTTATTGATTACACCATTTTTAGCAAACATTTGTCCTGTAATACTCTTTCGTCGACCATTGGCTAGTTCTTGTATTAGATCCTCGTGTGATGATTCTTGAGCCTTTTGACGCCAGTAATTGTCCATCAGACTTACTTCATTATGGGATGTCATCGCACCGTACTCAATTTGATCCTTTGTATATCCAGATTCTTTGTAGTAGCGCTCTTTTACCCAGTCTGGCAAGTCTTTGTATTTACCAGTCATCATATTGACGGCAGTTTTAGCTTTATCTACCTTCTCTGTACCGTTCTGTAGTTTATTTAATGTTGCATTGAATGAAGTAAACTCTTTCTTAATAGTTGATGTTTTATCAATGTCATACGCCTTCATCCAGTTGCGATATGCTTCATCACCTTGTCCTTGGGATTGAGCAAGCTTTTTGTATACACCTTTTTCTACGTTACCATTTTTGTTTACTAGCAATCCGTCTTGGAATGTATAGTCGCCCTTCTTTAGTTTCTTCTTAATTGAAGCGGCTTCTTTCTTGCTTAGTCCTTGTAGGTCTATTTGATTATCTGTTGCTTGTTTTTGTTGTGGGTTGTTGTTGGTTGGCATGTTTATTTGCAGACCGCTAGACGCGTTAGCGACTAGACCACCAGTCTTAAATAGATTGACCCACGAGTTCTTTCCTTCTTCTACTTGCACTGGTATTAGTGCGTTTTTACCGAATAGAGCACCTTGGACAAGATTGAATGGATTGTCTTTTTCAAACTCAACCTTTGTCTCACCATTGCCGTCTTTTACTTCGCCAGAGTGAGCTGCCGCAATACCCTGAATAGTTTTCTTTAATTGGCTACCTGCTGGCAATTGACCTAGGATGTTATACATAGCGTCTTTAGTTTTTGCTTCTGCCTTATCGTCATCACCATCTTCACGCGCTTTAGCTGCCTCATCCAATTTACCCTTAGTGTCAATCAATTTACGAGGTAAATCAACAACTGGTATTGTACCGTCGTAACGTCCTAAGTTGCTCTCTTTACCAAATAGCTTCTTGCGATCGTCTTTTGTTGTTGCGGCATTAACCATAGCTGTAGCTATAGGTGCGGCTGTAACTGCCTGGCCAGCTACTTTTTGGATTGTACGCTCTAGCTTAGCTTGTACTGAATTGTCTTTATCGTCATCGTCGCCACCGCTTAGCCAGTCACCTACAATCTCAATCAATGTACCTAATGGGTCAACCCCTGGCTTATTGCCAGTTAGCGCTTCTATCGCACTATATGCAATTGCCGTATTGACAGCGAACGCCGCCCTCTGTTTATTAGACATCTGGTTCCATACATAACGGTTCTGTTGTGTCACTTCTCGCGTGAACTGTAAGAATGATGCAGACCATAGCCTATTATATGCCCGTGGGGTGCTTATCTGATCGCGTAAGGTTACCGTGTCATTAATGAATCGTTCTGCGTATCTAACTGCATCCAAACTTGGTGTCATCCGTCAGGTTATCGTCTGCATACCTTAGGGCTAGAGCATCAGATTTTTGTAATATAGCTTTACGGTTTTTTAACTTGAATGCCTGTATCAATGCTTTCGGGTTGGTTGTAGAGAATAGAGCAGGTAGTGATGCCGTTTGAGCTACCACTGAATTCATATTGCCGACAATCTTAGATAGTGCCGCCTGCTTCATTAATGCCCTACCAGTTGCATCTGCGAATTTTCGCATTTTACTTGGCTCTGTATCGTTTACGACTCGTTGGAATGGGTCTGTCTTTCCAGCTAGTCGGTTTGCGTGTTCTTGGACAAATCCGACAAATTGAGTCAGTCCGTTTGCGCTATCAGACATCAGCTTCATAAAGTTTACGTCATTAAGCATCTTATCTAGACTTTCAGACATATTGTTGGTGGTTTCTTTTAGACTATTTATATCTTTTGCGTCTAACTTTTCTACACCAACCTTGTCGGCTTTTCTAGCCAGACGATTAAGTTCTCGTATACCGTCTATTTTTCGACCAATTGCGCGTTCTAATCCGTATAGTTTATTTCTTACTTGCGTTAGCTCTTCAGCATTGACCTTACCAGAAGCAGCCGAATTATACAGGGCGTCTACTCTATCAGCTAGCTTTTGTATACCGCTAGTACCCTTACCTGCAAATTCTTGTCGTGCTTCGCTAGCTGCGCGCACTGCCACTTCCAGAGAACGGTTCATTGTAATAGCATCTGTCATATGAATGTTATGTAGGGCTATCTTGCTGTATTCCATTAGTGGTGTAAATGGATCTGTTGGCTTTACGTCACCCACACGTTGCATAGCGAATTGATTAAACTTTTGACTTGGCTTGAATAGTCCTGTACGACCTGCTAATTTAGCTGGTAGTGATTTACGAGATTCAATAGCCACATCTCCGCCAGATAATAGATTCTTGGCACCACCATACATAGCCGCGATAGCTCCCTTGCCAGACTGCATTTCTCCTAGGTGCGTAATATAGTCTTTACGCTCCATAATTGGGTCTTTACCTAACTCTACCCTTTTTTCGTTTTGGCGAGCTAGTAAGTTCTTGTATACAGCACGTAAGAAGCTATTGTATTGATCCAGAGCTTCAGCGGCACTCTTTCCATAAACTTCTTCAAATACTTTCAAGCGTTCATCGTATGATGGTGATTTTTCGCCGCGTTTTGGTCGTGATGGTTCAATTACATATACGGCGTCTTGTAGCATTTGGCGCTTTAGTGGACCGTGTTTTTTAGCTTGTTTTAGCAAGTTTTTGCGATAATCTTTTATCTGTTCACCGATAGCGTTGCCTTCTTTTACTGCGGCGGCGTTAGCTTGACGAGGTGTTTCAGACATAATATTCAGCAATGCCTCTTTAGTTTTATTGCCACCCTTCTTAAAGTAGTCAAGGCTATTGCTTCGCCTTAATGAGCCTGTTATACGGTCTATTATTCCTTCAGTAGTCCATGTTTGACCTGCGCCAAAACGCATTTCCTTGATCTTACTGAAGTCGACATCGTGCATATTCAGGTTCATCTTCTTTTTACCTGCATATATAGTTACGTTGCCGTCAGGTGTCATTTCAATGTAGTTACCTAGAATTTGACCAGTTTGTGCGTCCACTACTCTACCAGATTCTATATAGTGCTTGTCTGGATCGAATGTAACTAGTTTATCGCTTGGGCGATATGCCTTTTTATCTCCAGTTTGCATATAACCATCAAAAGCACTCACTAATTCAGCATTTACACCCTTAGAGTTTTCTCGCCATATATACTGAATAGCTAGACCGTCATCAAATGCACGCTTAGCTTCATCATTAACTGCCTTGTCTGATCTAATATCGTCTATGAATTTCTTCTGTAGTGGTGAAGTTACTCTTGGTGCTTCAGCGCCTGTTCGTTGCCATTTACCAAAGATATTCCTATATTCATAGAATGAATGATATGCACCCTTCTCATCTTTATAAATCATCTGTCGTGTATTGTGGGTAGCTGTATTTGCAGTAGTTGTAGGTGCTGGGACCGCGTGTTCCGCTCCAGGTAGTTTAATCTTTTCTTTTACTTCTGGTGCTATTTCGTCTATTGGGCGTAATCGTCCATTTTCATCTAACATACTACCAGCGCGGGCGTTGGTGTTTAGTAGCGCCCTTTCTCCAGTAATGTCATAACCCTTCTGTTCGGCTAGTTTAGCAAATTGTTTTGCAACGGCTTTTTCATCAATACCAGTAGCTACACTAGCATTATGTACTATATCTGCTATTTTATGCCTTGGACCTTCATCTAATCCTCTATTTAGTATTTCTCCTAGTGCCTGCTGCTTTTCAATTCGCTCTTTTTCCGCCTTAGCCTCTTCAGCACGTCGTTCTTTTTCTGCCTTAGCTTCTTCTATTTTCTTTTGCTTCTCAGCCTCTACCTTAGCCTCTTCAGCATGTCGCTCTGCAATCATCTTTTGAGCTTCTTCAATGACATCTGGATCCCTGCGCCATTCTGCCAATAGGGTCTTTCTCTCTCTTTCTGCGCGTCGTGCTTCAGCTACTCGCTTAATTTCATCAATAAATGAGTCAACATCTTCATATCCCATTTCCATAGCTTTTGTATCGATATCTCGTCTACCTGTACGGCGTTTATAGTTAGACGGTAGATCTCCAGCCAACTCCTTTCCTAGGTGGTGTCGTAGGTCGTCTACATGCAGGCGTGGGATACTCCACGTCAATCCATGACTTCCGAGGATATTTGTGTCATTATGTTCTAGGAATAGATTCTGGTCTATATTCTCATATATAAACTCGTCTATAGCCTCTCTTAATTCCCTAGTCATTCTAGGCTTAGGGTTGGCTTCCATTTCGTTAATAGTTTCTTGAAGAGGGTGCTGATAGCGGTTGTCTGTATTGACATTCTCATTTTGATTTGATATAGTAGAGCTAGAAGAATCCCCACTTAAATCCCGGTAATGGGATTCGGGGATTTTTTCTATGCCATTTACGGCGTAGAGAAGCTTTCCCTTACTGTTAATTCCAACATTTAATCTGACCTTATATGTACTCTCGCCCATCTTTACAATGGCTTGTCTGTATTCGAATCCTTCGGCGGCGAACCCATGATTTTTAGTATCAGCGGCGTAGCCTACCTTCTTTGAAATACGCAGTATGTCTGGTAGTTCACCTGCCATCTTTCCCTTGGCAATCAGATCATCAACAGTCTGCCCCGGGTCTAAGTATTTATTACGTGTCTTAGCGCTAATTCTAGCCGTACCGTCCTTACCGTAGTCCAGGTCGTAGTTATTGCCTTGAAGGTTTTCTTTGAAATATTCGTTTATTACTCGTGCACGATTTCTAGCGGGAACGCCAGCAAGGATATCGTTTTCTATCACAACAACAGGTGTGCCGTCTCTACTTTGCTGAATACTCATCGTCCTAATCTGCCCATCACCACCAGGTACTTGTTGTTTGGTTCTGAACTTCCCAGTCTCCATTTGAGCATAGAATTGCTTAATGGCGTCTTGTTTACCAACAAGTCCCATAATAGCTTCAGTGATTCGGTCATATACTGCTAAGACTTTTTGAGGAATACCTAATCTAGTACCTAGACGTACTTTATCTTCACCATTTAATCTTCCGTTGTAGTAATCACTGAATCCGTCAGCTAGTTGTTCTTCTGCTAGTAGGTTCAGATCATTTCCGTATTGATTGCCGTATTTGTTTATTAGGTAATCATCTCCATAAGATTCACGGATAGAGTTTAATAGGTCTTGTTTGTTTTCTACACGTGTAAGTATCTTATGGCCTAATTCGTGGTTTAGAGTGTCTTCTGTAAGTTTGTTTAGGTTTATGGTGTCAGTCTTTGGATCATAGTAGCCTAATGCTTTCTTCTGCATTTCATTTTGCCACTCATTGAATACAAGGTTTTCATCACCTGTTAGTTGTAGGTGGCGTGCTAGAAGTTCTTTTGATTGTTGAACTTCCTGCATTTTAGCCTCTGCCTGACGTTTATACCGCATATCTGGGCTGTCTGTTGGGTTGAGCTTGTATTTTATATCTGAATTAACAGCGTTATTGATAAAGGACTTAAATGCCTCATGCACACGATCAGCCACGTCAGCAAATGTCCTAATTTCTGGATCAGATAACGTAATATTCAAATCTCCAATTCCGCTCGAGTGTACATAGTGGTTGGCTATCCGTACCGTAAAATAATTATCGTTTACGTCATCATAAAACGTAATGTAATTAGCTTCAGAGGAACGAGAAGTGCTATGCTCAACCCTTATATTCTCGTCGAGTCCTGCAAGCTTCAAAGCCTCATTCAACTCATCCACAATTTTTTCTGATGCTATATCTATCAGTTGGTCAGTCTCAAGGTCAGCATCTGTTGTTGGTCTTTCATTGAACTCTCGATAATTGTCAAGATCAATCTCCTCGCCGCGATATACAGGACTTGGGACGCCTTGCGCCTTCTGCTCAAACTCTTTTAAGGTCTGCTCTTGGTTAACTATCATACCCTCTATTTGTCGAGCAAAGCTTTCCTTTCCTTCTGCTCGTGCCTGAGCGGCATCCAACTTGCGCTGCTCTATATCTTTCCTTAAGAACTCAGCGATCTCTCTCGCTTTGGGGTCGGCAGACGCAACATAATCTTGACTTAGTCGGTAGTCTATCGCTGATTGTTGTGTGTCATTAAGCTTATACCGCACATCCTGTGAAACTCGGTTTTGCACACCCTGGGTAGCCTGTTCGATCAGATAGTTTTCTAGTATTCCTGTTGTTTGTTGGCGTGTAGCAACAGCATTTACATCACCGTGCTGAATATCTGACATATTCTGAGCAACAGCTTGTTTTAGTGCTGGGCTGGCGTTAGGTATAGTATTCTCTACTGCTGGGGCTACATTCACCGACTGGATTGGGTGTAATTGATTGTTCTGATTATTAGCTACATTTACTTCTGCCGCTTGCTTGAGTGAGTTATCGTCTGACGATTGACGCGCTTGACGTTGGGCTATAGCCTCTTTTTCTAGTTTTCCAGTAGCTTCATTTTGATTCATTCGTGCAGTCATTGCACTTGATGGCTGGTTGCCAGTCTGTCGCATAGCACCGAAATTAGCCATTCCAGCTGGACCGCCAAGGACCGCACCCATAAGACCGCTCTTAAGGACGCCTTCTTCATATTTACGGTTAGGATCGTATGTATGCTTAGCAATTGCATTCTCTGCAAATTGTTGGGCGGCTTCTTCTGAACCTTCTGCTATAGCACCTGTTATAAACTTAGTCAGACCTTTTTTGCCAATAGGTGATAAGACCTTGTCTAGCCCAAGCTTCTCTATTCCCGCCTGAACTGCCGCGTTACCATACGCATATGGCAACATCTCACGCGTGCTCTTACCTTTAGCGTTTGCATTAGTAATAAAGTCCGCCGCATTTTCTACAAACTGACGTGCTACAGGTACAGCACCCCCAGTGGCTACACCTGTACCTATATCTTGCGCCAATCGTTGGGCGCTTTGACCCGCCTCGTAAGCTGTTGCAACATCCGTGTCGTTCTTCTTAAATATGCCTAGGTCTCGATCGTATTGAGCGTTACGTTGCTTACCTTGTTCTACAATATATTTTCGTATTCTGTCATATGACTCATCACCAGTAATGCCATACATGGCGTCTGCGACAGCTAGAGATAGTTTATCGCCTGAATCACCAACTGTACGGCCAGCGCCGTCAATAGCACCTTTAGTGAAGCTAACCACTGAACGTGTTGGTAAAGTAGCTAGTCCTGCCATCTGTGCAATATTGCTATCACGTCTAGCTTTGTCTGCTGATAAATAAGCTCTGTTCTCTGCGTCAATACGTACTTGGCGGTTCTTAGCGATTTCTGGCTCGCTAACACCCCTTGCTCGCATAATGTTGTCTAGTTTGTCGTTGCGTGCTGCCTGCTCCGCCTTATATTTGTCACTCTCTTGTTTTGCTATATCTAGGGCGCGGGTTAAGCTGTCCTGATTTTGGGTAAATAAAGGATTTCTTCCAGGATTAGCAAAACTTGGGGCTATTTGTGGTCTATTCTGCTGTTGGGGTTGTTGAATAGCTACTGGTGCTGGCTTTGGTTGTTGCTGTTGGACCTGAGTTTTAAGTACCTGAGTAGGATTGTTTATGACATTCTGGATTTGGATCTGCTTGTTTTCTTTGTTTACCCAATCTTGTTGCCCTTGAGGAGTTAGTACTTTAGGGGCGTCATTGACAGTCTTTTCTGGGATTAATGGCTTTGGCTGGTTATTTTGGTTTAGCTGTTGTGTTGCTTGATTAGCCTGTTGAAGGGGATTAGGATTTACTTTTTGCTGAGCTTGGCTGAATATATTAGTACCACCACCCAATCCAGGTGTATTTACACCAGATAGACCATTTAGTCTGTTAATGTTAGGTTGCTGTACCTGCTGTAATGGCTGAGGGCGTGGTTGAACTGGCGCTTGAACTTGTTGCTCTTTACGTCGACGTTCATCATCGCTTACCCAACCCTTACCGCTGAAAAAGTTGCCTACTCTTTGGAAAAAGTCCATTATCTCTAATCCCCTCCTAATTTATTTACAGGTATTGATTCTGTCGTTTACGCTCGTCTTCTTGTTTTAGACGTGTATTGTAGATGTTTAGTGTTGGGTCATTACCTGCTGCTTGTGGATCTGAAACACCAACTGCTGTATCACCTTCTACCTTGTAGCTGTCTAGGTCTTTTGCGTTGTACTGGACCTTATTACCGCTGTATGTGTTTTGCTGACGTCCTAGGTTGTCAATTTCGCTTGATAGAGCGTTTGCTCGCCCAAGGTCTGCACGTGCGGCATTAGCACCATTAGCACCCTGTGCGGCGGCTTTCTGGCTCTTCATCTGGGCTAATTGAGTTAATAGGTTCTGACGTGTAGTTTGAGATGACTGACGTGCGGCATTGTCTTCGTTTGCTTTCCAGTCATTAAGCTTTTTGTCTTCATCTGCGTAATCATTCTTAAACT
>QWCW01000670.1_pt1 | contig 15460 bp, 10 predicted proteins | sample 1972691 | NCBI WGS metagenome assembly QWCW01 (sample SAMN09866698, study PRJNA288562) | Human oral metagenome isolate pre2_saliva, whole genome shotgun sequencing... | reverse complement strand
GTCTTGAGCGTGCCGCAACGTGTGACCTCGCCAATGCGCGGCACTACGAGGCTGGCGGCATAGGACACGAAGATGGCATCGGTGCAGACGCGCAGGGGGGGATGCTCATCGAGGGGGCGCAACGCCAACCGCCAGCGCAGGGCGCGAAACACCGGGGGAACGATACCGAAGGCTAACGAGAGGAGCATCCAACCCCAATGCATCGAGGTGAGCATTTGGTAAGTGGCACTCCAATCGTTGCCGCGATACATCCACCAGAGAATGCCGATTCCCACAGCAAAAGGGACAATAAACTTGACAATGTCGACAAATGGTTTCACGCAGACGTAGTTTTTTTGTAATTTTGCGCCGTAGCGCGATTCGTCTTCGCCCCACTCCGCCGGATAGAGCGAAAAGGCGAAACCGAACAGCGCGAAATTACAAATTTATCCCATAGTATGAAGTCCGTACGTCCGAAAAAGTTCCTCGGCCAGCACTTTTTGAAAGATCTCGGTGTGGCGCGTGCCATTGCCGACACGGTCGATGCCTGTCCCAACCTGCCTATTCTCGAAGTGGGACCGGGCATGGGGGTGCTCACCCAATTCCTCCTGCCGAAGGGGCGCGAGGTGAAGGTGGCCGAAATCGATTTTGAGAGTGTGGACTATCTCCGCAAGAACTTCCCCGAACTCGAAGAGCAGATCATCGAAGACGACTTTTTGAAAATGCACCTCGAGCATGTCTTCGACGGACAGCAGTTTGTACTCACGGGCAATTATCCCTACAACATTTCGAGCCAGATCTTTTTCAAGATGCTCGAATATCGGGATTACATCCCCTGCTGCACGGGCATGATTCAGAAGGAAGTGGCCGAACGTTTGGCCGCGCGACCGGGCAACAAGACCTATGGTATCCTGAGTGTGCTCGTACAACTGTGGTACGACGTGGAATACCTCTTCACCGTCGAGCCAGGCGTGTTCAATCCGCCGCCGAAGGTGAAGAGCGCCGTGATTCGCATGACGCGCAACAATGTGAGCGACGCGGGTTGCGACGAGCGCCTGCTGCGTCGCGTGGTGAAAACGGCCTTTAATCAGCGCCGCAAGATGATGCGCGGCAGTTTGAAACCGCTTTTCGCACAACTGGACAACGAGTGCGGCTGCACCCGACCGCACACCGACTTCTTGGCGCAGCCGCTCCTCACAAAGCGTCCGGAACAACTGTCGGTGGCCGACTTCGTGGCGCTGACCAATGCCGTGGAGCAGGAAATGAAGGCGTAAGCTTCTCGCGCCAAATACTGACGGCGCAGACAGGACACCTACTTATCTCACTACCTATTCAACTTCAAATCCTATGCTTCCCTTGGCCTTTCTTCTTTTCGTAGGAGCCATCGCGCTTTTTCTCACCAGAAAAAAGAACAACGACGAAGATTCGGAAGATCAATAACGAAGAAAACCGTCTACACTTGCTGTAAGCATGTTTTATCCCGCAAAATTTATCACTCACCTTGTTTCCCGCCTGCCCGACGGCAGCAGCGACGAACTGCATCACGAAGAGCATGTGATGGTTTCGCTGCGTGACGACGGCACTTGGGCGCTGCGCTACAACGATCCGGAGAACGGCGGACAGACGATGCTCCAAGGCACGCCGCGCCACATGTCGGTTTCGCGCTCTGGGGCGACGGTGAGCCGCCTGCTTTTCCGCGTGGGCGAATGCTGCGAGAGTGTCTATCGCACGCCCAACGGCGAATTTGAAATGTCGACCCTCGCCACACTCTACAACGCGCAAGTGGACGACCGGCGCGGCTTGATCGAACTCCGCTATGACTTGTTTTTCAACGGAGAACTCGCCGCACACAACGAACTCACCGCAACGTGGGAGCGCACTTGAGGTGCTCGGCGTTGCTCAAAAACAGCTTTCTCATGAACGCACTGCAAAACTATATTGCCGAGAACGAACCCCGCTTTCTCGAAGAACTCTTCTCGCTCATTCGCATTCCGAGCGTGAGTGCTCACCCCGAACGTCGCCCCGACATTGACCGCTGTGCCGAACGCTGGCGCGAGTTGCTCCTGGAAGCCGGCTGCGACCGCGCGGAGGTGATGCCCTCGGCCGGCAATCCCTTGGTGTATGCCGAGAAACTGGTCGATCCGGCTGCGCCCACCGTGCTGGTGTATGCGCACTATGACGTGATGCCTGCCGAGCCCCTCGAACTTTGGCACTCCGATCCCTTCGAACCGGAGGTGCGCGACGGCCACATTTGGGCGCGCGGCGCGGACGACGACAAAGGACAGTCGTTTATTCAAGTCAAAGCCTTCGAATATCTCGTGCGCAACGGTCTGCTGCAACACAATGTGAAGTTCATTTTCGAAGGCGAAGAGGAAATCGGCAGTCCCTCGCTTGCGGCCTTCCTCACAGCGCACCGCGAATTGTTGCGCAGCGATGTGATTTTGGTGAGCGACACGTCGATGCTCGCCCCCGAACTCCCCTCGCTCACCACGGGTTTGCGCGGTTTGGCCTATTGGCAGATCGAAGTGACGGGCCCGAACCGCGACTTGCACTCCGGCCACTTCGGCGGTGCGGTGGCGAACCCGGCGCTGGTGCTCTGCGAGTTGCTGGCGAAGATGGTCGACGGCGACGGACGCATCACGATTCCGGGCTTCTACGACGACGTGGAAGAACTCTCGGCCGACGAACGTGCGATGCTGGCTTCCATTCCTTTCGACGAAGCGGCCTACAAACAATCGATCGGCGTGCGTGATCTCCGCGGCGAAAAGGGGTATTCGACGATCGAACGCAATGCTTGCCGCCCGAGTTTCGACATCTGCGGCATGTGGAGCGGCTATCAGGGCGAAGGCTCGAAAACGGTGTTGCCTTCCAAGGCCTACGCCAAAGTGAGCTGCCGCTTGGTGCCCCATCAGCAGCACGAGAAGGTGAGCCAAATGTTTGTGGACTACGTACAAAGTTTGGCTCCCGACTGCGTCGACATCAAAGTGACGCCGATGCACGGCGGCGAAGGCTATGTTTGCCCCATCACGCTGCCGGCTTATCGCGCGGCCGAAGAAGGGTTTACGGAGGCTTTCGGCAAACGTCCCTTGGCCGTACGCCGCGGCGGCAGTATCCCCATCATTTCGGATTTCGAACGCGTGTTGGGTGTGAAGACGGTGCTCATGGGCTTCGGTCTCGAAAGCAACGCCATCCACTCGCCCAACGAAAACTTCAGCCTTGACATTTTCCGTAAAGGCATTGCAGCCGTTGTCGGCTTCCATCTCCACTATAAAGGATAAGTAAATGCAATGTCGCTCTCTTCCGTCGAAGAGAGCGACTTTTCTCCATCTTCACGTATGTTTGCTCCGCGCAAGTTGTTTAAGATTTTTGGTATCGCCACGCTCGTCGTCGCGGTGCTGATTGTCCTGCTCGTCGTCGCAGTTTATCTTCCCCCGGTTCAGCGTTGGGCTGTGGGGCGCGTGTCTGCGTCGCTCGAAGAAAAAATGGGTTTGAAAGTCGATATCGACGAAGTGCGACTCACCCCTTTTCTCAATCTCAATGTCGGTAATCTCCGCGCCACGGATGCGGAGGGCGACACGCTGTTGCTCGCCGAGCGCCTCCATCTCGATGTGGCATTCTGGCCGCTGTGGGAAGGGCGTGCCGACATTGACGGTGTGGCGCTCAACGGCGCGCGCGTCAACACGAAATCGCTCCTGCCCGATGTGGAAGTGAAAGGCAGCGTGGCGCGACTCGAGGCGGCGGCGCACGGCGTGGAATGGGCACACGGGCATGTGCGACTGGATCGCGCCTTGCTCGACGGGGCGAACCTCAATGTGGCGCTTTCGGACACGGCGAAAAAGGATACCACCGAGACGCCGGTGCAGTGGCTCATCGAAACGGACGAACTGGCTGTGCGGCGTTCGGAAATTGCGCTCACGATGCCGGGAGATTCGCTCCATGTCCGTGCAAAAATGGGCGACGCTTTGCTCAAACATGGGGTGTTCGACTTGGAATGTCCCCGCTATTCGGTGCGCTCGTTACAACTGAAGGAAGGAGCGGTGAGCATGAACACGACCCGCCGCCCCTTGCCGCACGATGCGCTGTTTGACATTGCCGGGCTGGCGGTGGATGTGCACGATATTTCGTTTGACGAAAACAAACGGCTGAAACTGAATTTGGTACACGCCGCGGCGCTCGAACGACAGCGCAACCTGCGCATTACCGAGTTGCGCGGCGCGGTGCTGATGGACACCCTTCGTGTATCGCTCCCCGACGTGTTGCTCACCACGACGCAATCGCGCATCGGGGCTTCGTTGGAGGCGGACTTCGCAGCGTTGCAACCCAACGGCCGCGGGACATTGCGCACCCGTATTGACGCACACATCGCGCCGAACGATATCCGCTCGATTGCGCGCCACGACGCGCCGCCCTCGATGCGCCGACAGATCGACGAGATGACGCAGGCTTTGTTGGAAAACGACATCGTCGAGATGGGACTTGCACTCACGGGCAACCTGCGCAATTTGGCAGTGGAACGCGTTTCGCTCAACGCCCCGGGACTGGTGGAAGCTAAGGTAGACGGCTTTGTGCGCAACGCACTGAGCGAACAACGCTCGGGGCACCTGAACTACGCGGCGGCGACCCGCACCACACGCCGAGTGCGAGCGCTGCTGCCGAAGAGTGCGGCGAGTTCCCTCAACGTGCCGGATGCCATGCGCCTGCTCGGTGCGGTGGATTTCGCCGGCGCCGACTATCGCACACACTTTGCCTTGCAACAAGGCAAGGGGAATGTGAACGGACGCGCGGCGGTGAACTTGAACACCGAGCGCTATTCGGCGCAATTTGATGTGCGGCAATTTGAATTGGCACAATTCCTCAAAGGACAACCCATCGGGCCGCTGACGGGTAAACTCGGTGTGGAAGGACGCGGCTTCAATGCTGATGCGGCACGCGCCAATCTTCGGGCGACGGCCGAGGTGCGCGAAGGACGATATGATCGTTTTTCGCTGGGCGGTATCGGCCTCAGCGCGGCATTGCGCGGCGGCCACGCTGTGGTAGACTTCAAAGCACGCAACCCGCTCGTCGACGGCGAAGGACGCATCACGGCCGAACTGAATCGACGCTATGCCGCCCAAATGGACGTGCGTTTGGCACGCGTGGATCTCCGCGGGCTGGGCGTCGTTGAAGATACCCTCTCGCTGGGGGGCAATTTCCGCGGTACAGTGGAAAGTTCGCAAGACTTCCGCCACATGGCGGCACGCGGCGAACTGCGCAACCTCTGTTTTGTGGCGCCCTCACGTTTGCTGATTGCGCAAGACGTGCTGCTCGATCTGGCCTCGCGTCCGGACAGTACTTTCGCACACATCAACTCGGGCGATTTGAAATTGAACTTTGCCGCGGGAAGCGGACTACAAGGCTTGGCCGATCGCGGTTTGAAGATCGCGAAAATGGCTATGCGCCAACTTGAACACCGTGATATCGACCAAGCGCTGCTGAAACGCGAACTGCCCGACGCGACTTTGCAACTCGAAGCGGGACAGGAGAACTTGCTCGCTCGCTATTTGCGCTATAAAAAATATGGAGTCAATAGCATAGCGCTGAATGTAACCTCCAATGCGACTCAAGGGCTGAACGGCTTTATGCGCATCGGCAAGTTACAGGCTGAAGGCCTGGTAATCGACACGATACAAGCCACTATTACGCACGGCGAAGAGGGGCTTGAGCTGGCGGCGACCGTCGAGAACCGCAAAGCGGAGAACCCGAATCCGTTCCTCGCCACCCTGCACGGGCACTTGCTGCGTGCCGGCGCAGCAGCAAACATCGCTTTCCAAGACGCTAACGGCCGATTGGGTTTGCGTCTCGGCGCGCAGGTGGAAATGGAGGACGGCGGTACGCGTCTGCACTTGAACGCCGACACGGCGGTGGTGGCTTATCGTAACTTCGCCGTCAATCCCGACAATTATCTCTTTGTGAGCAACGACCGCCGCGTGCGCGCCAACATCAAACTGCTGGCCGACGACGGAACGGGGTTGCAGATTTACAGTGAGGGAAGTGACAGTTTGAAAAACGACATTACGCTCACCATCAATCGCCTCAATTTGGGCGAACTGGCCAATGTGCTGCCTTACCTTCCCAAGGTGGGTGGAACGCTGGACGGTGATTTCCACATCATTGAAGACCAACACAATTTTGCGGCCGTGGGTGCCGCGACCGCCAAAAACTTCTCGTACGAAGGAACACAGATCGGTACACTCGGCACCGAGTTGATGTACCAACCCGGCGAGAACGGTCAACATATTGCCAACGGCTATCTCACCCTCGACGGCAAGGAGGTGGCGGAAATCGGCGGAACGTACGATCCGAAGGGAAAAGGCTATTTCGACGGTTCGTTCAATATCCGTTCTCTCCCCCTTAATGTCGCCAATGCCTTCTTGAAAGAAACCGGATTTGCCATGCGCGGTACGGCAGAAGGCGCATTCAGTGTGAAAGGTGCGCTCGACGCCCCGGTGATCAACGGTCGACTCAAACTCGACGAGGCACATCTATATAGTAATGTGTATGGAATCGACTTTGCTGTCGACTCTGTGCCGCTCGAACTCAAAAATTCGCTACTCGAACTCAAGAATTATCAACTCACAACAGCCGATAAAGTTCCGCTGACGCTGCGCGGAAAAGTGGATCTCACAAATCCGGCTTCGCCTTATGTCTATATTGACGTCATCGGTCGCCAGTTCCCGCTGGTCAACACGAAGCGGAAGAACGAATCGCTACTCTACGGTAAACTGCTGACCAATATTCTCGCCAATGTACACGGCACGCTCGACAAATTGGTGGTGGCCGGTCGACTTACGGTGCTCGAGAAAACCGATGTCACCTATGTGATGACGAATACCCCCTTGACCTCGGGCAGTAACCTCTCCGATTTGGTGACGTTCACCGACTTTTCCGATACCCTCACCGTCGCTTCTTCTGCAGAAGAAACGAAAAAGTCGAATATGGACGTGTGGATGGAAATTATCGTCAAGAAAGGCGCACGCTTCCGCTGCTACCTCACCCCCAACGGCGATAGTTATGTCGATGCCACCGGCGAAGGCAACCTCACCTTCCGCATGCCGCCGCAAGGCGAGATGAGCATGACCGGGCGCATCACGATAGACGAGGGAAAGATGAACTACGAACTTCCCGTCATTCCGCTCCGCACCTTCAATTTCGCCGGCGGTTCGTCGATAGACTTCACGGGGAATGTGATGAATCCGACCCTCAATATCACCGCGACGGAGCGTGTCAAAACCATCGTCACCGAAGATGACCGACAACGCGCCGTGACCTTCGACGCAGGCGTCAAAATCAGTCGAACGGTCGAAGACATGGGACTGGAATTCATCATCGATGCGCCGGAAGATCTCGAGATCAAGAACCAACTCACCGCAATGAGCAAAGAAGAACGCGGAAAAGCCGCGGTAGCTCTCCTCGCCACCGGCATGTATATCACCGACGATAATTTGGCGACCGGTGGTCTCAAAGCCTCCAACGCCCTCAACGCCTTCTTGCAAAGTCAGATTCAAGACATTGCCGGTAAAGCCCTTTCGACCATCGACCTTTCATTTGGTATGGAGAGCGGGGTGAATGCGGCCGGCGAAACTACGACCGACTATTCCTACCAGTTCTCTAAACGCTTCCTCAATGATCGCGTCCGTTTTGTGATCGGAGGTAAAGTTTCGTCGAGTGCCGACGCCACGGAAGCAACGCAATCGTTCATCGACAACATCGCCATCGAATATCGTCTCGACGCAGCCAACAATCGTTACGTTCGTCTCTTCTATGATCGCAATTCCTACGATGCACTCGAAGGAACGCTGATGAAGACCGGCGCCGGTTTTGTAATGCGCCGCAAGGCCGATCGTTTTAGCGATCTCTTCCTCATCCGTCGCAAGAAAAAGTCCACCACCGAAAAATCAAAAAGCAAATGAAGCTCCGCCCATTCCTCCGCGGTCTACTCCTTGCCCTCCTCGCTCCCCTACTCTCTGTGAGTTGTTCGCTCACCGAGAAAGTACCCGCAGGCGAACAGCTCTACACGGGTATCCGCGATGTCAACTATACCCTCGACACGCCGCTCTCCAAGCAACGCAACACCGTCACTGCTGACAGTGCCGGCGTGATCACCTCGATTGCCAACGCAGTCGATGCCGTAGAACGTGCCATGAAAGGAGGAGGACATGCGACACCGTCGCTCGACGAACTGCGCCGACAACATTGGGACTCGCTGACTTCCGCTCAACGCGAACGACTGTTGACCCAAGAAAAGAACGAACGCACCAATATCGCCAATACGAAGACCGAAATCGACGCCGTGCTCGCCTATCCACCGAACGGTGCGCTCTTTGGTTCCACTAAATACACCACCCCATGGAAGTTCGGTCTTTGGACATACAATCATTTTGTCGACTCCAAAAGCGTATTGGGAAAATGGTTTTTCAACACCTTCGGCGAAGCCCCCGTACTCATCTCTAATGTAGCCCCGCAAACGCGTGCAAAGATTGCCACCGGTGTGTTGCGCAATCATGGTTATTTGAGAGGGCGCGTCGACTATCAAGTCATTACCGGCAGCAATCCCAAGAAAGCAAAGATCGACTACGACATCACCCCCGGCCGTCTCTTCTTTTTGGACTCCATTGCCTATTTGGGATTCGATGCCACCGCCGATTCACTGCTCAGTCGCACCCGCTCTCAACGACTCTTGCGCAGTGGTGACGCCTTCAGCAGCGCTGCTCTCGCAGCCGAACAATCGCGCATCGAAACGCTCATGCGCAACAACGGCTACTACTATTTCGCTGCCGCGCACACCACCTTCTTCGCCGATACCGTGGCACATCCCGGTTATGTGCAATTACAAGTGCGCCCGGTAGCGCAACGTTCGGCCGCCGCTCAGCGTCCGTGGTATATGGGACACGTCTACGTCACGATTCGCGACGACAAAGAGAGTAATCTCACCGGCCGACTCGATCGCCGAGGTTACACCTTCTTCTTCCCCGGCAATAAAATCCCCCTCCAACCCGGCCTCTGGCGCCGTTCCATCCAACACACCGAGGGAGAACGCTTCGCAGCATGGGCGCAAAAGGCCACTATCGAGCATCTCTACGGATTGGGCATCTTCTCCTCGATGGATGTCAACTACGCACCGCGCGATTCTTCCTTTAATTGCGACACCCTCGACGTACACGTTTCCGCAACCTTAGCGAAACCCTATGACTCCTCGCTCGAAATGAGCGGAACCTATAAATCCAACGAGCAAATCGGGCCGGGACTCAGTTACGAACTCTCGAAACACAACGCGTTCAGAGGAGCCGAAACCGTTTCTTGGAAACTCTTCGGCAGCTATGAGTGGCAACTCGGCGAACGTTCGTCGGCACTCAACAGTTATGAGCTGGGGTCACAACTCAGTTTCAAATTTCCGCGCCTCATCATGCCGTGGTTCAATCCCACTGCCATGGGACGACGTTACCGCCGGCGCATCGCCATTGCACAATCGCAAGCCCGACTGCTCGGACAGCAAGCCCCCTTCCAACTCAAGGACTTCACCCCCGTCATCGGAACCACCACCGTTTCGCTCACCGGCAACTGGCGCAACCGCTCCGGTTTCTTCACCTTCGTCACCTTTGGTGGAAACCTCAACTACAAGTGGTACACCAATCCCCGAAAGCGCCACGAACTCAACCTCTTCAACCTCGAGTACAACAGCGTCATTCGCACCACCGCCGCCTTCGACTCCATCACCCGCGCCAACCCTGCGCTCTACATCTCCATGCGCGACCAGTTCGTGCCCTCTGTCAGCTACACCTTCACCTCCTCTGCGCCCGCTGCCGACCGTCACCCCTATTGGGTGCAGTTCATGGTCAAAGAAGCCGGTAACCTCACCTCCACGCTCTATTCACTGACCGGACGTAGCTTCACCGAAAGCGGAAAACGGCTCTTGGGGTCGCCCTTCTCGCAGTTTGTCAAGGTCACCGCCGAAGGCCACTACACCCACGTCTTCTCTTCGCGCCTCAGTCTGGCCATGCGTGCCTTTGCCGGTGCCGTCTACGCATTCGGCAACAGCACCTACGCCCCCTACGGTGAACAGTTCTACGTCGGTGGTGCCAACTCCGTCCGTGGTTTTGCCGTACGCACCATCGGCCCCGGCGGCTACCACACCCCGCGCACTAAATACTCCTACATCGACCAAACCGGCGACTTCAAACTCGAAGCCAACGCCGAACTCCGCACCCGACTCTTCGGACAGCTCAACGGTGCCCTCTTCCTCGATGCCGGTAACGTCTGGCTCATTCGTCCCGATGCTCGCCGTAGTGAATCCGCCCTCACCCTGCGCAACATGAAACGCATTGCCGTCGGCACCGGCATGGGACTGCGCTACGACCTCAGTTTCCTCGTCATCCGCATCGACCTCGGTGTCGGCCTCCACGCCCCCTACGACACCAACCGTCGCGGGTTCTACAATATCGAGCGCTTCCGCGAATCACTCGTGCTCCATTTCGCCGTCGGTTATCCCTTCTGAGGTCGAAAACTGCCGTCCCCACTCGCAAAACAGGGCGCACACTCCCGCGCATTTTCCACCTTCTGCCCCACGCCCTTGTCCGATTTCGCACGATTGCTTAACTTTGAAGCGAGCAAGTTCGCAACTTGCCCAAATCTCAACAACAACATCACAACATATCACCATCATGAACGCTATTCGTTTAGAACTTGACAACGCCACGTCGTTTCTCGCCCAAGGCGAGTTGGATGCCGTGAGCGCCAACGTGCCTGCCGCACAGCGCGCACTCGAAGCACAAACCTGCCCCGGCAATGACTTCCTCGGCTGGATGCACCTCGGTTCCTACCTCGGAGCCCGCGCCGTCATCGAAGCACTCGGCAACCAGTTCGAATGGCTCACCAACGACGGCACCAACCCCGTCATCCTCTTCGCCGGCAACAACATCGGCGAGGACTACCTCTACGAACTCTGCCAATACCTCAGCCACCGCAAGTTCGGTGTGATCAACATCTCCAAGAGCGGCACCACCACCGAGACCGCACTCGCTTTCCGTCTCCTCAAGAAGCAATGTGAGGAACAGCGCGGCAAAGACGTGGCGCGCAAAGTCATCGTTGCGGTCACCGACGCCAAGAAGGGCGCTGCCCGCACCACGGCCGACAAGGAAGGCTACACCTCCTTCATCATCCCCGACAACGTCGGTGGCCGTTTCTCCGTCCTCACCCCCGTCGGTCTCCTCCCCATCGCCTGCGCCGGCTTCGACATCGACGCCCTCGTCAAGGGTGCCGCCGACATGGAGCGCGAATGCAGCAGCGACGACAACATCGCCACGCAATATGCTGCCGTGCGCAACGCCCTCTACCGCGCCGGCAAGAAGATCGAGATCCTCGTCAACTTCCAGCCCAAACTCCATTACATGAACGAGTGGTGGAAGCAACTCTACGGCGAAAGCGAAGGTAAGGACGGCGTCGGCATCTTCCCCGCTGCAGTCGACTTCACCACTGACCTCCACTCCATGGGACAGTGGATCCAAGAAGGCGAACGCACCATCTTCGAAACCGTCATCTCGGTCGAAAACGCCAACCACACCGTCCTCTTCCCCTCTGACGAAGAGAACCTCGATGGCCTCAACTTCCTCGCCGGCAAGCGCGTGGACGAAGTGAACAAGATGGCCGAACTCGGTACGCGCATCGCCCACGTCGACGGCGGCGTGCCCAACCTGCGCATCGTCCTCCCCGAGCTCAACGAGTACTATCTCGGACAACTCATCTACTTCTTCGAACGCGCCTGCGGTGTGAGCGGTTTGCTCCTCGACGTCAACCCCTTCAACCAGCCCGGTGTCGAAGCTTACAAGAAGAACATGTTCGCCCTCCTCGGCAAACCCGGTTACGAAGCCGAAACCGAAGCCCTCAAAGCGCGTCTGGCCGACTAATCGTCGCCCGCCGCACCCTCTTTTTTCGCCCCGCCCGCCACTGAGCGGGAGGGGCGAGTCTTTTTCTATTCTCCCGATGAATCACGAAAACTATACCGCCGCCCTCGCCCACTATTGGGACACCCACCCCGAATGGCGTGACGAAGCCACCGCAGCCGGCCACTCTCTCGACACCCTTCCCGTACAAGCCGTCCTCTTCGACATGGACGGCGTGCTCTTCGACTCCATGCCCGGCCATGCCAAAGCCTGGGCGCAAGTCTGCCACGAAGCCGGACTCAACATCAGCCCCGAAGAAATCTATCTCAACGAAGGCCGCACGGCCTTCAGCACCCTCAGCCTCTTCACCCGCCGCACCTGGAATCGCGACACCAACGCCGAAGAAGTCGAGCGCTTCTACGCCCGCAAGTGCGAACTCTTCAACAGCTATCCCGAAGCGCCCCAAATGCCCGGCGCCTTCCACCTGCTCCAACAGGTCGTTGCCGACCGCCTCACCACCGTCGTCGTCACCGGCAGCGGACAAGCCAGCCTCCTCGATCGCCTCATGCAAAACTATCCCGGCGTCTTCGATCCTGCGCGCATTGTCTCCTCTCGCGACGTGCAGCACGGCAAACCCCATCCCGAACCCTACCTCATGGGACTCGCCAAAGCCGGTCAGCTCCGTCCGTGGAAAACCTTCGTCGTCGAAAACGCCCCCCTCGGTGTCCGCGCCGCCGTAGCCGCCGGCATCTTTACCATCGCCGTCAACACCGGCCCCCTCGATCCTGCCGTGCTCGCCGACGAAGGCGCTGCCCTCGTCTTCCCCTCCATGACGGCACTCGCCGAAGCCTGGCCCGAACTCCGCAGCACTTTCGGGCTGCGCTGACCCTCTGCCGTTTCGCCCTTCGCCTTAATCGCCCCAACCATGCTCCATCACATCGCCCTCAGCCTGTTGCGCGGACTCACCCAACCGCAATGCGTCGACCTCTTGCGAAACATCGACCATCCGCGGGCACTCTTTGAGGACACAGCGACCGCACTCGACACGCTCGACCAACTCGTCCCAGCTACCCGCACACAACTGCTTCATCTCTTCGCCGAACGTGGAGAAGAAGCCTTATCTCGGGCAGCCGACGAACTCGAGTTCTGCCGGCGCCACAACATCCGCCCCCTCGCCCTCGGCACCGATGACTATCCCCGGCGCTTGGCCGAATGCCCCGACGCCCCCGCCGTCGTCTACTACCGCGGCACGGCCGATCTCGATGCACGCCACATCGTGGCAGTCGTGGGCACGCGGCGCATCACCCCCTACGGCAAAGCCCACTGCGAACGCTGCTGCGCCGAACTGGCCGAAGCCCTCCCCGATGCCCTCATCGTGAGCGGACTCGCCTACGGCGTCGACATTCACGCCCACCGCGCCGCCCTCGACAACCGCCTCGACACCGTCGGCGTCTTGGCGCACGGGCTCGACACCCTCTACCCCTCCTCACACCGCGACACCGCCCGCGACATGCTCCTTCACGGCGGACTCCTCACCGAGTACGTCACCGGCGTGCGCCCCTTCGCCGGCAACTTCGTGCGCCGCAACCGCATTGTCGCGGGATTGGCCGATGTCACCCTCGTGGTCGAAAGTGCCGAAAAGGGCGGAGCCCTCATCACCGCCCACCTCGCCGCCGACTACAATCGTACGGTCTGTGCCCTCCCGGGTCGCACCGACGACGAGTACAGCCGCGGCTGCCTTCACCTCGTGCGCGACCACCGTGCCGAACTCGTCACCGGCGCCGACGACCTGATGCGCCTCATGAATTGGGAAACGAAACACAACGCACCTGCGGTTGTGCAACTCGAACTCTTCGACGGCGAAACGCCCGAACAGTCTGCCCTCATCAAAGCCCTCCGCACCGCCGGCAGCGAGGGCGAAACCGCCGAGCGGCTCTGCATCATCACCAACCTCCCCCTCAGCCAAGTCAACGCCACCCTCTTCGACCTGCAAATGGCCGCCGCCGTCATCCTCCTCGCCGGCGGTCGCTACCGCTTGCGCACAAAAGCAAGATCCTAACCCCGAGAAAAGTAACCCTTTCATTCCCGTTCGCGCTTGGTTTAACAAGAAGGTTTAGTGAGTGTGAAGTTCGATCCACAGACAGATGTAAAAGCAGATTTGCATAAAACATTGATTAGGCAATAGTAAGAGCCTATGAACCGCATCACATTGAAAAGCATAGTACAAGACAAAAGTTCATTAAGATATGGCGAACTATAAGCGTGCCAGCCCCGGGCTATTTTTTTGTATCCCATTATTTATGGATCGTACCGATTGGAAATTGAAACAAAAACTACAAGATGCAGATACAAACAAATTATTTGCCTTTGGTCGTGTCATTGAGAGCAGCTCATCAGTTTTAATTGAAGTCTTTCGTAAGATAGGGCCTGCAGACACCAGCTTGCTTGAAATCGAAAAATCGGGCATTCTATTTTCTCCCGTGCAAGTGTTTTGGGATGCAGTTATAAAAGGGAGGTGGAGAATCATAGGAAGTACAACTGCATACGACAAAAATACGCATTCCCAATACCAAGACCTGAAGATGGCATTTGGAGATGGGACTGATTTCCGATTAAGAGATCTTTCATCTGGCACTGAAGTGAAAATAAGCCGTGAAGAAGTTTCCAAATACGAATTTTCAACCGTGTGGTTTCCTCTCGACTTGGAAAATAGAATTGCATTAAAGCTCGGAATTTAGTTTTTCATTAATTCCCCATAAAAAGAAGCCCCCCCTATTCAGTGCGATATATTGCTATTTTTTTGTCATATCTATAAGTTTCTCTATTTTAGCGGTGCAAAACCTTCGAATAGACGCACGAAACGCGCAAAGCAAAGGCTGACTCACCGCACCACAAATTTGCCCCCAACTTACCCACGCCATGTACAAATTTCTTTTTCTTTTCCTTTCGCTCACTGCCCTTTCGGCCTGTGAGCGAGACGAGTGCCCCTGCCAACAAGGTAAACAAGTAGAAATCAAAAAGCCCATTCCTGCTCCCACACCTCCCGATAAAACGGCGCAAACGAATGTTCAACCCAAGGTAGACGAATTTGGCGAATACATCACCGATGGCAAGCACCCCAAACAGCGCGTAGACCTCACCAACCACGGTGCCGGCTTCACCTACGGCCTCTTTGGCAAGATGGCCAACATCTCCCGACAGCGTTTCGACAGCTTATTCACTCAGACCGTGTGGAAATACAGCAATATGCGCGTCGTCGAATCCGATGCCACCTTGGCAAAAGAACCGCTGAAGATGATTGGCTTAATCATTAACCCCGAAACCTTCACCTGCAGAAACGGCAAAGTCTACCTACGAAATTTCGATGACGCCACAGGAAAATACACCATCACCGAAAGGGCATTTTACTACGATGAGAAAATCAACCGCTTGACCTTCATCGGCACCGACGTTTCGTGGGAAATCATTTATTGCTGTCCGCTAAACTTCAAAACGACACGATTTCCCTATCCGCAACGCCCATCAATAGGCGTTGCGGATTCTTTTTTCGAAAAGTAAGCCCCCTT